>ENA-OQCO01000550-OQCO01000550.1-human-gut-metagenome-genome-assembly--contig:-NODE-550-length-19941-cov-1.349349_pt1 | contig 19941 bp, 18 predicted proteins | sample MGYA00242500_ERZ504582 | MGnify/ENA primary metagenome ERZ504582 (study PRJEB26092, sample SAMD00036346) | human gut metagenome | host: Homo sapiens | study: EMG produced TPA metagenomics assembly of...
GTCCGCAGGCTCACTCGCTTGTGATAGATCGTGTTCGTGTCTCTTATGACGTTTCTTCCGAATCGTACAAGATGCACATATCCGCCGCCGCATGATCACTGTTTCCCAGCACGATCTCCTGCAGGTGCTCCGCCACGTCCTCACTGTATTCGCCGCCGAAATACGGCGTCTGAAACGCGGACTCGACGCACAGCTCCCAGCCATTCCATTTCTGCTCCGTTTCGTCGAACCACAGCTCCTCTGCGTACCAGTGCGTCCCGTCCTCATTCTCGGAAAACACATATTTCTGCACGCCATCCTCGGAGATCCACGTGCCCTCGAGCAGCGCAAAAACATCGCGTATCTGCTCATGCTCGGCGCTCTCACGATCTGCCTGCGCCTGCCGCTCCGCATCGCTGTAATACCGCGCCTCGTCTCCCATCGTCATCATACCGTAATCCAGCCAGAGCGTATCCGCCAGCCACGCAAACTGCGGAGAGTCCAGATAGCGCAGATGATAGACCGTATCGTGGTCTTTATCCTCAATCGTGAGTCCGCTGATTTGTTCTGCAAAATCCGCCTGAACTGTCAGAACGCCGTTTTGAAAGGAATATTCAAACTGATCTCCCAGATCTTCAAAATTCGCGTCGTAGCAGCGGATGGGCGTGTCCTTGAACTGCCCGCCGCGGTAATAGAGCTTCATGACCCCCGGGCTGTAAACGGTTTTTTTAATGTGGAAGTCGTCAAAAAGAACCGATGTCTCAGGGTACTGATAAGTGCGCACGTCAGCACCGCCGCAGGCGGTCAGACCGAACAGCCCCATCCATAGACCTGCCATGATGAGGAACGCCTTGAGCTTCACAGCATCACCCCCGTTTCTCCGCAAATAGCCGGATTCTCCCGCTCCAAATTGGAGCGGGAGCCGGTTTTCGTGCAAATTTTCAGAAGGACGCTGCCCTTACTGGAATGTCATGTTGTTGAGAATGATGTCGGGCATCGTTCCCGGGACGCAGTCCATATTCCGAAGCCCGATGGAAAGGGCGCGGTTGTCGTCAAGCTGCGCGATATACTGAATCCATTCGTAGCCGATGTACTTATAGGTGCGGCCGCGGAAGGTGATGCCGCCGATCACGCGGTCTTCGATATCCTGATAGTTTTCGAATTTGTCCTTGTAGGAATCAAATTTTTCAACGGTCTCCCTTACCTCAAACTGGATAGCGCCCGCACCAAACGCTGTGGGATCGTCGTTTTCCACCAGGCAGCGCGGTCCATCATCGTACGACCAGCCGGATACCGGGATCTTCGTCATGATCTTGACCTTCACATCGTCTTTTGCAAACTGGGCGATTTCCACGGAGAAGTCCTTCATCTCGGCGTTTGCAGACGCTGCCTTGTTCGCCTCGGCGGCCTCGGCCTTCACGACGTCCAGATACTTTTCTATGGCTTCTGTGCCGGAGAAGCCGCTGGTGTTGTACGCACTCACCGTATAAACGCCCGACTCGTTTTCCATGAAATTGACGTAGATGAAATGGGAGTCGTCGTCCTCAGAGATCCATTTGTAGTAGCGGTAGTTTGCCTTCATGTGGTCGCTGTACTCTTCCTTGACGAACTGACCTTCCACGCCGAAGTAAGCAACAATATCATCGTAAGTTGCATAGAAAATATTCTTGTTGACCTCGTTCATCCAGACGTAGCCCTTCTGTACCTGCTCTTCCGTCACGATGCCGTCTCCGCCGGAGGCCGCAGCGTCCGGCGAGGTGGGCTGGGAGCCTTCTGTCGGAGCAGCTTCTTCCGGAGCGTCTTCTCCGATGGCATCCGGCATGGACTTGCCTGCGTCAATCAGAGGCAGATACCAGTCGGTATAGCGGTAGGGATATGTATCTTCCTCCATGTCATCCCAGTAGAGTCCCCACGGGCGCAGATAGATGTCGTAGTGGAACTCGTCATCGCCATCTTCATAGTCGCCGCTGATCCAGATCATGTCGTCATAGTCCAACAGCGCGGGATCAACGATCCAGTCCGCATGCTCCAGGGCCACGTTTGTGAACCAGCCGCCCTCGGACATCACCGTGCCGTGCTCGCCGGTTCCGGCTTCGCTCAGACTGACCTGCGCGGAAGCCATGGGTTCGGACCTCGTGTAGTCCTCGTCCCAAAGCGTGATCGTGCCAGTGTAGTCCGTGCCGATGTCAATGACGCCGCAGACATCCCACCATTTTCCCTCCATGCTCTCGTAGTAGCCATAACAGCCGCTCATCTTCCACCAGCCGTACCATTCGCCGTTCCACCAGTCGAGCAGCGCGTCGCCAGTCTCGGCAGGATCGGAGGTCAGCGTGCTGTCAACGGGCGGTTCACCGCCGGTCGTATCAGCTGCGGGAGTCTCACGATTAAGTGAGGATGGGTCGATGGTGATCTTGCCGCTTTTCTTGCCGAGGAACTGCTCGAAGGTTGCCTCGACTGGACTGGTCGTGTCCTGAAGCAGATATGCTGTCCGGACTTCCACCGTTGCGCCCGGAGCGACGTCTGTAAACTGGCCTTCTATCACGGTTTCAAAGGTGTCGTAGTCGGCAAAGACGGTTGCAGCTTCCAGTTCTACGCCGTTCTGCATGAGCGTTTCATCGACGCTCCAAAGATACGACGCATTCTCCTTGCCGTTGTTTGTGAAGTCCAGTGTCAGAACGATCGCGTCACTTCCGTCCGAATCTTCCATGATGCACGCGCCCTTGTAGAGCAGCTCATAGTCACCGAGCTTGATCAGATTGGAGTCTGCTGTCTTTTCCTTACCGCAGGCGGTGAGCTGAACAGCATCAGCACTGCAAGAAGCAGGCATAGAAGCTTGATCTTCGTCTGTTTCATAATTCCCTCCCGATATTCTTAGGGATACACAAATCTGCTAATCAACAGGAAATAACGTAGCCTTCCGGAAAAAACAGCAGTGCATACCTTCGACATTTTGCTTTCCTTATTTCTTTTTGCGCTGGATAAGATTCCCATCCTTGTCGGTGAACTTGCCGCAGAGAATCTTGATAAAGTCAACAAGGTACCCGATGCCGAACAGACCTGCCGTCAGCGTATAAAGAATACCCGTGCCGATCTTGCCGACATAGTAGCGGTGGACGCCAAGCCCACCACAGAAGAGGCAGAGCAGGAATGTTGTCAGCCAGTCCTTCGTTTCGACCGGAACCTCCGGCGCGACATAGTCCTCTACCTCCTCACCGTTCAAAATCTTCCTCACGGTTTCAGTCACGGTGTCGATATAGGCGCCGCGTTCCGTTGCAAGGCCGACTGTCGCGCCCTTGAGGCCCTTGCGCAATGCACTGTTCTTATCAACGCGCATACCGCCAACCGACATCTTGGCCTCCGTAATGACCGGCTGGATCCGGATGTGTGTGCCGTCCTTGAGGAAAAGCCAGAGACCAACGTCCACATTCGGTTCTTTCTCGAACGAGATGCGTTGACCGGGAATGCCGCCCTTGATCTGGAACGGCATCTGGAACGCCGTCCTGCGGGCATTGAGCTTCTCCATGATCTCTTCCAGTGTGGTGGAATAGGAAAGATCAAATTCACGGGGACTGGTCGCGAATGCGACATCTTTCATGCTGCCAGTAAGGTTATCCATAGTTTTTCTCCTTTCTAAAAGTCCGGTGGATGGCTGATACGTATTGTGCTTCTATGCGGTTTATTTTTTCGTAAAAGTGCCGCTGATGCCGTAGCCGGAGTTCTCATTCATGGTAAGGCTGCTGCCATCCACGGAGAACGTGTAAGTAGACGGTTCACTCCATGCCTCCAGCGTTACCGTGAGCTGGTCGCCGTCAATGGTATAGGTGCCGTTCTGCTTCATGTACGCATTCTCCATGGTGCATTTACCTTTTCCGTTGAACGTCCATGTGATCACACCGTCTTCTCCGAGATCAGCAGACCATGTTCCGGCCAGCGCATCCTTACTGCCGCAGGCGGCAAGCGTCAGGAGTGCAGCTGCAATCAGGAGTAATGCTACATACTTTCTCATTTTTAAGTCCTTCTTTCTAAATCGTCGTTTGATGGATGGTTCAGCCGTTCACCGCGCCGCCGCAGTATTCACAGCAGCCGCTTGCATCCGGCGTGGTGGTTGCGCCGCAGTAGGGGCAGGTGACTGCCATCTTGGGCGCGGCGGCCTGCTCGATCTTCTCACGCACATCTTTTCGTACCTGCGTCAGCACCTGCCGGATCTCCTCGCCGAGCTTTTTTATAATTGCGGTACTCGACATTGGTTTCCGGATTGCACCGGGCGGTCATGCCCGGACGCATTGCAGGCGGCGGCGTAATGTCCACGGAACTGGAGTTGAGCTGGAAGCGTATTTCGTCAAAGTAGGGGTTGTTGACGAATATGGTGATGTAGAAGTCATAGGAGTATTCATAGCGCGGCGGATTGTAGCTGACTTCCTTGCCGTCCTTATCCTCGCGCATGAGTTCCGAACGGCTCTCGTCAATATCAAGATTGCAGCCGGTCACGTCTGCAAAGTCCAGAACATCCGGGTTTGCCTCTTGCAGAGCTCTTGCTCTTGTTACCATAAACTTTCCCGCGTCCTCGTCCAGAAGCACCTTGGTGTTCGTGCCGAGCGTTCTGGTCGTATGGAATGCCGCGACCTTTTCCTGATTCTCCTCCCGGTAGGTAAGCTGTGCCCTGATTTCTTCGACGGTGCTGTTGCGCCGGTCGGAGAACCACGGGGAGAGTTTTTTGGCACAGTTTTTGCAGAGATTCCCGTTTTCCAGCTTGCGGTTGCCAAGTAAGCCGATCTTTTCTCCGCAAATATCGCAATATTTCTTATCGAACAGTCCCATATATGTATCAATCTCCTTTATGTCTGCTTCTTGCACTATGCGGCGTACTGCGCGTCTGCCTTGGAATTGAGTACCGCGCCGTAGATGTACAAAGCCGGAACAGCCACGCCCGTCAGAACACTTGTGACGTTAAACTCGCTGCCGTTGACCAGATTCATCACGACGCTCAGGACGCTGAATACAGCCACGATTGCGCCCCATACGATGAGCCCGCCTGCTTTTTCGCTGCGCTTGCTGTGCTTGACGCCTTTGATTCCGGCGATCAGCTGGCAAATCCCTCCGATCAGTGTCAGAAACAGCGCTGCCCAGTAGGCAAATGTCAGACCAGATGCTGCGCCGAGTCCTGCCGCCAGCGCACCCAGTCCGCCGACAAACACACCCGCTATGATGGAAAATACAGCGGCAATGATCATCAGAATGCCAGTGACCTTCAAAAACTTGTGTCCATTCATAATAAATCCTCCTCGCTTCCTTGTTGTTTGCTTTTTTATTCCGCAGGGCGTCTGGCTCCGCACTCTGCGCAAAATACGCTACTGCCATTCGGCATCCCGCACGCCGGACATTTCCATCCGCCGTCCGGTACAGGTCTTGAGAAAATCCCGGCCTCTGTTTCCCCGGCAAACGCTACCAGGAGGGTAAAAATGCTCTGTGCGCTCTCGCCGCAGTAGTTGTTTGTGAAAACCTCGCTGCCGTCTTGCCATGTCGCGGAGATGCAGCTATTCTCCGCGCCATCCGGGCCTGCGCTGGGATGGTAGACCGGAAGATCCAGCGCACGAAGCTCTTGTCCGATGCTGCTGAAGCACGCCTGCGCCTTCTCCGGCTCGACGGCGATGTCCTGCCTGAAAATAGGCTTACCGTCGCCATCCTGATACCGGTAGGAGAAAAGCATCTGCTTCTCCGCTCGGGATGGCAGCGTCCGCTCATCGAGAAGGAAGCTGAAGCAGTCACGCGCAGACGAGGCGGTTTGCTCCCAGTGAATTCCGACCAACTCTGCTGTTTCGCGCACCTCACGCTGCTCTGTTTCAAGCTTGGATGCAGCATACGCTTCCTCGGCAATACCCAGAACCAAGGCCTCCAGTGCCTCCGCATGGCTGCCGCTGAGCGTTTGGGCCTCATCCCCGTCATCGGTGCGCCAAACGATCCGGATCTCGCTGTCAACTTCATCATAGCTGTCAGAAGACGGTTTTCTGTACGCCGGAAGATCCGACTCTGCCAGCACATTCTGAAGCGCAAACCACTGTACCCACGTGAGCTGCCAGGGAATCGGGTTGGAAAATGCATCCGTCTGGCTTTCTCTTATCTCGTCGCCGCCGGATTGGCTTGGGAACCAGCCGGTCAGCAGCGGCATATCGTTCTCCTGATAAAATTTCAGTGAAAAGCTGCTGTAGTAATTCCTATGGTTCTGCCGCCACTCAAATTCCACCAGGTCCTTTCCAGCTCTGTACGCATCTGGGTTTTCCATTCTGCCTCCGTCTTTGATCTGTGACGTTACAACAAGCCGATACAGCGAGCATCCTGCCAGCGCAAGCAGGGAAATTGCCGAGAGGGTAATCAGCGCAGCTTTCACTGCCGATTTCACGTCAGATCCCCGTCGTCAAACGGATCGCCGCACTCGGGGCAGAACTTCGGCGGATGTGCCGGATCAGCCGGTTCCCAGCCGCATTTGTCACACTTATACTGCGGGACACCGGCCGGCTTGGGTTTGCCGCATTCGGCGCAGAACTTGCCCTTATTCACCGCGCCGCAGCTGCACGTCCAGCCGTCTGCCTGTACTTCTGGCTTTTTTGTGCCGCATTCGGGGCAGAACTTTCCGGTTGCCGTCGCGCCGCACTGCGGGCATTTCCAGCTTCCTGCCGCCGGCTTCGGCTCCGGCTTTTTGCTGCCGCAGTTCGGGCAGAAATTGCCGGTGATACCGCTTTGTCCGCAGACGCACGTCCAACCGTTCGCGGGCGCTGCCGGTGCTGCGGGAGCGGGCTGCTGTGCTTGCTGTTGCGCGCCCATCTGATAAAGCCCCTGCGCGTTCATGCCGCCCATCTGGCCCGCCATATTCATGCCCATGAACGCCATCGCGGGGCCTGCGCCCTGATTGGACGCGGCCGACTGCATCGCTGCCGCCTGCGCGCCGACCAGATGTGCAGCCGCTCTCGTCGGATCCATAAATGCCGCGTTGCGCTGCATTTCTTTCAGCATCTGCTCGTCTTCTTCGCTCGCCTCACGCTGGATACGCCGAACGATACGATTTCAAGGCCGCGCAAGTTGCGCCACTTGCCAGACAGCACTTCATTCAGCGCGTCCGCCAGCTCCATCGTATGTCCGGGGAGCGCAGAATAGCGGATGCCCATGTCGGAGATTTTTGCAAACGCGGGCTGAAGCGCGGTAAGTAACTCGGTCTTGAGCTGTCCGTCCAGCCGGTCGCGGGTATAATCCTCACCCACATTGCCGCAGACGTTTGTGTAGAACAAAATCGGGTCGCAGATGCGGTAGCTGTACTCGCCGAAGCAGCGAATGGCAATGTCGATGTCAATGCCTGCCCGCTGGTCAACGACACGGAACGGAACCGGCGACGGCGTGCCGTACTTGTTGCCGATGAGCTCCTTGGTGTTAAAATAGTACACGCGCTGATCCTTGGGCGGCTCGCCGCCGAAGGTGAAGCGCTTTCCGATGTTCTTGAACGTGTCGAGGATACTGGTTCCCAACTCACCGGAGAAGATCGACGGCTCGGTCGAAGCATCATAGACAAACTCGCCCGGTTCGGCGCACAGCTCCGTGACCTTGCCCTGATCGACGATGATCATACACTGTCCGTCGGCGATTGCCACGATGGAGCCGTTGGAGATGATGTTCTCGCTGCCCTTGTAGTTACTGCTGCGCCCGGAAACGCGGTGCAGACCCTTGACCGCCATCACGTTCTCCGGAATGGATTCACAATAAAAATACTCTTTCCACTGGTCGGCCATCACGCCGCCAGCCGCGCCCAATGCTGCTTTAATGAGTCCCATTTTCTGTTCTCCCTTTCTCTGTTTACTATGCCCACGGGTCTTCCGCCGCAGGAATACGGATGCCGCTGAGAATGCTGGAATACTCCCAGAGGAACCACTCGCCGGTTGATGCCTTCTGCCGCAGCTTCATGGGCCGCGGCGAATCTGCGCCCGCCGTTTTCAGGAACACGCGCAGATACCCCGGCTCGATATCCTGCGGCCTGGGGTCTGCCAGCACGTTAAGCCGGTATGGCACCCGCGCTGATAGCCGTTTTCCGGCGTCGCGCCTTCAAAATACGCAAGCGGCAGATAGGCTTTGCCGCGCAGCCGGTCGCGCAGGAACTGCGCATCGTAGGGCGTCATGGGCCGCGGGCCGCGCAGGAGATTCATTGCGGCAGTTCCGGCGTCCCTGTCCTTGTCAAACAGTGCCAGTGCGCACAGAAACAGGGCGCAGATGCGCTCCGGCTGTCTTCCGCCTGCCGCAAGCGTCTCAAATTCCTGCAGGCTTGCAGGGATGCTTTGTATTGTGACCTGCATATAAAACCCTCCTGTTTATGGATATGTCCGGAGCCATGTTTCCGTATTTCCGGATTTGGTATAGTCATGGCCGTTGGCAGCTTCCATCACATACCAGTATGCCCAGTGCTGCTCGTTCATGTCAGCAAAGACTCTTGGCAGCTCTTTCAGATGGGCACGGATATACTCTATGTCAGCACTGCGTTCGAGCAGGCGGCAGGTGACAGCGGCGACCTCTGCTCTTGTAATGTTGTTGCCCGGCTTGAATGTTCCATCTGCATAGCCTGTGACCCAACCGCGAGTCGCCGCATAGGCGATGGACTTTGCCGCCCAATGAGAGGCAGGAACATCCGTGAAGGCCGCAGCTCCGTCCGTCAGCTGCTCAAACCGGCAGCAGATCGCGGCAAATTCCGCACGCGTGATCGGCGCGTTTGGCCGGAACGTTCCGTTGCTGTAGCCGCGGACGATCCCGAACTGCTCCATGTAGCCGATGTAGTTGGCCGCCCAGTGCGCCGAGGTCACATCGGAGAAGGAGGCCGGATAGGATTTGTTTGCCTCCATCTGCTCGGTCAGCAGGCGGGCGAACATGGTGGTCACCTCTGCGCGGCTCATATTTTTGCCCGGGGCAAATCCGCCGCCCGGATAGCCCTTTAGGAACGCGAAATGGTCAGTCTTGTTGAGCGTCGCAGGCTTATATGTGGGTTCCGTCACCGGTGCGGTGTTCTCGGTGTAAAGATTGACAAAGCCAAGCCCGCCCTGCGCATTGTCCGGGTTGACATGCACGCTGCCTTCCATAGCTTCAAATTTGTTGTAGCAATCCCAGCCGCCCGTCCACTTGTATTCCCGTGCGGCATCGCTCCATTTATACTGCGGTTGGAGGAACCAGCGGGTCTCATCATACGTCCAACCGCTTTGCTCATCGTTGGTTTCCACAACAAAGATGCCCTGATTGTCGGTTAGAGCGAAGAAGTCGCTTCTGTCGATTTGAATGGTCATCACGCAGCCGAATGTTCCAGCTCCGTTCACAGATACTGTGCAGTTCTGCACATCCCAAAGGCCCGTGCCGCCGGCTTCATAACGGCCATACGACGGATCGCTGGGAAATGCATAGAAGCTGAAAGTCGTTTGCTTCGGTGCAGTATTTCCCCCCAACTCAACGACCTTGGTGATCGGGATCTGAAGCGTTACGATCCGGTCCTCGTCGTCCGGCTCAGGCTGCTCGGGCCGATTCGGCGGAAGAAAGTTGCTTCCCGGCGGCAGGGTCACGGTGAAATCCTCTGCGGCCACCGCTGCGGCAAGGGACAGTGTAAGGATCAGGCAAAGGAAAATCGCAAGAATTCGTTTTCTCATCTGGAACCTCCTTCTGTTATTTCTTTGTCGAATACGTACATGATGCGGCTTTCCGCGCAGGCAGTGAAAACCAAAGAGCTAAAGTGTGTCGATCACGCCCGCGAGGTAGGTCGGCGATACCGACGCATAGATAAAATTGTCGACCAACTGATCCTTCACCGCCTGCCGCACCTCAGAGGCAAGCAGTTCGTCCGCGTTCTCATCCACCAGAAGCAGAACCTTGCAGACCCAGCCGAGCTGCTTTACAGCATTGCAAAGCTTGAGCCGCTCGCTCAGCTTCCAGATGCCCTGCCGGATGACCTCCATCACCAACACATTGGCACGGCAGGACCGGCACAGGGCAAGCGTTTCCTCCGGTTTTGAAGAACGGTAGACAAGAAAATCCGGGTCGCATCCCGAAAGTGATTGCATGACCGCTTCCGCCAGAAGTCCGCCTTTCATATCCAGTACGATCCTTCGCATCTGCGCTTTTCCACCGCCTTTCTCTTCTTTTGCATGTTCCATTTGTATTTTAGCTGTTATCGCTCCCTTCTGCCCCCGCCGATTGGATAGGGTTTGCAATTATTTTTTGTTCAAAGGCCATCGTCCGGCTCGATTCTCCCGGCAAAGGGTGTAAAACTGTGTTGCCTTTTTCCGTCCGCATGATATACTATCCATACAAATGTGCAGAGATGGGAGGCATACGGCATGAGCAAAGCGACAAAAAAGAGCATCTTGTTTGCGCTGGGCGTGTTGGCGCTCATTGCGTTTGCCATGTGGCTCCGATATGCAAGCCGGCATATTTTCCACTCTCCGGCTGTCAGCCACCTGCGAAGCGGGATCTATGTGTTTTTGTTCAGCGCGTGGTGCTACTCCCTATGGATCCGCATCGTGCAGACGCAGGTACGGCGCTATCTGGTGGCGATCTCGGCGCTGATGGTGCTGTGGATTCTTCTTCGCTCAATCAAATTTTCCATTGAAAACACGGATGCAGAGCGCTGGCTGTGGTATTTCTACTATTTCCCGATGCTGTTCATCCCCATGCTGTCGGTCTTTGTTTCCCGGTCGCTGGGCAAGGGAGAGGATTTTCGGCTGCCGCGATGGACAAGCTTCTGTATGTTCCAACGCTGCTTCTGCTCCTGCTCGTTCTGACCAATGATCTGCACCAGCAGGTGTTTTCCTTCCCGTCCGGCGTTTTATCGGACCGGGCGTATCGGTATGAGAGCGGCTATTTCTTCGTGCTGGCTTGGGAGGCCCTGTGCGCGGGATTTGCGCTTCTTTCGATGGTGAAAAACTGCCGCATCCCGCGCAGCAGGAGAATTCGCTGGCTGCCGCTGGTTCCGCTTGCGCTTTCGCTGGCCTATGCTTATGCGTATGCCGAAAAGGTCCCTTGGGTCTGGGTGCTTGCGGGCGATATGACGGTGTCGCAGTGCTGATCTTTGCGAGCATCCTTGAATGCTGCATTCAATGCGGGCTGATCCAGTCCAACCTCGGATACGACGAACTTTTTGAGGCAACGAGCCTGCCCGTCCAGATTACGGATCCTGCATTTTGCTCCCAATATGTGTCTGCCGCCATGCAGGAGGCTTTGCCGCAAAGCGAGCTGCGGCAGATGCAGCAGGATACCGTCCATCTGAGCGACGATACGCTTTTGAAGCGGCACAGGCTGCGCCGCGGCTGGGTGTTCTGGAAGGAGGACATTTCCGCGCTGAATCAGATTCGAAAAGAGCTGGAACTGACAAGGGATGAGCTGCGTGATACCGGCGACGTTCTGACGGCGGAGAAAGCACAGCACGCAAGATGGCTGAAGCTGACAGAAGAAAACCGCCTGTATGACATGATGGAGGCGCAGACCGCCCGACAGATCGCAATGCTGCGGGATCTGTTGGCTGAATTACAGAAGACGGAGGATTCAAACAGAGCCAGACACCTGCTTGGGCAGGTCATCATCATCGGGACCTATATCAAGCGGAGAAGCAACCTGATTTTTGTCGGCGAGCAGCGCGGCGCAATCAGTGTGCAGGAGCTTCGGCTGTGTCTCAATGAATCTTCCGAGAATATCATTGTCTATGGCGCCGACTGTAAGACGATCGTCAAGGGGGAAGGCCAGCTTACCGTCGAGCAGGCAACGCAGGTCTACGACCTGTTTGAAGCGGTCGTGGAGACGGAACTGGAATCGCTGCGTGCGCTGCTGATCTCTATAGAGGTTGGTAAGTGGGTAGAGGTCGCTCTCTGCGTTTCAGCGGCGGAGCCGCTCTGCGGGCTGCGTGCGCGGTTTCAGATCTGGAATGGGAGCAGGATGAGGACGGACTGCAATATGTGACGCGGAAGCTGGAAAGATCGAGGGGGTAAAGGCGTATGGACAGGATTAAGGAAAGCTTCGACAGTCTGCCCATCGCGGCCTGCTTCTTCGATAAAAACGGCGTGGTGCGGCTCATCAACCGCCGGATGCTTGCCATTGCAAACTGGCTGCGAAAAGGCGGCATACAGTCGCTTGCAGAGATGCAGAGCGTCCTGCACGCGCCGCCCGCAAACGTGCGCTGTCTGGATCTGCGCCTTCGGATCTACCGCTTTCCGGACGGGAAGGCGCTGCGCTTTGCGCAGGAGCAGATCACAACAAAAGCGGGCGTCCGCTATACGCAGATCACTGCCGCAGACGTTACGGAGCTGATCCGGAAGCAGAACCAGCTGAAAGCGGAAAACGCGAAGCTGGCGGAGGCAAATGAGCGGCTTCGGAGGCTGCTTGTGCAGATGCCGGAGATCATCCGGGAGGAAGAGACGCTGGCGATGAAGCTGCGTGTGCACGATGACATCGGGCACAGTATTCTTGCGGCACGCCGTGTGCTGCTCCAGCAAACGGACCTGAAGGAACTTCGTGCAAACGCGGCGCTGTGGGAACAGTCCATTTCTGTGCTTTTCCGCTCCAGCCAGATAACGGCGCAATCCGAACCGCTGGAGGCGGCGAAAAAACGAGCGGAAGAATTGGGCGTTAGAGTTCTTCTGACAGGGCGTGAACCGCAAAGGCAATGGATACGCACACTGAGCGCACTGGCGATCTGCGAATGTGCGGCAAACTGTGTCCGTCACGCAGATGGCACAGAATTGTATGTGCACTTTCGGCAGAAGCCGGACTGCATGGAGGTCGCCCTGACCAACAACGGTGCGGCGCCGAAGGAAAAGATCACAGAAGGCGGAGGCCTTTCCATGCTACGTCAACGTATCGAAGAAGCAGGCGGAAAAATGGAGATTTGGAGCATCCCTCGCTTTACGCTGATGCTCAGTCTGCCGGAACAGGAGAAAGCAGCACATGAGAGTGATGATCGTTGAAGACCAGACCATGATCCGCAGTCTGCTGGAAAGCTATTTCCGCGCCGAGGACGGATACCAGATCACAGCGTCCATCCCCGGCGCAAAGCAGGCGGTTGAGGTGTGCCGGACAAGCTCTGTCGATTTGATTTTGATGGATGTGCAAACGGAGAACCGTGAGAACGGCCTGACTGCCGTTCGCCAGATCAAAGCGATACAGCCGAAGAGCAAAATTATTGTTGTGACCTCGCTGATCGACTGCGCCGTTCTGGATGAGGCAAAGAGGGCCGGGGCCGACAGCCTGTGGTATAAGGACTCTACGCAGAAGCGTTTGATGGATGTCGTCCGGCAAACGATGGCGGGTGAACATATCTTTCCGGACGCGCCTCCGACGGTCGAGATCGGCATGGCAAAAAGTACGGAATTTACAAAGACGGAATTGAAAGTTCTGCGGCATCTGATGCGGGGCTTGTCTTACACGCGCATCGCGGCGGAGATGGGCTGCGAGATGTCGACGGTCAAATTCCATGTGGCGAATATGCTGCAAAAAACCGGGCTGGAAAACAAGCTTCAGCTTGCACTGGCGGTCAGCGACGCCAAGTTGATTGCCGATCTGGCGGAAGAATGATGGGATTTGATTTTCTGCTTGTGCAGCCACAGGCATTTATTGAAAAGAAGAAGCCGCGTCATTTTCTGAATACGTCAGTATTCCTGCGAAAAAATGTCTTGCGCAACGCAAAAATCCCTCGCTGCCGGTCACATCATGAGTTTCAGATACACCCTAGGGGAATCTCTGAATTGACGTTTTCTGTCGAATATGATACTTTATAGATAACTGGGAAAAGGAGAATCGCGCATGAACGAACATCGAGACAAGCCATACGTCAAATGGGGTCTGACGGCGCTGGTCGTGATCTTTGTCAGCATTCTGCTCGTCGTGATCTTTACGGATCTGCCGGGTTTCTTCGGTGTGCTGACGGCGCTGGAGATGATTCTGGAGCCGCTGATCTTCGGCGTGGTGATCGCGTTCCTTCTGAACCCGATCGTGCGCTTCGTCGACAGCCGCCTGCTGCCGCTGCTGGAACAGAAGACAAAGTGGAAGCCCGCGTTCATCCGCAATCTGAGCCGTGCGGCGGGCATCTTCGTCAGCGTTGTTGTGGCAGTCCTGATTTTATACGCGTTCTTCTCCATGCTGCTGCCGCAGCTGTATGAGAGCGTCGTCGGGATCGTGGACAACGCGGAGACGTATTATACCAGCATCGACCGCTGGGTCACGAACATCCTCGAGGACAACCCCGAGATCCAGAGCTATGTCGACTCGGCGCTCGGCAAGATCTATGATTTCATCAACAACTGGATCACCACGACGTTTTTGCAGGATGTGCAGAAGCTCCTGACCACGCTCACAAGCTCCGTAGTCGCCTTTGTCAAGGGCTTTATGAACTTCCTCATCGGCTTCGTCGCGTCGATCTATATCCTGTGGTCGAAGGAGACGTTTCAGGCGCAGAGCAAGAAGATCATCGTCGCGCTGCTCTCGCCGAAGGGCGCGGATCACGTGTTCTATCTCGGCCGCAATATCTACCGGGTGTTCAACGGCTTCGTCATCGGCAAGATCGTCGACTCGGCCATCATCGGCGTTCTTTGCTATATCGGCATTCTGATCCTCAAGATGCCGTATCCGGCCCTGATCGCCACGGTCATCGGCGTGACGAACGTCATCCCGTTCTTCGGGCCGATCATCGGTCTTGTGCCGTGCGCGTTCCTCATTCTGCTGGTGAACCCGCTGCAGGCGTTCTATTTCGTCATCTTCATTCTGGTCCTGCAGCAGGTGGACGGCAATGTCATCGGGCCGAAGATCCTCGGCAACACCGTCGGCATCTCGGGCTTCTGGGTGCTTGCGTCCATCACCATCGCGGCCAGCCTCTTCGGCTTCGCAGGCATGATCCTGGGCGTGCCGGTGTTCGCGATCGTTTATATGCTCATTTCCGATTCCGTCAACAATAAGCTTCGCAAAAAGAATCTGACCACCGACACGACGGCCTACGGCCCGATCAGCGAGGTCGCCGAGCTTCCGGAGCAGGACAGAACCGCCGCACCGTAACCGCCCGTACATGGAGAATTTCTCATGCAGGATGCACTTGACTACGTTTTTTTCACAATTTGAGCCCGTTCCGTGGCTGTGCTATCTGTTCCCGGTGCTTGCGCTGGGGATCCTGATCCGCTGCGCGGTGAGCCTGCTGACGTTCCGGCCGGAGCCGGAGGTCTGGGCATGGCTGACCACGCCGGACGGCGCGCACATCCCTGTCACGCACTGGGAAAGCCTTATCGGCCGCGGTGCAGGCTGTGATGTACAGCTTGGCTATCCAACCGTCTCGCGCACGCACGCAGTCTTAACGCGCTACGACGACGGCAGCTGGACGATCTCGGACGCGCACTCCAAATCCGGCGTGTTCGTCAACGGGAGGCAGACGGCGCTGTCCGCGCTGCGCTTCGGCGACGTCATTACGATGGGCGGCGTGAATTTCACGCTCATCCCCCTGACAAAGGAACAGGAGCGCATTCAGGCCGGGACCCGCACGCGGGCCGGCCATGCCGTGCATCAGGTGCCGACGCTGCTGCTCCTGACGCTGTTCCAGCTGCTGACAGCCATTCAGCTCATCCTCGGCGGCTGCGATCCTGCGCTGGAGCTGACCGCCTTCGGCGGACTGATCGGACTGGAATGGGCGCTGTATCTTGCCTTGCGCGCGTTCCGCAGAACGGGCTTCGAGGCGGAGACGCTGGCGTTTTCCTGTGCACGATGGGCCTTGCCGTCGTGTCAAGCTCCGCGCCGGAAAGTCTGATCAAAGAATTGCTTGCAATCGTTGCGGGCGTGTGCGTGTTCCTCGTCGTCTGCTGGTCGCTGCGCGATCTGGAGCGGGCAAAGACCGTGCGGTATCTCGCGGCTGTTGCAGGCATCGGCCTGCTGGCGTTCAATCTGCTCTTTGGCGTGGAAAAATTCGGCGCGCGCAACTGGATCCAGCTGGGCGGCGTGTCGTTCCAACCGTCGGAGTTTGTCAAGGTCTGCTTTATCTATGTCGGCGCGTCTACGCTCTCGCGGCTGATGGCAAAGCGCAATATCGTGCTGTTCATCGCCTATTCCGCCGTGATCTGCGCGTGTCTGGCGCTCATGAAGGATTTCGGAACCGCGATCATTTTCTTTGTTGCATTCCTTGTCATCGCGTTCCTGCGCTCCGGCAATTTTGCGACGATTGCATTGGCCATCGCCGCGACGGGCTTCGCGGGCGTTCTGGTACTGCGCTTTCTGCCCTACGCGCGCAACCGCTTTGAGGCGTGGGGCCATGTGTGGGACTATGCGCTCACGACCGGGTATTCCCAGACGCGCTCGATGATGTGCATCGCCTCGGGCGGCCTGTTCGGCCTCGGGCCGGGAAAGGGCTGGCTCAAATACGTCGCGGCGTCAGACACCGATCTGGTCTTCGCCTTCGTCTCGGAGGAATGGGGCCTCATCATGGCGGTTCTGATGGTCGCGTGCATTGTCATTCTCGCCTGCTTCGTCGTGCGCTCCGCGCCCGCGGGCAGAAGCTGCTTTTATACCATCGGCGCCTGCGCGGCTGTGACGGTCATGGTCACGCAGACGATCCTGAACGTGTTTGGCATGGCGGATTTCCTGCCGCTCACGGGCGTGACGTTCCCGTTCGTGTCGAACGGCGGGTCGAGCATGGTCTGTGTCTGGGGCCTGCTGGCCTTTATCAAGGCAGCCGATACCCGGCAGAACGCCTCTGTCGCCATCCGCGTCCCGCACGGCGGTCACGCCGCTGCCGGAGGAGCCTGACGCACAGGAGGCTGCTGAGGAGCCTGCGGCGGAGGACCCTGACGCCGTCTGGCAGCGTCCTGCCGGAAAGGAGGCGTGCAGATGAAAAAGGTATCGCGCCGCGCGCTGTTCGCGCTGGCTCTGGCTGTTGTGCTTGCCGTGGGGACGCTGGCCTTCTGCGTCAAATACGCGGCAAACGCCGAAAAATGGGTCACGTTTTCCGGCAGCCCGCACGTCTATACCGGCACGAATCTCACCGGCGGCAAAATTTACGACCGCTCCGGCGTGCGCATCCTGAATACAACGGATGGGCGCGTGTACAGTGCCGATGAAGCCGTGCGCGAGGCGACCGTCCATCTGCTGGGCGACCGCTACGGCTATATCAGCGCGCCGCTGCTGGGCAATTTTGCCGAGCAGATGATCGGCTACGATAAAATTACCGGCCTGAACGAAGCATCCAAGGGCACGGCCAGCGCAAGACTCACCATCAGTGCCGAGGTGCAGAAAGCAGCCCTGCAGGCGCTTGGCAGCTACCACGGCGCAGTCGGCGTTTATAACTACAAAACCGGCGAAATTTTGTGCGCTGTGACCAGTCCCAGCTACGACCCCGACAACATCCCCGATATCGCGGGCGACGAGACAGGCGCGTATGACGGCGTGTATCTCAACCGCTTCTTTGACGCGGCCTATACGCCTGGCTCCATTTTCAAGCTCGTGACGAGCGCTGCTGCACTGGAGCAGAGCGCGTCCGCGCAGGCCGGGACCCATACCTGCGCCGGGAAAACCATCATCGGCGGACAGGAAATCATCTGTATGTCCAGCCATGGGACGCTTGCCATGCCGGAGGCGCTGGCGCATTCGTGCAACGTCTATTACGGCGAACTGGCCGCGTCCCTCGGTAAGGACGCTTTGCAGGCGGCCTGCGATAAGCTCGGCCTCAACGGAACGCTCGCGTGCGACGGCTATACCGCCCGCTCGACCGTCGATTTGTCAAACGCAGACGACGGCAGCGTCGCCTGGGCCGGGATCGGCCAGTATACCGACCAGATCACGGCGATCCAGTTCCTGCGCTTTATGGGCGTGATCGCGAACGGCGGAGAGGCGGCGGAGCCGTATCTCATGCAGAAAATTTCCCGCGCGGGCCAGACGGTCTATGAAGCGGAAACGAAGACGACCGGGCGGCTGCTGTCCGAAGAAACAGCCGAAGCGCTCGGAAAGATGATGCGCGGCGCGGTCGTGAACCAGTACGGCGCGTGGCAGTTCGGCAGTCTGACGGTCTGCGCCAAGCCGGCACGGCGGAGCGCGAAAACGGCCCGGCAGACGCGATGTTCGCGGGCTTCGTGGAGGATGAGGCATATCCGCTCGCGTTCGTCGTCTTCGCCGAACGCGGCGGCTCCGGCAGCCAGACAGCCGCGCCCATCGCCGCAAAGGTCCTTGCCGCGTGCAAGACCATGCTGGATACCCCGAACCCGAACGGTTGAGCGCTTGGACAGCCGGCAGGCGCGAAAAGCAGTCGTCCGCCGGCAAATCCATGCAGCCACATAAAGTATAAACGTAGGAGAATCCCACTATGACTGATTTCCACACGCTGATCGACAGCTATCAGAACTGCGCCTGCGGGCAGGCGCATGAATGTGCCATCCGGGATATCGAGATTGGCAGCGGGCTTGTGTCCGAGGCCGGCGAGATCCTGAAGAAAAACGGCTTTGGCCCCCGGCTCCTGCTGGCGGCGGACGAGCAGACGCTTGCCGCTGCGGACGGCATTGAGGCTTCCCTGTCCGGCTTTACCGTCCTGCGCCATATCTGGCCGTCCATCCGCGTCGCGACCATGCAGGACGTGGAGAAGATCGAGGGGTATTTTGACCGCGTGGACGGCGTGCTTGCCGTCGGCACGGGGTCTGTCCATGACCCGTGCCGGCTTGCCTGTGCGCGGCATAACGTGCCGCTGTGCCTGTTCGCAACAGCCCCCTCGATGGACGGCTTCGCGTCCTATTCCGCGCCCATTGTAAACGGCAATTTCAAGATCACCTATCCCGCAAAATGCCCCGAGGTCATCATCGGCGACACGAAAATTCTCGCGGACGCTCCGGCAGAGCTTAAATCCGCGGGCTTCGGCGATATGATCTCGAAATATATCGCGCTCATCGACTGGCAGGTATCGAATCTTCTGACCGGGGAATCCTATTGTGAGCGCGTCGCCGCCCTGACGCGGCGGGCGACCGACCAGATCTTCGCTATGGCCGGGAGCGTGACGAAACGCGACGAAAAAACGGCGGCGGCGATCTTCGAATCGCTGCTTCTGACCGGTATCGCGATGAGCTTCACCAAGACCTCCCGCCCCGGCAGCGGCACGGAGCATATCATGGCCCATTTCTGGGAGTGCATGGAGCTGCTGGACGGCAAAACGCCCAATTACCACGGCGAGGACGTCGGCGTGACGACGCTCATCATGCTCCGGTATTACGAAGCGCTCTCCCGTCTGCCGCAGGTCACGGCCCATCCGGAGGTCTGCAATTGGGATGAGATCTACCGCATCTACGGCCCATTGGCCCCGGATGTCCAGAAGCTCAACACCCCGGACACCATCACAGACGGCATCGCCCCCCGCCCGCATCGAAGCCTGCTGGCCAGAGATCCGCCGGATCGTGCAGTCCGTGCCGTCCTATAACGCCTGCCTTGCCGCCATGCGGCAGGCCGGGTGCAAAACAACGATCGGGGAGGTCGGCAAAGCGCCGGACTTCGTCGAGATCAGCTTCCGCTTCCACCCGTATATGCGCCGCAGGCTGTCATTGAAGCGTGTGAGCCATATGCTGGATCTGCCGGAACCGCTTTTCTGAACAGACACGCCGAAAAGGAGCGCAGAACCATGGAAAATTACGATGAAAAGATGAACTACAGCTTTGAACCCGCGCCCGAGGAGCCGTCCCGGCCGCCGCTGGAGCAGGCCAAGGAGGAGATCCGGCGCAGCGGCAAGCACACCAGACTCAAGATCGCGGCGCTGCTGGCCGCGCTGGCGATCGTTGCGGCTGTCGGCGGCGGTGGCCATCAGGGTCTCGGAGCCGATGGTGCGGCCGATGGTGCGGTTGAAGCCGCTCATCCAGAGCTTGACGAGGATGGATGCGGCCAGCACGCCCACGCTCAGCCAGCTGAACGCCACGGGGGTGGGGTGGAACACCTTGACCACCGATTCCTTGAGCAGGGAAA
>ENA-OQCO01000551-OQCO01000551.1-human-gut-metagenome-genome-assembly--contig:-NODE-551-length-19939-cov-4.280487_pt1 | contig 19939 bp, 23 predicted proteins | sample MGYA00242500_ERZ504582 | MGnify/ENA primary metagenome ERZ504582 (study PRJEB26092, sample SAMD00036346) | human gut metagenome | host: Homo sapiens | study: EMG produced TPA metagenomics assembly of...
TAAAAATAATATATATGTCATTTTGTACCTCATTCCAATCCTCCTTTTGTCCGTCTTACTATTTTATGTTACAATAGAAAAAAATATGAAAGGACTCTTATATTTTATGAAAAGATATGATTTTACAATTACATCTGACCGTGGACTTCACGCACAGCCTGTAGCTGCTCTTGCAAGTATCGCATGTAAAAGTGCTTCTTGTGTTACACTCGAATATGATGGAGGAGAAATCGATGTATCCAATGCGATCCGTCTAATGTCTGCTTGTATCTCCTACAATGATAAAGTAAGTCTGATCGTTTCTGGATCTGACGAGGATGAAACAATGGAGAAATTAAAGGAAATCGTCACTTCACAACTTTTATAAGAATACTGTTCGTTTTTATCAGATTATGTTATACTGAAGTTGTTATAGGGCAGCTTATCCTGACCCTTCTATTTTTATGTTGAAAAGGAGTATTCAATGGATATAAATCATCTTACCTTGCTCACAGATCTTTATGAATTAACCATGATGCAAGGATATTTTAAAACAGGGAATGATGAAACTGTAGTTTTTGATGTTTTTTACCGTGATAATCCTTCTGGAAGTGGCTATGCGATCACTTGCGGACTCGATCAGGTCATTGATTATATCAAAAACTTATCTTTTTCATATGATGATATTGATTATCTTCGTAATCAAGGGATTTTTGATGAAGATTTTCTGGAATATCTTGCTGGATATCATTTTACAGGAGATATTTATGCGATCGCGGAAGGAACTGTTGTATTCCCAAGAGAACCGCTTCTGAAAGTTAAAGCACCTATCATGGAGGCACAGCTTGTAGAAACTGCGCTCCTTAATATCATCAATCATCAAAGTCTGATCGCTACGAAGGCTTCTCGTGTAGTTTATGCTGCTGGTGGAAGTGGTGTTATGGAATTCGGACTTCGACGTGCTCAGGGACCTGACGCTGGTACTTATGGTGCCCGTGCTGCCGTGATCGGTGGTTGTGATGGTACTTCGAATGTACTTGCTGGTAAATGTTTTGATATTCCGATCCTTGGAACTCATGCACACAGCTGGATCATGAGTTTTGATGACGAATATCATGCTTTCCGTGCTTATGCAGATCTTTATCCAGATTCCTGCACTTTACTTGTTGACACTTATGACACTCTTCGTTCTGGTGTTCCAAATGCGATCCGTGTATTTGAAGAATTAAGAGCAGAAGGTCATATGCCAAAGCACTATGGAATCCGTTTAGACAGTGGGGATCTTGCTTATCTTACAAAGAAAGCCCGTATCATGCTTGATGAAGCAGGTTTTCCTGATGCAGTGATCGCTGCTTCTGGAGACCTTGATGAGAATCTGATCACAAGCTTAAAATCTCAGGGTGCACCGATCACTTCATGGGGTGTTGGTACAAAACTGATCACTTCTGCAGATTGTCCTGCATTTGGAGGTGTCTATAAACTTGCTGCCTCTAAACCAAAAGGTGCTGATGAATTTACTGCTAAGATCAAGATTTCTGAGAATCCTGCAAAGATCACAAACCTGGAAATAAAACGATTTATCGTATCTACGGAAAGGAAGATGGAAAGATCCGTGGTGATCTGATCTGTCTTGTCGGGGAACATTATGATGAATCTGACGATCTGACAATCTTTGATCCTCAGGCTACTTGGAAGAAGTCTACACTTGCTGGTGGTACTTATACAATGCGTGAACTTTTAGTTCCAATCTTTATCAAAGGTCAATGTGTTTACAAGAGTCCTTCTGTTATGGACATCCGTTCCTATTGTAAGGATGAATTGAACACGTTATGGGATGAGAGCAGACGTCTTGTGAATCCACAGGAAGTCTATGTCGATCTTTCCATGCCTCTTTACAAATTAAAGAATGAATTGCTTGATGCAAATCACAAAAAATAAAATCATTTATAGAAGGGAGAACGATCATGATTCGTTTTTTTGCAGATATTATTTATCTGTTTTTTTTCCTGACATTAACCGCACCGCTTTATCCATTGTTTGATCATTGGAACAAAACTGGAAAAGCTCATAAACGTTCATCCATAGCACAACGCATGATCTTACGATCTTTTAAGATCTGTCTTGCTATGGCTGGTACAAAATTAATTGTTGATGGCCAGGAAAACATACCAGAAGATGGTGCTGTTTTATATGTTGGAAATCATAGCAGTTATTATGATATTTTATGCAGCTACGTTGCTACTGAACGTGGAATGGGATTTTTTGCCAAGAAAGAAATGGAAAAGATTCCTTGTCTATCCCACTGGATGCGTTTTATCAACTGCCTGTTTTTAGATCGTAAGAATATCAAAGCTGGACTTGCTACCATGAATGAAGGTACAAAACTTTTGAAAGATGGTTTTTCCATTGCAATCTTCCCAGAAGGTAGCAGAAGTCAGGATGAAGATCCTCATGAGTTCAAAGAAGGAAGTTTACGTCCTGCTCTGAAAGCTGGTGTTCCTGTAATTCCGATGGCAATTTCAGGTACTGCTGATATCTTAGAGAATAACAGACGTTTTCAGGTAAAACCAACGACTGTTCATATTACTTTTGGACAGCCAATCTATCCTGATCAGCTTGAAAGAGCTGAGAAAAAGCATCTCGGTGCTACAATTCGTGAAGAAATTATCGAAATGCGAAAAAAACATAAGACAAGTTAAGAAAAAAATGCTATAATAGTTAAGATATTCAAATGTATATATTAGGAGGAGAAGATAATATGAGTGTATGGACAGTTATCCTTATTATTGCGGTAATTGCTGCGATCATTCTTGGTGTTCTGTATTTTGTTGGTAGAAAGATGCAGGCAAAACAGGAAGATCAGCGTGCGCAGTTAGATCAGATGGCACAGACAGTGAATATGCTTGTCATAGATAAGAAGCGAATGAAGATCATGGAAGCTGGATTTCCTAAGATGGTAACTGATAACATTCCGAAACGTGCTAAGATGTCTAAGGTACCAGTTGTTAAAGCAAAGATTGGACCAAAGATCACTCCATTATTGTGTGATGAGGCAATCTTCGATGACGTTCCTGTAAAGGCTGAGATCAAAGCTGTTGTCAGTGGTATTTATATCACATCCATCAAGAATCTTCGTAATGTTGCACCACCTGAACCTGAAAAACGTGGTCTGCGTGCAAAACTTACTAAGAAGAGTGCTGAATTTATGCGTAAGAATTAATTTCTTATTATTGTATAAGAATCTAAAATGCAAAATACCGGAAACTTATCATTTGAAAGTTTTCGGTATTTTTTGTTGTAAAATATTCTTTTATTTTCTTTCCTGATCTTAACGATGACATATCCTTTTTCCGTTGAAATATAGCCGATCTTGAGATACTGACCGTCTTTCTTGATATATCCACCCTGTGTCGATGGTCTGTGGTAACCAAACTTCTTAATAAATTTATCACCATAGGAAAAATGAACACCCTTGATATCAAAGCTTTCTTCTTCCATATCTTCCTGATCTTCTCCACCACTGGATGCTGGTACAAAATTCTCTACATATCCTTCAACATTCTTGTAATTTCCTTGCTTATATGCTTGGATCACCTGCACATATCCAAAACAGAATCTAAGTGCTGCGATCGCACAGATTACAAGACACACTGCAGCTAACAACTTAAAAAATGGTTTCCGTGAACATAAGAGCAGTAATACTCCTATAATTCCTAAAATAGCAAATGGAATGACCCATCTTGCTTGTATCGTAAAATTGCTGGCTTCATATAATAGTTTCATATATTCAAGCCTCCCTTCCATACTCTTTCCACTCCATGTGAAAGTATTACTTAATTCAGATTTGTTATCGTTGCATCGCAATATTCTAAGACTTTCGAAAATTCCATATCTCCACCAAATAAGTCTAAGGCACTTCCGATCGTCACATCAATCTTATCATTTCCATAGTTTTTCAGCAATTCCAGATCGTCAAAATTCTTAACTCCACCTGCATATGTGACTTTATTGCCATTATATCGAGCTAATAATTGCACAAGTTCCTGATCGATCCCCTGTGCTTTTCCTTCTACATCAACTCCATGAATCAGATATTCATCACACCATGATTCCAGTTTGTGCAGAAGTTCTATGGTTAATTCTTCTTCCGTAAACTTCTGCCAGCGGTCTGTTGTGATATAGTATTTGTCATCTCTCTTTCGACAACTAAGGTCAAGTACCAGATGTTCTCTTCCTACCTGTTCTTTTAGAGCATCCAGTCTGTCATAATGAACCTTTCCACCTGCAAATACAAAAGATGTTACGATCACATGTGATGCGCCAGATTCAATGAATTCTTTGGCATTCTCATCTGTGATCCCTCCACCGATCTGAAGACCCCCTTCAAATGCTTTCAACGCCTTTAATGCCTGTACCTTATCTTCTTCGTAGTACTTCGAATCTCTGGCATTCAGCATGATGATATGTCCACCATTCAAATGATTCTCTTTATATAATTTTCCATAAAATGTACCATCTTTTTCGGATACAAAATTCTCTGTTGCAAAATCTCCCTGATCAAGAAGACTTCCTCCTACAATCTGTTTGATCTTGCCATTGTGAATGTCAATGCATGGTCTAAATCTCATCTTTTCTTATCATCTCCTGTTTATTCCGTCATCTCTAATAAGTCAAATGCTTCTCCACTTGGATCTGCTTTAAATACCATTCTCTCACCTGTTGTTGGATGTTCAAATGCGATTCGTGCTGCAAATAGACCGATCTCTTTGTATTTCTTCTTTGTCTTTTGATAGATCGGATTATACTTTGTATCTCCCCAGATTCCAAATCCTCTGCTTGATGTCTGAACACGGATCTGATGGTGACGGCCTGTCTCTAAATGGATCAGACAATACGTGTATTTCATCTTGGAATCTTCCATCATATCAATAACTTCATAGTCAAGGATCGCTTCTTTGGCTCCTGGCGTTCCTTCTTTGACAATTTTGGATACATTATTCTTCGGATCTTTTAATAAATAATCCCTGAATGTCCCTTCGTCGTCAGGCAGCCATCCGGTCAATACTGCCTGATAGTCTTTCTCAAAAGTATGATCTTTGATCTGTTCTGTCAGAGATGCAGCTGCCTTCTTGGTTCTTGCAAATACCATTACCCCGCCAACTGGACGGTCTAAGCGGTGAACTAAATAAAGCTGTGGCTCCCCATCTGTATTTTCCTCAAAAAACAGTTGATTTTTAAGCTGATGCAAAAGATCCATGTCGCCCGTCTTGTCACTGGAAACGGGGATTCCTTTTGGCTTCTCACAGACAACGATCTGGTCATCTTTATATATGATATTTATCTTTTTATTCTTTCTCATAAAAATCTCCTACATCTTGAAACGATATCCAACACCCCATATTGTCTCGATATATTGAGGTTTTGCTGTGTTAACTTCGATCTTCTCCCTGATCTTCTTGATATGAACCGTAACGGTTGCGATATCTCCTAAAGATTCCATATCCCAGATCTTATTAAATAATTCTTCCTTGGTAAAGACTCTGTTTGGATGTCCTGCAAGGAATGTTAAAAGATCAAATTCTTTCGTTGTAAAGACTTTTTCCTCTCCATTTAAGTATACACGTCTTGCAGTCTTATCAATCTTCAATCCACGGATCTCAATGATATCATTGACTTCCATCTGATTATTTACAAGACGCTGATAACGATTCAGATGTGCCTTCACTCTTGCTACAAGTTCACTTGGACTAAATGGCTTTGTGATATAATCATCTGCACCGAGTCCTAACCCTCGAATCTTATCGATATCTTCTTTTCTTGCAGATACCATAAGGATCGGAATTTCTTTTGCTTCTCGAATCTGCTTACAGATCTCAAATCCATCAACTCCAGGTAACATGATATCTAAAATGATCATATCAAAATCATTTTTTAGAGCCTTCTCAAGTCCCTGTTGTCCATCTGTTTCGATTTCTACTTCAAAAGAACTTAATTCCAGATAATCTTTCTCTAATTCTGCAATTGAAAGTTCGTCTTCTACGATTAATACTTTGCTCATGTTATTTCTCCTTTGACTGATCGATTACTTTATTTAGTGTAAAGAATATTGTCGTTCCAGCACGCAGCTTACTCTCTGCCCAGATCTCACCGCCATGTTCTTCGATGATCTTCTTACAAATAGATAATCCAAGACCACTTCCACCTGCTGAATTTCTCGACATATCTGCACGATAGGTTCTTCTAAAAATATGTGGAAGATCTTCTTTGGAAATTCCGATTCCATTGTCCTTGATCGCTACCTGTACCTTTCGGTCATATTCTGTTAACGTAATTCCTACTTTTCCTTTTGCTTTGTTATTGTATTTGCATGCATTATTGATAATATTGTTTATCACTCTCTTAAGCTGTTCCGGATCTGCTGTTACCATGACATTGGCTGCACAGTAATTGCGATAAGAGAACATCATGCCTCTTTGCTCAAGGTCTGCTCCGATCTCATCGACACAGTCTTTAAAATACGAATTGATGTTGATCTTCTCAAAATTATACGGAATGATATTCGAATCAATCTTAGAGTATAATGATAATTCATTGATCAATACATTCATATCATTTGCCTTGTTATAGACCGTCTTAATGTAACGATCCATCTTCTCAGGTGTATCGGCTACACCATCCATGATCCCTTCTACATATCCTTTGATCGCTGTGATCGGCGTCTTCAGGTCATGGGAAATGTTACTGATCAAATCTCTGTTTTGCTTCTCATAAACAATTCTTGCATCGATCGAGTCTTTCAATTCTGCCCTCATCTCATTAAATGCATTGCACAATTCCCTGATTTCTTCTCCACCACTGTTGATCACTACATCGTTGTCAAGATTCCCTTCCTTGATACGTTCTGCACCTGCTTTTAATTCACGGATCGGGCCGACGAATTCACGATACATAAACCATGATAAAAAGGTACTTGTTAAGATCAATACCCCTATCACAGCGCAGGATACCTGAATAATAATATTGCGGTAATGTGGAAGTACTGTTCCAAGATCTGTCATGATAAAAACAGATCCTTGTCCGCCATCATTGTATTTAAAGTCCTGCTGTTTTACAAGATAGTTTCCTGGTCTGCTGACAAAAAAGCCACGGTCTGCATCACTGTCTTTATTCCCATAGGATGGAAGTTTATGAATTAATTTATCAGATACTTTTTTCTTCCCTATATATTGGATCTGACCATTTTTACGGACGATCAGATAGGAATCCTTCGCTTTTAAACGTTCATTGAGATCATTTAAATACTGTTCATTGTCAAAGATTTGTGGATCTTTCTTTACGTGATCTTCTAATTCAAAGAAAATTTCCTGTGTCTCGGTATTCATCGTCTTTAATGGATTCACAAATCGTTCAAAGGACCCTGCTGAGAGGTCTGCCTTGTTGATTCTTGAATACCCTATACTCAAACCAGCGATCGATACTATCATCACAAAGATTGGTAGCACGATCGCTGGTAAATAGATCAACCGAACTTTATTTACTGCTTTCATCCCATTAACTCTCCTTTGGTATTAATATCTATTATTATACCATAGTCATACAAAGAAACCAGAATTTGATCGATTATTTTATTTAATTTTTAGAAACGATAAAATCAAGAAGTGCATCTGCAACTTCTTCTTTTGTCATCTTTGGAAGCTGCTTTTCTTCATCCTTTGTGATCAGTGTGATCACGTTTGTATCTGTGTTGAATCCAGCTCCCTGTTCCTTTAAGTTATTGGCTGCGATCATGTCGATCTTTTTCTTCTCTAGTTTAGCTCTAGAGTTTTCTAACATGTTCTGTGTTTCCATGGAAAACCACATAAGAACTGACCTTCTTTTTTATTCTCTCCAAGTGTCTTTAAAATATCTTTTGTCCTTACCAGTTCAATCGCCATATCTCCGTCTTTTTTCTTGACTTTCTGATCGCTGACATTCGCTGGTGTATAATCTGCAACAGCTGCAGATTTGATGATGATATCTTGTTCATCGCTTCTGCTTATCACTGCATCGTACATATCCTGTGCACTCACGATCGGAACAACATCTACAAACATCGGGGGTTCGATCGCTGTCTTTCCTGTGACTAACGTAACATCCGCTCCACGAAGCATCGCCATCTTAGCGATCGCATATCCCATCTTTCCTGAGGAATGATTGGAAATATAACGTACTGGATCGATTGCTTCGATCGTTGGCCCTGCTGTCACAAGGACTTTCTTGCCTTTTAAGTCTTTTTCTTTGGCGATCACTCTCTCAAGATGTGCAACCAGCACTTCTTCTGAAGGCATCTTTCCTGCACCACTTGTTCCACATGCCAGATGTCCATTCGCAGGCTCTACGATCTCATATCCAAATCTTCTTAGTTTATCAAGATTATCCTGCAAGATCGGATTATTATACATCTTTGTATTCATCGCTGGTGAGATGATCACTGGTTTGTTACATGCCATTACGGTTGTTGATAACATATCATCTGCGATTCCATTTGCGATCTTACCAATGATATTCGCTGAAGCTGGTGCGATCAGCATCGCATCTGCTTTGTCTGTCAGTGATACATGTGCTACATGAAACTGAAAATTACGGTCAAATGTTTCTACAAGACATTTTGTATTGGTCAAACTTTCAAATGCGATCGGGTTGATGAAATTTGTTGCATTCTTAGTCATGACTACGTGAACTTCGCATCCACGTTTCACTAACATACTCGCTACATTTGCCATCTTATAAGCTGCAATACTTCCTGTCACACCCAATACTATCGTTTTTCCTTTTAACATGATCTTTCTCCTACATATCTTCTAAACGTCCATGTCTTTCATAGTTTGTGCAACGGGAAATCTGATTCTCATCATCTACAAATACAACTTTTGGTTCAAATGTTTTTGCTTCTTCTGGTGTCATATCTGCATATGCGATAATGATGATCTTATCTCCTGTTGCCACGCAACGTGCTGCAGGTCCGTTTAAGCAGATCATCCCACTTCCTGGCTCTCCTGGAATTGTATATGTCTCGAAACGGCTTCCGTTGTTCACATCTACGATATGTACGTGTTCATATTCTAAGATTCCTGCTGCTTCTAATAATACAGGATCGACTGTGATACTTCCTACATAATCTAATTCTGCCTGTTTTACTGTTGCTCTATGAATTTTTCCTTTTAACATGCTGATGTTCATTTTTCTTTCTCCTTAAGTCTATTCGTTAATCAGTGTATTGTCAATGAGTCTTGTCTTTCCAATGTAAACTGCCATAGCTAACATACATGTTCCTTCCAGTTTCTCAACTGGTACCATAGATAAAGCATCAACTGCTTCTACATAATCAATCTTGGCAAGTGGTTCTGTCTCAATGTTTTTCTTCATTGCTTCTACGACTTTATTTGCATCTTTTTCTGTCTTGGCAAGTTCTTTTCCTAATGCTACCGTCTTAGAAAGGATCAGTGCTGCTTTTCTTTCTTCAGGAGAAAGATATGTATTTCTTGAACTCTTTGCAAGTCCGTCTTCTTCACGAACGATCGGACATCCAATGATCTCGATATCCATATTTAAGTCACGTACCATACGTTTGATCACTGCTAACTGCTGTCCGTCTTTCTGTCCAAAATATGCGTGGTCTGGTGTTACGATATTAAATAATTTATTTACGACCGTACATACGCCTCTGAAATGAATTGGACGAGTTTTTCCACAAAGTCCTTCTGTAAGTCCTGTCATGTCCACAAAAGAACAGAAATCTTTTTCATACATTTCTTCTGCTTCTGGATGGAAGATCAGGTCTACTCCTGCACTTTCACATAATGCTGCATCATGGTCTAAATCTCTTGGATATGTTGCAAGGTCCTCTGTTGGTCCAAACTGCATTGGATTTACGAAAATACTTACAACGACTTTATCGTTACCTTTTCTTGCTGCATCCATCAGACTTTTGTGTCCTTCATGAAGATATCCCATCGTTGGCACGAAACCTACGCTTAGTCCTTGTTTCTTCCACTCTTTTACCTGTTCTCTGACTTCTTTGACTGTTCCTACGATTTTCATTACTAAAACTCCTTCTTCCCATTATACGTGGGAATCTATTTATATAAATTATGTCCTTTTTATTGTCTGTTTTTGATCTTAATATAATTTTTCAATGACATCATCACTGATCGCATATGTATTTTCTGGTCCAGGGAAAGTTCCTTCTTTAACTGCATTGATATAATCTTTGACTGCTCCCTGCATCACTTCTCCAACTTGTGCAAACTGTTTTACAAATTTTGGTACGAAGTTTCCATACATTGCTAACATGTCCTGATAAACTAATACCTGTCCATCACATTCAGCACTTGCTCCGATTCCGATTGTTGGAATATGTACTTTCTTTGTGATGATCGCTGCTAATTTCTCAGGAATTCCTTCTAAAACAAGCATAAATGCTCCCGCTTTCTCAACTGCCTGTGCAGCTTCGATCAGTTCTTTTGCTGCCTCTTCGCTTTTTCCCTGCACTCTGAATCCACCAAACATATTAGATGACTGTGGTGTCAGTCCAATATGGGCACATACTGGAATCTGTGCATTCACGATTGCTTCGATCTGTGGACATACATTTTTTCCACCTTCTAATTTTACTGCTGTACAACCTGTTTCTTTCATGATTCGTCCAGCATTTGCTACTGCATCATATACAGATGTGTGATAAGATAAAAATGGCATATCGACAACGATCATAGCGTTTTTTGCCCCTCTTACAACGGCTGCTCCATGATGGATCATATCATCAACAGTTACAGGAATCGTTGAATCATATCCAAGCATAACCATTCCAAGAGAATCTCCAACCAACATCGTGTCAATTCCAGCTTCGTCAAATAATTTTGCAGTGGAATAATCATATGCTGTCAGCATTGTGATCTTCTCTCCATTATCCTTCATCTTCTGTACTGTGCTTACTGTTGTTTTCATTTTTCTTCCTCCAATACATGTTTCATGTCTGCATAAGAAATATCAGGATGTCGCATCTGCGCAAGTTTTATGATCTCTTTTGTCAGAGCACTATAAGTTTCCTTTGTCTCCTGATCCAAGGCATTCAGATGTTTCTGCACGGTTTTGATATCATGGCGTTCCACTGGACCTGTCAGTGCATCACATGTTCCAACATCAAATATATTGTTCATGTTCGTAACTGTCAGCGGTTTCAATGCCTTCAGTGCTGCATCTTCATCAAATCCACACTCCATAAGCAGTCTTTTGGCCTGATTGATCAGTCCGACCGCAAGATTCGATGCAAACACAGCTGCTGCATGATATTTTGGTTTATCTTCGCTTTTTAATCTCACGATGTGATTTGGACACGCAGATAACAGATCCATGATCTCTTCTATGTGTTCTTCATTTCCTTCCACACTGAATAGAGCCTGTGATAAATCTTCGTATGCAGTTTTTTTACTCTTAAATGGAAACATTGGATGAATAGAGTAACCGTACGCTCCGGTTTCTTCAATTCCAGAAAGAACAGCTGATCCTAATGATCCGCTGCAATGACAAATAAACTTTCCTTGTATCGGATAAGTTTTGACTAGTTCCCAGACTGCGGCTATTGCATCGTCTGGTACTGTTAAAAATAGAACATCACTCTTTGTTAATATTTTGTCAATTGAGGTTGTAAATATCTTCTGAGTCTGTTTTTCCGTTCCACTTACCTTTGCTTGTGTACGGGTGTAACACCCTGTGACGGGCATATTGTTGTGTACAAAGTAATCATAAAGAGAGCAGCCTACTTTCCCCGCTCCGATAAATCCTACTTTCATACATGTATCACCTGCTTTCCTGCGGGTGATGTTCTAAGTTAAATTGATTTGCCGGTATGATTTCTTTCAAGAATACCATCCAGATGTTAACTATAACACCCGTGTGGGGAAATAGCAAGTATATTTTTAGTCTTTCATGAATGTGACAGAAATAAAAGAACAACCAATATTTAAAAGAATCCGGTGGCAACTCCGCATTTTTGAGAGCGTTTTTTACAAATCGCTGATTCGTGCCTGTTCCTTTGAAAACTCCCTCGCTGCGAGCCACAATGCCCGCAGCAATGGTCAGACATCCAACCACAGGCACTGCGAATTTGTAAAAAACGCACTCAAAAAGTGCTCATGTTTGCCACCGGATTCTTTTAAATATTGGTTGTTCTTTTATTTCTGTCACATACAACGAAACGCTATTCAAATCACTACACAGTGTGTATGTTAAACGGTATTGGTATTTATAATAAACACTGTCTGTCACTACAAAAATTAAAAAACGATAACACTCAACATACACACCACTTAAGTTTTCCAATCTTGTAATTATCCACACTTTAGACTTCAGGTATATGATAAAAAATAAATAAGCAACCGAAAGTGATGCATTGGAATTTTGCCATATTTTGAATAAATTCGCAGCCCAATTGGACGAATGTCTGAGCTTCAAAGACTTTGGTCTTAGACAAAACTCCAGAGCGAGTTTTCGTAGGAAATTGGGCGAATCAGCGATTTGTTCAAAATATGAGCAAAATTCCACCGCATCGCTTTCGGTTGCTTATTTATTTTTTATCATATACTGAAAGACTACAGTTGGCCAACTTACAAAATTAAAATTTATTCTACATAGTACACCCAATTATCTTTGCGTTCAGGAATTCCCGGATACTCTCCATCGACATATCCAAGTACGCAATGTCCGATTCCAACATAATCCCCTTCAATTCCCAAAGATTTTAATAATTCTTTCCCTTCTTCACTTTCAAATTCTTCTTTTGCTCTGTGAATCCAACAGCTTCCGATTCCTAAATCATGAGCTTCTAACATTAGATTTGCCATAACAAGACTTCCGTCATAGACTGCCGTTGGACGGTTTTTGTCTGCTAAGACAACCAATACAACAGGTGCTCCATAAAATGGGTCGGTGTCTGTTCCCATGATATCTGCATTCCATTTAGACAGTTTATCTCTCACTTCTTTGTTCGTAACTGCAAGAATGATCGGTGACTGCTGTCCCATTCCTGTGGCTGCGTAAGTTCCTGCTTCTACGATCTTATCAATGATCTCTTTTGGTACCATATCTGATTTGTACTTTCTGATACTTCTTCTTGTTTTAATCATATCTAATAATTCACTCATGACTTATTCCTCCTATATGTATTCTTAATAACATTCTTTAAAATCCGAAATCTTCATAATCTTCTGGTAAAAAGCGGTGATAGATAATGTGACATCCTTCATCGTGAAAACAGTAATAATATGGATCTTCATTTTCTTCTGAAAAACGGATCAGATAATCAAATTCTCCATTATGAATTTCTTCTACAAACACGTTTTTATCATGTTTTTTAAATAACGCAATAATATCTTCCATTTTACATCCGTGTTTTCCAACGATTTCTACCAGTTCTTTGATAAATTCATTTGGGTTTGTATTTTCATGGACGTAGTTACTGCCTTCTTCTGGAATATAGAAGCAAAATCTTTCTTTTTTGCTAGTAACTTTGATATCTCCTAAAGTTTCTTTGATAAAATCTGGTATTCCATGAAGTCTGTTTTTCATCTGTTCTTCTGTATCCTGTGTTTCAAAAAAATGGTTTAACGAACTTAGTGGATAGTACAGACGGATACTTTCTCTTCGAAATCCCAATTTTGCCTGTTCTTCCTTGATAATGTCGATCAAATTTTTATAAAGACGTTTATATCCCATGATATCTTCCCCTATTATATTTTATTCACTCTTTAAAATCTTGTTGATGCTTTTCATCATTTTTTTCGCATCTTTTCCACCAGAATATCCCATGCGGTATACATGATTATCTAGAAGGATTTCTCCTGAATCACTGATCACAAGCATTTTATTTCCAAATAACATGATCATCTGTGGCTTACTAGAATCACTCATCTGAGATGAGTTAGTTAATGTCTTTGTTGTAAAATGATAAGAATACTGATCTAAAACATTAACGATCTCTGTGTATTTTTTATCATCTTTTTTATATGAATATACCTGCTGTTTTTTCTTACCATTTGCATCTTTTGTTACAGTATCAGTCGAAGTAACCTGAATCATTTTAGATGATGCTGTATATTTTTCAAAAGAATATGGTGAGAGCATAACGATCGCAATGATTGCTACGATCAAAATTGCTACAAGGATCTTCATTGTCCTTCCCATTGTAAATTTCATTTTGTTGTTCCTCCAATCTACTATTTGTACCTATAATAGATTAACAGAATTTCCCTCAAATGTCGATAGCTTTCCCTGTGAACTGCTATTTATACTACATTCTTAAAAAATCTTATAACGTGGCTTTTCTTCATTGAATAATTTGTATCTTAGAAAATCATCCAGCACGATTGCTACACTTGAAATAAGAAACCAAAATACCGAGTACAATAAACAGATCTGCCCCTTAAAGTTATATGGAAGATGCGAATAATCCCAAATATCCATCTTAAGCCATATATTTACAATAAAACCTGTAATAAGTTCTAATACCGTGATGATCACAGAAGATAATACCATCTGACTAATAAAACTTATCTTGATCTTTACATTTTCGTTTAGAAGCCCACAGCAAGGAAACATGCCCACCACATAAAAACATCGAATAATGTGAATATCCACGTACTAAAACTTCCAGCAAAAAATATGCCATTCCTCCAATCGCAAACAGGATTGTATATTTTTCTATCTGATATCTCTTTTTCATAGTCACCGCCCATTTTCATAACTTTCTTTTTATTGTGCGTTAATTTTTCTCTGTCTATTCTATCTTAAATTCAAAAAATCTATATGATGAGAGTATCAAAAATAAATTTTTCCCCTTTGATGCAAAAAATTTGTGGCAAAATCGAGTTATTTCATGTAGAATAGAAAAGTAAATTCATTTGATTTTATGATAAAGAATAAAAATATATACAGAAAAGAGGAAACACTTATGGCACAATTATGGGGCGGTCGCTTCACAAAAGAAACAGATCAGTTAGTTTACAACTTTAATGCATCTATTTCCTTTGACCAGAAATTTTATAAACAAGACATCCGCGGAAGTATTGCACATGTTACGATGCTTGCAAGTGTTGGTGTATTAACAGAAGAAGAACGTGATCAGATCATCGATGGTTTAAAAGGAATTTCAAAGGATATCCAAACTGGAGCAGTTGAGATCACAAGTGAATATGAAGATATCCATAGCTTTGTAGAGGCAAACCTTATTGATCGCATCGGTGATGTTGGAAAGAAACTTCACACTGGAAGAAGCCGTAATGATCAGGTCGCTTTAGATATGAAACTTTATACAAGAGATGAAATTGTTGATATCAAATATTTATTAAAAGAATTAATGGAAACACTTCATCGTATCATGAAAGAACACATTGATACATTTATGCCTGGATTTACACATCTTCAGAAAGCTCAGCCTGTCACTCTTGCTCACCATGTAGGTGCTTACATGGAAATGTTTAAAAGAGATTACAGCCGTTTAACTGACATTTATGACAGAATGAACTACTGTCCTTTAGGAGCTGGTGCTCTTGCAGGTACTACTTATCCATTAGACCGTGAACAAACAGCTTCTTTGCTTAATTTTTATGGTCCTACATTAAACAGTATGGATTCTGTATCTGACCGTGATTATGTGATCGAGCTTTTATCTGCTCTATCTACGATCATGATGCATTTAAGCCGTTTCAGTGAAGAAGTTATCATCTGGAACTCTAACGAATACAAATTTGTATCCATTGATGACGGATTCAGTACAGGAAGCAGTATCATGCCTCAGAAAAAGAATCCTGATATTGCTGAATTAGTTCGTGGTAAGACAGGACGTGTCTATGGAGCTTTAACTTCTATCCTTACAACAATGAAAGGAATCCCTCTGGCATATAACAAAGATATGCAGGAAGATAAAGAACTTACATTTGACGCGATTGATACTGTCAAAGGATGTATTTCTTTATTTAATGGAATGATGAATACCATGACATTTAACAAACCACAGATGGAAAAAAGTGCAAAACACGGATTTACAAATGCAACTGATGCTGCGGATTATCTTGTAAATCACGGTGTTCCTTTCCGCGATGCTCACGGAATCGTTGGGCAGCTTGTACTTCTTTGTCTTGATAAACATATTTCTCTAGATGAACTTCCTCTAGATGAATACCAGAAGATCAGCCCTGCTTTCGAAGAAGATATTTATGATGCCATCAGCATGAAAACTTGCGTTGAAAAACGTAATACGATCGGAGCTCCAGGACGTGATGCTATGAAAAAAGTTATCGCGATCAATGATACTTATTTAGCTAATCTCAAATAATAAGGAGACCCTTATGAAGAAAAAAGTTTTTCTTTTTGGATTACTGTTCTCACTGCTTCTCTTATGCGGGTGCGGTGTGAATCTTACCAGTACAGTAAAATTAAATAAAGACTTTTCAGGTACAAGAGTGATGTCTTGTACCTTTTCTTCCCGCGATTTTCATAGTTATTTCAAGGGAAGCAAAGAAGATCTTAATAAACTCATCAAAGAATCCTGCCCGGATGCTCTTACTTATACTTCATCTTCTTCTGACGGAAACGATACGTATACTTTCTATCTTCGTTTTTCTTCTCTTGATGATTATAAGAAGAAAGTTCGTGATCTTCTTAATTTTTCCCCAGAGATCACTTATGAATATGGAGATTCCCCATTTGTTTCCGGTCTTATTTACAAAGAAAATTTCACATCTAAAGATCTGATGACATGGCTTTATACGGCTTTGTATGAGGGAAAATATATTGACAAAGACTCCTCTTCTGACCTATGGGATTTAAAAAGTACGGAGATTTCTTTCCTTGGAACGACTTATGAAACGAAAGATAAGATCAATATTGATGAAATGGCTTATGTACCATTATCTTCCATTCATATTGATACAAAGACAAAGAAATCTGGAAAACTTGCAAGAGTGATAGAATTTGATCTTCCACAACAAACATTAGATCAAAATGCAGGAAAGATCCGTTCTTATTTTGCTGGAAATGATATCACTTGGGAAAATACATCCGATGGAAAAACTTTATGTATCAGTTTTGACGCCAACAATTTCTCTGATCTTGCACAGAAAACAAGAACTGTCCTTCATTCAAAGAATTCTTTTGGAACTTACAGCTCCACATGCAGCAAGGACAACCCTTTTACACTGAAGATCAACTATGAAGAATCTCTGGATCTCTCTCATTTTATTCAGAAAAACCAAAAGATTCCTGTTACTTATACATTTGATGAAAAACAGATGTTTAGTGATTCGATCAAACAAAAAGAAATCAGCTTTACTTCTTCTGTTACACAGCCAATTTCAACTTATGAGATTGCTACGGTATGGAACACATCCAAAGATATCCGTCGTAAAGTGTCTTTTTCTTTTGAAAAGGCTGTGACTGACCATCAGTTATCTGTGATCAAAAAGCAGTTCAAAGGACAAACCATTGATTCTGTAAATTTAGATGGTGATCAGAATGTTACGTTATCTTTTGTACAAAAAGGAAGTGTTTCAGACTGTAATAAGGATTTCTCTGCTTTGTTTCCGAATAGTTTGATGAAATCACAAGCGCATTTTTCATTTGCTGGTGGTAAGAAGGTCACATTTTCTGATAAGATTTCATTACCTGCGAATCAAAATGGTGAGAAACTTCATGGGCATTATGTATTTGCTTCTGTGAATTCGAAAGAATCTGTTACTGTAGCTGTTATGCCTGAGAAGATTGTGACAAATACGGTAAAACAGAATACATCTACCAAAGCAGTCTCTGCCCTGATCAAGTCGGATGAGAATATTCATGATCTTTGTGATTTTGAATTGACTGGAAATCGTTTGGAATTAAGCTATCGTGGAAGTACTGCTGCCAGCTTTTGGATGGGTGCATTAAGATGGATGTTGCCTGTTGTTGTTTTGATCGTGATTGGTTTATTTTTGATTCGAAAGAAAGTGGCTATTAGAGAAATGTTTGGGGATTTGAAAAAGGAATTAGCTGAAAGTGTTAATTCACTTATTGATAGGATTAATAAGAGGTAAGACACTAATCTTTCATCCCACAACCTCTTGATTTACAACTACTAGTACTGACTTGTAGTTCGCTACACTTGGCGGTAAATACCCATGACTGGACTTGCACCAACGAGATTAGTGCCATGCTCGGCACACAAATAAGTAAGGACTGCCATAATGACAGTCCTCTCCAGCATTAAGTTGCTATTAGATTAACTTAAGCTCTACAGAATTTAACGAACTTCAATTCCTCCCCCTGTATTGCAATAAAATTCAAATGACAGCGAAACTTGCTTTGTAAAACCAGAAGAATTTTTTATGACTCCTAAACATAAAATTTCTCCTGTTCTGCCACCATCAATCACACGTTTTGTAATTGTAGATGACTTCTTCCATGAAAATCCATAACCACTTACTTAAAAACTTAAAATCTATAAAATATAGTAATATAATGCTGATAACACAAAAATCACAAAAACCACAATTCCAAATAATACTTGAGATTTTCCATATCCTTTCCAATCTTTTTGTAATTCCTTTGTTTTTTCTTCATCAATAAATCGAAGCTTATTATTTTTTGTTGACATATGAACACCTCCTCATAGCCATATATCATGGTAACGATATAGTCTTAGTTCCTGTCATAGTATATGTTCCCCCAGCTGTAAGTTTCATGTACCTTTAAATTTCATTTTATTTGCTGACCATGAAGATACCGTTACAGATGGTTTTGAATATCCTGTCGCTCCATATGCACCTGAAACACCTGTTCGATATGTTTTATAATAATCATAAGAAGCCTTTGCTGACTGCGGTTTAATAATTTCTTTTTCATCTAATCTCGAATCATATACCTCTATCGTTTCTATAGTTTCTGGAATACAACTTATTTTATTCACGTTATTATCAAATGCTTGTTTTATCACATCGTTACTCATAATATCTTTTTCCGTTGCCATACTTGTTTGAATAGACATCATTAATATTGCACTCATTAATAAAAACGCTACAATCATTTTTGGTTTAGATTTGATCCTATCATATTCCTCCTTTATTTACTTTAATACCTTCTATGTTTATGTTACCCCTTTTCTTCCATACAATATAATCCAGGATTTTCTTCATTGTATGGATTTTTTACCGATTCTTATTTTTCGTACCCCCCCCTTTTATTTTCTAATTTCATAAATACTATGTTAATTTACGTTTAACTATATACTTTATTATTTAATATATTATTTATTTTATTATACAATTTTCTATGTATTATTGTCAACTATTACTTATATAATTTGTGTATTGTTTTATCATATATATAATATTACAATTAGTCATAGAAAATTTATTAAGTAGTGGAGAAAATATGGCAAAGAAAAGTTTTTATAAAATTGAAATGCTGTTTTTAAAAATTCTAGAAAAAGAAGACTGTTACGGATACCAACTAACACAATCCATACAAGATATCACAAACGGACAAATCAAAATTGCAGAAGGTACCATGTATCCAATTCTTTATAAATTACAAGATCAAGGATATATCTCTGATCGGCAGGTTAAAGTTGGGAAACGCCAAACCAGAGTTTACTATCATTTAGAACCCGCTGGAAAAGAATATCTTTCTCAATTGACACATGATTATTATCAAATGGTGAATTACCCCTCCCATGCGGTACAGTAGTTTCTATGGAAGTGGCTTCTAACAGTCGTGACAGTTACCCATTTCTGACCAAAAGATTGGCTGTCCGTACCAATCAAGGCATATTCACTTATGCCGCTATCCCTTTGACGGGAATACCTTTCGGATTCAGTTTGTGGAATCCATACACATCAGGAGCAGAAAGAAACGTATAATCTCTGGTATCTTTCCAGATATCAGGGATCGC
>ENA-OQCO01000552-OQCO01000552.1-human-gut-metagenome-genome-assembly--contig:-NODE-552-length-19904-cov-1.770592_pt1 | contig 19904 bp, 19 predicted proteins | sample MGYA00242500_ERZ504582 | MGnify/ENA primary metagenome ERZ504582 (study PRJEB26092, sample SAMD00036346) | human gut metagenome | host: Homo sapiens | study: EMG produced TPA metagenomics assembly of...
GCCATCATCGCGCCGCTCCTCATGCCGTGGTTCCTGACCCTGTCCGGCGGCAACAAGGCCGTGGCCTTCATCATCTTCGCCGCCGCCTTCATCATCGCCTGCGTCGCCGCCCTCTGCCTGCCCGAACGCAAAGGCCTCGATCTCGAAGACTGACGGAAGTCGATGACGGGAGAACAGATATTTGCCTGATTACCGGCAGAACCCCCGCGTCCCGGCGAAAGGGACGCGGGGGTTCTGCCGTTTGAAGGCCGTAAAAACGGCAGAAATCCCGCGAGGGGTTCGTCGAGACGCGGGAGTTCTGCCGTTGTGAGGTGCTTTTCTATGTTCCGACATAGTCAAGGTGTGCGAGTACCATCGTGACGGTTTGTGTGTAGGTATGAATAAACACCTCAGAGTAAGTACTTAAGTACTCGAGAACGCAAGTACCGAACGATTACGCAAAAGAATCAGTATTAAGAGAGGTTTCGATGGCGGTTCGTGGAGATATCCGTAATGTGGCGATTGTGGCTCACGTCGATCACGGCAAGACCACCCTGGTCAATGCCATGCTTCAGCAGTCGCACGTGTTTTCCGAGCGTGAGGAAGTGCCGGATCGTGTAATGGATTCCAACGATCTGGAACGCGAGAAGGGCATCACCATCCTCGCCAAGAACACGGCCGTGGAATACACCGGTCCGCTGGCCGCCAAGTACGGCCACCCGGAGGGCATCACCCTCAACATCATCGACACCCCCGGCCACGCCGATTTCGGCGGCGAGGTCGAGCGCGGCATCTCCATGGTTGACGGCGTCGTGCTGCTCGTGGACGCCTCCGAAGGCCCGCTGCCGCAGACCCGCTTCGTGCTGCGCAAGGCCCTCGAAGCCAAGCTGCCGGTCATCCTGTGCGTGAACAAGGTCGACCGCCCCGACGCCCGTATCGAAGAGGTCGTCGGCGAAACCTCCGACCTGCTGCTCGGCCTGGCCGACGACGTGCAGCACGAGGGCATCGACCTGGACCTTGACCAGCTGCTTGAAATGCCGGTCATCTACTGCGCCGCCAAGGCCGGCTACGCCTCCGTGAACCAGCCCGCCGACGGTGGCCTGCCGGACAACGACAACCTCGAGCCGCTGTTCGAAACCATCATCTCCACCATCCCGGCCCCCGAATACGAGGAGGGCGCCCCGCTGCAGGCTCACGTGGCCAACATCGACTCCTCCGACTTCCTCGGCCGACTCGGTCTGGTCCGTATCTACAACGGCACCCTTGAGAAGGGCAAGACCTACGGCCTGTCCCGTGTGGACGGCTCCCTCGAGAACTTCCGCGTCTCCGAACTGCTGCGCACCCAGGGCCTCGAGCGTATCCCGGTCGAATCCGCAGGCCCCGGCGACATCGTGGCCGTTGCCGGCGTTAACGACATCATGATCGGCGAGACCATCGTCGACCCCAACGACCCGAAGCCGCTGCCGCTCATCCATGTGGACGATCCGGCCATCTCCATGACCTTCGGCACCAACGACTCCCCGCTGGCCGGCACCGAGGGCAAGGACCACAAGCTCACCGCCCGCATGATCAAGGACCGTCTGGACCGCGAGCTCATCGGTAACGTGTCCATCAAGGTGCTGCCCACCGACCGTCCCGACGCTTGGGAAGTCCAGGGCCGTGGCGAGCTGGCGCTGGCCGTGCTTGCCGAGCAGATGCGCCGCGAAGGCTACGAGCTGACCGTCGGCCGTCCGCAGGTGGTCACCAAGAAGATCGACGGCGTGATCAACGAGCCGATGGAAAACACCACCATCGACGTGCCGGAAGAGTACATGGGTACCGTCACCCAGCTCATGGCCGACCGTAAGGGCCGTATGGATGGCATGACCAACCACGGCTCCGGCTGGGTCCGTCTGCAGTTCACCGTGCCGTCCCGTGGTCTGATCGGCTTCCGCACCGCGCTGCTTTCCGCCACTCGTGGCACCGGCATCTCCTCCTCCATCTCTGCCGGCTACGCGCCGTGGGCTGGCGCCATCACCATTCGCCAGAACGGTTCCATGGTTTCCGATCGCAAGGGTATCGCCACCCCGTACGCCATGCAGCGTCTGCAGGCCCGTGGCAACTTCTTCGTCGAACCGCAGTCCCCGGTGTATGAAGGCCAGGTCGTGGGTGTGAACAACAAGCCCGACGAGCTGGACGTGAACATCACGCTGGCCAAGCACATGACCAACATGCGTTCCTCCACCGCTGACGTGCTCGAAACCCTGACCCCGCCGATCAAGATGAGCCTTGAGGAGTCCCTGGACTTCGCCAACGAGGACGAGTGCGTGGAAGTCACCCCGGAGTCCATCCGCGTGCGCAAGATCATCCTCGGCCGTGAGGACTGGTACAAGTGGCGCGCCAAGCAGCGCCGCCAGAACGCCGCCCAGCAGGGTAAGTGATTTGGTGCGGCTGTAGCCGACCATTCTCTCTAGCTCCCCTCTCTGAGGGGAGCTAAGTTTATTCCTCACCAAGTCATATCCCCACCTATACTGAAACGCATGACTGTGAAGAGCACTACTGAATTGCGTCCGTGGTCGTATCGCCAGAACGCGCTGGTCAAATCGTTGATCACGATTGCGGCGGGCGTGGCTTCCGCCTTTGTGGGCACGTTCGCCCACCGTATGGGTGCGGAACTGAATATTCCGTATGGTCTGGTGCTGGCGTTTCTGCTGATCGGCCTATCGACATGGTGCGCCCGTTCGCGCATGGGCGCGGTCGGACTGGCCCTGCACCTCATCGCCTCCTCACTGACCGCATGGGGCATGGCGCTGACCACCACATCCGGCAAAGCGCTCATCGTCGCCGGATTCCAAGGCGACATGCCGTTCTTCTCCCAACATGCCGGCTACATCTGGCTGTACGGCCTGATACTGGTCCAAGTCGTCCTGCTCATTCTTCCCGCCCGCTGGTTCGTCATTCCCACTCATTCTGAATCGCGCGCGTAACTATATATGGCGATACATTCCCGGGAATGCGTCGCGTATCGGCGGGCGTAGGGGATTACGGCCGCTACCATAGAACTTTATGGCACGCATGAAACTGTTTTACTTGGGCCCGGAGGGCACCTTCACCCATCAGGCGGCAATGACGGCCGCCGACCAGTTCGCCACACTCGGCGACTTCGACCTCATCGCTCTGCCCGACGTGCCCGCGATCATGCAGGCCGTACAGTCGCGCCAAGGCTGGGGCGTCATCGCATGGGAAAACAACGTCGAAGGCTATGTGGTCCCGAATCTCGACGCGCTGATCGACGCCCCCAACGCGGCCGGCTTCGCCCGGATCAGTGTGGACGTGGCCTTCAACGCCTTCACCGTGCGCGGCCACAGCATCTACGACTGCACCGGCAACCCCGTCAGCGCCCACCCGCACGGTCTGGCCCAATGCACCCGGTTCATCGCCGAACACCATTTGCAGCCCGAACCCGCATCCTCCAACGCCGCCGCCTGCCGCGACCTGAAGCCCGGCCGCGTGGCGCTCGGCCCCAGCATCTGCGGCGAACTCTACGATCTCGACACCCTCGCCGAACATGTGCAGGATTTCGATGGCGCGCACACCGAATTCCTTGTCATCGCCCCGCGTGATGTGGTCCAGGAACTCAACGCCCGCGCCCACAGCAATGACGCCGGCGACTTCGAAACCATCATCACCTTCATCCCGCTGGTCACCGGCCCCGGCGTACTCGCCGACCTGCTGGACGTCCTGCGCGATGCGGGACTGAACATGACCAGCTTCATCTCGCGCCCGATCAAAGGCCACGACGGAACCTACAGCTTCATCGCCACCCTTGACGCCGCCCCCTGGGAGCCGAGATTCCGCACCGCACTGGAAGAGATCGCCGGACACGGCGACTGGGCAAAAACCCTGGCCGTCTACCCACGCCGCGAACGCCCGAACCCGCCGGTCGACGCCTGGATGCTGCCCGAGGGCGGCGTCCACATCACCAATCGCGCGCCGGAAGGCTGGCAGTACACCGAGGAAGCAAGGAAGGAACTGCTGTGGTAGATACAGTCGGAATCGTCGGACTCGGATTGATCGGCGGCTCGCTCGCACGCCGCCTGACCGAGCGCGGCGTGCGCGTCGTCGCGTGGAACCATCGCCCGCACCCCTACGCCCAGGCCGAAGCCGATGGCATTTTCTGCAAGAGCACGCTCTCCGAACTCATGGATGCCGAGCCGGATGTGGTCGTGCTGTGCAATCCGCTCAAGGCGATGCCCGCAATCCTCGCCGCCCTGGCCCCGCTCATGGGCGACCATCCGAACACCACGCTCACCGACGTGGGCTCGGTCAAGGGCATGGTCCGCGATCAGGTCAAGGCTGCCGGGCTGGGGAAGTGCTACGTCGGCGCCCATCCGATGGCCGGCAACGAACTGTCCGGCTGGCAGGCCGCCGACCCGCATCTGTACGACGGTGCCCTATGGGCCATCACCGTGGACGAGTCCACGGACTACCGCCGCTTCCTCGACGTCGCCGCGATGATCACCAAGGACGTCGGCAACCGCGTCATCGTCGTGGACGACGAAACGCATGACAAGGCCGCGGCGATGATCTCCCACATGCCGCATGTGGTGTCCACCGCGCTGATCAACGAACTGGTCGCCAACCCGGACCGCAACATCGCCGCCGCGCTGGCCGCCGGCTGCTGGAGGGACATGACCCGCGTGTCCCTGACCGACCCGGACCGCACGCGCGCGATGGTCGAGGAAGACTCGCTGAACGTCGAAGTGCTGCTGCGCCGCATGGCGGCACGTCTGACCGATATGGCCGACCAACTGCACGCTGGTGCCGACGGCGAGCAGGATGTGATGGGATTCTTCGCCGAAGGCGACCCCTTCCGCCGGTACAAGGCCGCCGTGACGCGAGCCGGCATCACCGCTGCACAAGCTGGTACGGCCACCGCGCAGCAAGCCGGCACAACTGCCGCCGGATTCCCGGAACGCGAGCTCGCCGTCCCCGAAGCCGGCTGGCAGCAGACCTTGCTGTTCTCCGCACGCCGGGGAGAAGCCATCACCGGTTTCATCCATCCGCGTCAGGCCATCGTCCAACTGCGCCCCGCCATGTAACTGCGCCCCGCCATGTAGCCCGTGTGCAGGTTCCCCTCGCCGCCCGTCACGAAGAAGGCTACGCGAGGGGGATGAAGTTCCCGCTTGTTTTCGTGAGAAGACCGTGTGGCTCCGCTGTTCGAAAGACCCAAAGGAGTAAGGTAGTCTGTACCGTTTTTCGGGAAACGCATCGAAGTTGATGCGGTGGATGGTTAAGGGGATGATGACGTATGACGTTACCAAGGCAGATTCCGGCCGGTGCCCGCGTGGTGGTGCGCATCACCGACGGCATTGACCCGGTCGACCACCGTATGAAGTTCCGCGACTATGTGGGGCATGTGGTTTCCTGGGATGGATACACGTTGGAGATGGTGCGTGACGCCGCCGCCAATGGTTCGCGCCCGGCCCAGAACGTGACCATCCATCAGGAACAGATTGCCACATTGAAACCCGTGCCGGAGCGGCGTAACACGCCACCCCGGCCGTAACCCAAGGCCATAAAGAATTCGGAGGAGAACGAGAGTGTCATCTACGCAGTTCGACGGCGATATCGACTCCTTCGTCTCCTATCTGAAGTCCAACCGCGGCCTGTCAGCGAATACGCTCAAAGCGTATCGCGCGGATCTCACGGCATGCCTGCACCTGTTCGAGCTGCGCGGCGTGACCGATCTGAACGAGATCACGCTGGATGATCTGCGCAGCTGGATGGCGGTGGAATCGCGCGATCACGCCCGCAGCAGCATGGCCCGCAAAACCGTGGCCGTGCGCGGGTTCTTCGCGTGGGCCTATGAGCATGGGCTGACCACCACCGACCCGGCCGCCACACTGATGACTCCCTCGATTCCCAGCACGCTGCCCGCGGTGCTCACCGAATCCCAGGCCGAGCAATTATTGGATGTCGCTGAACATGCCGTTGCAACAAACCAGTACAAGGACGATGGGGGAGCGGCAGCCGCGCCCGGCAGCGGCAAGGCAGCTGGCAAGACAGCTGATAAGTCGGCCGATACCGTAAACCGCAGTGAGGCACCCGCCCGTGCAGACAAGCGCGACAACGCCCGAGTCACCGCCGAATCGCAGCGCAACGCCGCGATTCTCGAACTGCTGTATGCCACCGGCATCCGTGTCGCCGAACTGGTGTCGATGGATATCGCCGACATCGACTTCTCCAATCGCACCATCAAAGTCACCGGCAAAGGCAACAAGCAACGCGTGGTGCCGTTCGGACTACCCGCCCAGCGTGCGCTGGAGACTTGGCTGGAACAGGGGCGGCCGGTACTGGCCCGTACGGCAACGGATGCAGTCAAGTCCCGTGCTGCCAACGCCCTGTTCCTCGGCGCACGAGGCGGCCGTATCGACCAACGCATAGCCCGTGACATCGTGCACAGAGCGGCCCGAGAGGCCGGAGTGCCGGATATCAGTCCCCACGCCTTGCGGCATTCCGCGGCCACGCACATGCTGGATGGCGGCGCCGATTTGAGGGAGGTGCAGGAGATGCTCGGGCATTCCTCCTTGAAAACTACACAACGCTATACGCACGTCTCCATCGAGCAGCTCAAGAACCGTTACGGACAGGCCTTTCCGCGGGCATGACCACTATGTGGACATTGGTTAACAAACTCAGCAAAGACTGAATCTAGCCGGCAAGAACCCCTGAATTTTACATGGGTGTAACAAAAAAATACACTGCTTGTCTCCCAAGTGCGCAAAAATGACAGGTAACAGCAACGGGGTTGGGTGTCCGAAGCGGCGGGAAGCGTAAGTGTCCCGACGATGAGGAAATCCGACCCCGTTCGCATGAGGCGGGGCTGAGACGTCCTGCAACCTAATGAATAGGAGAAAACATATGAAGAAGAAAGCTCTTGCTTTCGCTGCCATGGCTTGCTCCGTGGCCATGCTGCTGAGCGCCTGCGGCGGCTCCAACAGCAACGCTGCCTCCGGTGACACTGCTGGCTCCAACATCATCACTGCGTACAACTCCGAACCGCAGAACCCGCTGATCCCGGGCAACACCAACGAAACCGGCGGCGGCAAGCCGGTCGACCTGCTGTTCTCCCGTCTGGTCTCCTTCGACAAGGACGGCAAGGCTTCCAACGAAGTGGCCGAGTCCATCACCCCGAACGATGACGCCACCCAGTACACCATCAAGATCAAGTCTGGCTGGAAGTTCACCGACGGCACTCCGGTGACCGCTGAGTCCTTCACCAAGGCCTGGTCCTACGTGGCCAACGCCAAGAACGCCCAGAAGTGCTCCTCCTTCTTCTCCGCCATCGCCGGCTATGACGATCTGCAGAAGGATGGCCTCAAGGGTGACGAGCAGCTCTCCGGCCTCAAGGTCGTGGACGACACCACCTTCACCGTCGACCTGAACCAGTCCGACTCCGTGTTCCCGATTAAGGTCGGCTACTCGGCCTTCGCCCCGCTGCCCGAGTCCTTCTACAAGGACCCGAGGCCTTCGGCGAGGCTCCTGTGGGCAACGGCCCGTACAAGTTCTCCAAGTGGGACCACAACAAGGAAATCGCCCTCGTCAAGAACCCCGACTACAAGGGCAACGAGGACGTCAAGAACGATGGCGTGACCTTCAAGGTCTACACCGACGACTCCGCCGCCTACCGCGACATTCAGGCCGGCAACCTCGACGTGATGGAATCCGTCCCGGCTGCCTTCACCAAGACCTTCAAGACCGACAAGAAGGTCCAGGCTTACTCCGAGGCCGGCTCCGTCATCCAGACCTTCACCATCCCGTCCTCCCTTGACCACTTCAAGAACGACGAGGAAGGCCAGCTGCGTCGTCAGGCCATCTCCATGGCCATCAACCGTGACCAGCTCATCGACAAGGTGCTCAACGGCAACGCCACCGCCGCCACCGAGTTCACCTCCCCGAAGACCCCGGGCTACTCCGACTCCCTCAAGGGTGCCGACAACCTGAAGTTCAACGCCTCCAAGGCCAAGGAACTGTGGGCCAAGGCTGACGCCATCTCCAAGTACGACGGCCAGCTCACCTTCTCCTACAACGCCGATGGTGGTGCCAAGCCGCTTTACGACGCCGTCGTGAACCAGCTCAAGAACAACTTGGGCATCGACGCGGCCACCAACCCGATCCCGACCTTCCAGGAATTCCGTGACGCGGTCACCAACCGTCAGATGAAGGGCGCCTTCCGTACCGGCTGGCAGCCTGACTACCCGTCCGCCGAGAACTACCTGTGGCAGCTGTACTCCACCGCTGCTGCTGATGGCAACGGCTCCAACGATGGTGACTACAAGAGCCCGGCCTTCGATGACCTGTGCAAGCAGGCTGCTGCCGCTTCCAGCACTGATGACGCCAACAAGCTGTACCAGCAGGCTGAGGAAATCCTCCTCAACGACCTTCCGGCCATCCCGCTGTACTACTCCAACGCCTCCGGTGTGGCTTCCCTCAACGTGAAGTCCGGCTACGCCTTCGATTGGCAGAACCTCCCGACCTACACCGAGATGTCCAAGAAGTGAGTCTGACTCACTGAACGGATACCGCTAGGTAGTTCGGAAATAAAGGGCGAGGATCGCAAGATCCCCGCCCTTTTTGTTGTGTGCGGGGTGCTTGCTCACGCCATCGGGAACCAAGTTAAAGTATCCACTATCCGACCGCAACCATGGACATATCCACCAGCATTGCCCAATCTCAAACCTTGCGTTAACGCAAATTTACATATCACAGTCCGGGCATGCGGTAAACTGTCGGAGTATTTATCGACCGGCGGGGGGGCGTACTATACCCTTTCTGGCCGGTCTAGGAAATAAGGAGCAACCGTATGGGTAAGTATCTTCTGCGACGCATTCTGCAGATGATTCCCGTGGTTCTCGGTACGACTCTTCTGGTATATGCCCTTGTATTCGCCCTGCCGGGCGACCCCGTCAAGGCCATGTTCGGAGACAAGCCTGTCAATGAGGCCGTCGCAGCCCAGATCCGCGCAGAATACCATCTCGACCAGCCGTTCATCGTTCAGTACTTCATCTACCTGAAGAATGCACTGACCCTGAACTTCGGCGATACCTTCGCCGGCCAGCCCGTTCTCGACGAAATCACCCGCGCCTTCCCGGTCACCATCAGGCTCGGCTTGATGGCGTTCGTGTTCGAGGCGATTTTCGGTGTGGTCTTCGGCATTATCTCGGGCCTCAAGAAGGGCAAGTGGTACGACACCGTTATCCTGATCGTCTCTCTGCTGCTTATTTCCGTGCCGACCTTCGTCACCGGCTTCGTCATGCAATATGTCTTTGGTATTCAGTGGGCGATATTGCCGGTGACGGCAGGCGCCGACCCCGGCTTCCTTGATCTGCTCATGCCGGCCATGGTGCTCGGTTCGGTGTCGATGGCCTATATCATCCGACTGACCCGCTCCGAAATCTCCTCCAACATCGCCGAGGATTACGTGCGCACCGCACGCGCCAAGGGCATGTCGAACGGTCAGGTCATGCTGCGCCACGTGCTGCGTAACTCCCTGATTCCAGTCGTCACCTACCTCGGCCAGGACATCGGTGCCCTGATGGGTGGTGCCATGATCACCGAGCAGATCTTCAACATCCACGGCATCGGCTTCCTCACCTACCAGTCCATTCTGAAGGGCGAGGCAAACCTGGTGGTGTCCATCGTCACGTTGCTCATGCTGATTTTCGTAGTGTGCAACCTCGTTGTCGACATGCTGTACGCGGCCCTCGATCCGCGTATCCGTTACGCGTGATAGGGAGGAGTGAGTCACATGGCAAACGAAACCACTGAAAACGAGCTCAACCAGACCGGCGAGCAGGAACCGAATACTTCATGGAAACCCTGCCCGGTCAGGACCGTTACGTAGCTCCTCTCGACGAGACCCCGTTGCAGGACGTCGATTCCGTCGACGAATCCGCACCGGCCACCAGCATGTGGGCCGACGCATGGCGAACCCTGCGCCGCAACCCGTTGTTCATCATCTCCGGCTTGCTGATCCTGTTCATCATCGTGGTGGCCATCGCCCCCGGTCTGTTCACCAAGCAGGATCCGAACGCCTGCGATCTGGGCAACTCCTTGAGCCCCGCCTCCGCCGGACACCCCTTCGGCTACGACCTGCAGGGCTGCGACGTGTACACCCGCGTGGTCTACGGCACCCGTACCTCACTGTCCGTCGGCGTGCTCTCCACGCTACTAGTCGTGATTGTCGGTACCCTGATCGGTGCCGTCGCCGGCTTCTTCGGCGGTTGGGTCGACGCGGTGCTGAGCCGTATCACCGACATCTTCTTCGCCCTGCCTATGCTGCTCGGCGCCATCGTGGTGCTCCAGATGTTCAAGACCTCCAAGTCCATCTGGAAGATCGTGCTGGTGTTGACGCTCTTCGGCTGGGTCGGCGTATGCCGTATCGCCCGAAGCGCCGTGCTGGAATCGAAGAACCTCGAATTCAACACCGCCTCCACGGCCCTCGGCTCCACGCCTGCCAGGAATCTGTTCCGCCATATCCTGCCGAACTCCTTGGCCCCGATCATCGTCATCGCCACCACTTCGCTGGCCTCCTACATCGTGGCCGAAGCAACCCTAAGCTTCCTTGGCGTCGGTCTGCCGACCACCACGGTGAGCTGGGGTGGCGATATCTCCAGCGCACAGACCAACCTGCAGACCGATCCGATGGTGCTGTTCTACCCGTCCGCCGCACTGGCCATCACCGTGCTTGCGTTCATCATGATGGGCGACGCCGTCAAGGACGCCCTCGACCCGAAGAGCCGTACGGCCTGAGTGAGGGGAGTGGAGAATCATTATGACTGACAACACCAACGCCAAGATGCTGGCTATGCAGAAAGAACATGGTCCGCTGCTCGAGGTCAAGGATCTGGCCATCGACTTCACCACTGACACCGGCAAGCCGGTGCATGCGGTGCGCGACGCCAACTTCACCGTCTACCCCGGCCAGTGGGTGGCCATCGTGGGCGAATCCGGCTCCGGCAAATCCACCTCCGCCATGGCTGTGCTGGGCCTGCTGCCCGGCACCGGTCACGTGGTCAACGGCTCCATCAAGCTTGACGGCGAGGAAATCGCCGGCGCCAAGCAGAGCGAGTTCGACAAGCTGCGCGGCACCAGGATGGGCCTCGTGCCGCAGGACCCGATGAGCAACCTCAACCCGGTGTGGCGCATCGGCACCCAGGTCAAGGAGGCGTTGAAGGCCAACAACATGGACGTGGACCATGAGAAGCGCTCCGCCCTCGCCAAGGCCCTGGCCGGCGACGAGGTCGAAGTCAAGGGCAACGACGACGAGACCTTCCTCGGTGCCAAGGAACTGCCCGAGCTCATGACCGAGGCCAAGAAGGCTTTGACCGAAGCCGGCGTGTCCGGCGAGGCCTTCGACAAGGCCGTCGCCCGCTTCACCAACGAATGGGTTCCGGGCTCCGAAACCCGTTGGCGCGTGGCCGACGACCTCATCAAGGCCGGCGTGGCCGACGATCAGGCCTGGTACCTCGCCAAGAAGTACGTCATCGGCTCCACAATGGATGACCGTATCGCGGGTCTGCTGTCCGAGGCCGGTCTGCCCGACGCCGCTACCCGTGCCCGTCAGTTCCCGCACGAGTTCTCCGGTGGTATGCGCCAGCGTGCGCTCATCGCCATCGGTCTGGCCTGCAGGCCCGACCTACTGATCGCCGACGAGCCCGACCTCCGCTCTGGACGTGACCGTGCAGAAGCGCATCCTCGACCACCTGCACATGCTCACCGACTCGTTGGGCACCGCCGTGCTGTTCATCACCCACGATCTGGGCCTTGCCGCCGAGCGCGCCCAGCACATTGTCGTGATGTACAAGGGTCAGGTCGTCGAATCCGGACCGTCCCTGGAAGTGCTCCAGCACCCGCAGCACCCGTACACCAAGCGACTCGTGGCCGCCGCCCCGTCGCTGGCCTCCCAGCGCATCATCTCCGCCAAGGAGCGCGGTGAGAACGCGGACGCCCTGCTCGATCACCACATCGCCGGCGAAAGCACGCTTGAGAAGAGCGAGCACATCATCACCGTCGACCACTTGACCAAGGAATTCAAGCTGCCCCGCAAGAAGGAGATGTTCAAGGCCGTCGACGACGTGTCCTTCTCCGTCAAGCGCGGCACCACCCTGGCCATCGTGGGCGAATCCGGTTCCGGCAAGTCCACCGTGGCGAACATGGTTCTTCACCTCCTGAAGCCCACTTCCGGCAAGGTGTTCTACGAAGCCGCGACACCTCCACGTTCAAGGCCAAGGATCTGCTCGGTTTCCGCCGCCACGTTCAGCCGGTGTTCCAGAACCCCTACGGTTCGCTCGACCCGATGTACTCCATCTTCCGTTCCATCGAGGAGCCGCTGCGCATCCACAAGATCGGCGATTCCAAGTGGCGAGCCAACCGTGTCAAGGAACTGCTGGACATGGTCGAGATGCCGGCTTCCGTGATGGGCCGTTACCCGAACGAGCTTTCCGGCGGCCAGCGTCAGCGTATCGCCATCGCACGAGCCATGGCTCTGGATCCGGACGTCATCGTGTGCGATGAGGCCGTGTCCGCCCTCGATGTGCTGGTGCAGGATCAGGTGCTGCGCCTGCTCAACGACCTGCAGGCCGAAAAGGGCCTGAGCTACCTGTTCATCACCCACGATCTGGCCGTAGTCCGCCAGATCGCCGACGAGGTTGTGGTGATGCAGCACGGCAAGCTCGTGGAGCACGCCACCACCGACGAGGTCTTCGACCACCCGCAGAAGCAGTACACCCGAGACCTGCTCGACGCCATCCCCGGCGGCAAGCTCCAGCTCGGTTTGGACTGATAATCTGCGTTTGAGCGCATTGTATTGGGTTCTTTCCATCCGTGGAAAGAACCCAATATTCGTATGTGCAGGTTTGCATTATGGTTCGCGTGGGACGAAAACGCAAAAATTGGTGTTTTCCCGATGTTGTCCCACAATTTGTGGGACAACATCAACATCAATCGATGGACATGAGTGTTGTCCCACAGCAGATTTCTCACGAAGCCCGGAATTACGCCATTCTTAGTGTGGTTGATAATTACTCATGCTGTGGGGCGTGGGACGGCCCGCGAAAATCGTCGATTTTCGGATGTTGTCCCACGGAATACGTCATACCTCGTATGTGATCGTGAGTGGGGCGTGATCGGACCAGCGTTTGTCATACGTGGGAGCCTTGTCGATGACGAATCCGCGTGCGGTCTCCGCCAACTCGGGCGTGGCGAACTGGTAGTCGATTCTCCAGCCGACATTGTTGTCGAAAGCGCGCCCTCGCTGGCTCCACCAGGTGTATGGCCCCTGAATGTCGCCGGCCAACGAACGCATCACATCCACGAACTCGTATTCGTCCAGCCATTTGTCCACGTAGGCACGTTCTTCGGGCAGAAATCCGGCGTGCTTCTCATTGGCCTTGGCGTTCTTGATATCAAGCGGCGTGTGCGCGATGTTGAAATCGCCGCAGAGCACGGCCTGTTTGCCGCCATGCGCAGCCTCGTCCCGCAACGCGCCCATGCGGGCCAGCATAGTGTCCAGAAAACGGTACTTCTGTTCCATTTTGGTCGGATCGTCAGTGTTGCCGGCATGCACATATACGGATGCCACGGTGATCGCGTAGCCCTCAGGCGTTTTGACATCGGTTTCGATCCAACGCCCCGAATCCACATCCTCGCTCAGACCTGGCAGACCATATCGCTTGTCAAGCACTTCCAAGTCGGTGAGCAGCCCGACTCCCGCGCGGCCTCTCACCCGGCAGACCTCGTTCATGGCATGGAGGTTGGCCGGTGCCTCGATTTTGCCGGCGGTGGCGTATTCGAAACCAAATTCATCGAAAATAGAATCGACATCGTCCTGAGGCGCGCGAACCTCCTGTATGCACCAGACATCCGGCGCATGCTTGCCGGCCCAATCCTCGATGCCCTTGCGCTTGGCCGCACGAATGCCGTTGACGTTAGACGTGGTAATGGTGATGGTCATGCGGCCATACTATTTTGGCCTCCCTACGAATCGAACCGGACATCGGCGGCCGCGATGCTCAGCTTTCTCTAAGCCTGAGTGCTAGTGTTAGCAAGGTTGCAACCGTTACATGAAACGAGGAATTATGGGACTGTTCGGATTCGGCAAGAAGAAGAGCAAGAAGGAAGCCGAGCCGGCCGTTGAGCCTGTCGATGAAGACAAGGTGGCCGCCGCAGAAGCGAACGCTGCCGCAAAGGCCGAGAGCGCGGAGACCGTGCTCGCCGAGCCGGCCAGCGAATACCAGGGCCGCGGCGAAGAGCGAGGCCCGTGGGATGTCAACGATGAGGACGTGCCCGATTATGACGATTATCTGGATCTCGGCGCCTACTACCTGCCCTTCCTCCAGGGCATCCAGCTGCGCATCAAGGCCAACCGCGCCACCCAGCAAGTGCTTGGTTCCACCATCACCTTCGGCTCCTCCAGCCTGGAGATCGAAGCCTTTGCCGCACCCAAGACCCTGGGACTGTGGGATGACGTTCGCGGTGACCTGCTTGAAGCCAACAAGGCCGCTTCTGAAGTGGACGGTGTGTTCGGCACCGAACTGAAGCTGCCGGTCAATGTCAAGGGCGGCAAAACCGTGAACACGCGCATCGTTGGTGTGGACGGCCCGCGCTGGATGCTGCGTGGCATCTTCTCCGGCAAGGCTGCTATCGATCCGGACAGCCCGGAGACCGAGGCGCTGAACAAGTTCTTCGCCGACATCGTCGTCGAGCGTGGCGAGGAGCCTTTGGCGCCGCGCGATCTGATCCCGATGCATCCGCCGGTCGCCCCCGCTGAGCGTAAGGCCGCCAAGGCCGCGGCCGAAGCCGGCGAGGAGAACGGCAAGGAACACTTCAAGGACATTCCGGACAACAAGCCGAAGGGTCCGCTGAGCCAGGACCAGCAGACCGAAGTGAAGACCACGCTGTCTCGCGGCCCGATGTTCTCCGAAGTTCGCTGATTTATAGGAAGAGACTTGGCAGACAACAAACGCACCGGCCTGTCCGCTCTAGCCGACGCCGGCAATGAAGGCGAGGATTTCTCCGTCATCGACGCCATCGGTGGCCCGCGTGGCGTCATCGAATCCATGCTGCCTGGCGTGGTGTTCGTCGTACTGTTCGTGGCCACGAGCAATCTGAATCTCACCATTGCGGTTTCGGCCGTGTTGGCGGTATTGCAGGTTATTGTGCGACTGATTCAGCGCCAGTCGGTAATGGGCGCGGTCTCTGGTCTGGTGGCGGTAGGCATCTGCCTGATTTGGGCATGGCAGACTCATGAGGCCCGCAATTACTACATCTTCGGATTCATTACCAATGCTGGCTATGCCGCGTTGCTTGCCGTGTCGCTGATTGCGCGCGTGCCCGGACTGGGTTTGGTCGTCGAATTCATCCGTAGCCTGCCCACCGAGCATTTCAAGGCATGGTTCCATGACTGGATGGACGACAAGGCCCTGAAACGCGCCTATATGATTGTCACCGGCCTGTGGGTCGGTCTGTTCCTGCTGCGGCTGGTGGTGCAGGTGCCGCTGTATCTGACCAACCATGTAGCTGCACTCGGCGTGACCCGCCTGCTCATGGGCATTCCGTTCTGGGCATTGGCGATTTGGGTGAGTTACCTCATTATTGCCACGCCGATGCACCGGCATAAGGTCGCGGCTAAGAAGATACAGACTGAAGTCGCTGTTGATGCCGAACTCGAACCGAGCGCAACCGGAAAGGACGATGATGCAAGCTGAAGTTCGTATCGAACGATACGCCGACCAAGGCCGCTGCGTGGCCCATATCGACGGTCGTGTGGTGTTCGTCCGCTTCGCCTTGCCCGACGAACTCGTGCGAGTCGAACTTGACGAGCCCCACGACCGGGACGACCGGTTCTGGACCGGCGAAGTCGTCGAGGTTCTCGAGCCGTCCGAAGACCGAATCACCCCGGCATGGCCACTTGCCGGTCCCTTGGCGATGGGCGGGGGAGTGGGCGGCGCGGATCTCGTGCACGTCTCTTTGCCCGGCCAGCTCAAGTGGAAGGCCATCACCGTCTCCGAACAGATGAGCCGACTCGGCCATATCGACGTGGCCGTTCCCATCGAGCGCATGCCCGGCGACAAGGCAGCCGGCGGCCTCAATTGGCGTACCCGCATCGAAATGATTGCCCGACGACAACGGCATGCCATCCATGCGCCGGCGCGGCACACACAACCGCGTGGCCATCGACACCATGCCGCTTGCCACGCGCACGCTGCTGGACGTCGCCAAGCGCGAACACGTGTGGGAGGGCGGCTTTGAACCCGGCTCCCAGATTCGTCTTTCCGTGCCCGAACCGCGCGGCGAGATCGTCGATACCGCGGCAGCAGACGACAATTACGCCGTACTTGTGGACGGCGAACTGCGCGCCGGCTCCCAGCTGCTCACCGAACAGGTGACCATCAACGGCACGACCTTCGACTATCAGGTTGACGCCAACGGTTTCTGGCAAGTGCATCGCCAAGCGCCGATCGCCCTCGGTACGCACGTGATCAACCTGGTCAACGGGCAGCTGCAGTCAGCGGCGGACGCCGTAATCTGGGATTTGTATTCCGGTTCCGGCCTGTTCACCCTGCCGCTGGCCACAATGACCGGTGAACGCACCCGCATGCTCAGCGTTGAAGGCGCGCGTGTGGCCGTCAAGAACGCCCAGCGCAATCTGCGCGCCATGAACCTGAACGACGTGGACGCCGCGCGGTGACGTCTCGCGCACGCTGGACCATGTGCCGGCGCATCTGGCCAAGCCGAATGTCGTAGTGCTTGATCCGCCGCGTGCCGGTGCTCGTGCCAAGGTCTGCCGCCAGATTGCCGCGGCCGGCGCATCCAGCGTGGTCTACATCGCCTGTGATCCCACCAGCCTCGCACGCGACACCGCGACACTCATCGGCGAAGGCTACGAGCTCAAAGACATCCGTGCCTTCGATATCTACCCGATGACCCACCATGTTGAGACGGTGGCCTTGTTTACCCGCTGACAGGTGAGCATATGACACGACGAATTCTCGGATTGCTGGCCTGCATGGCGGCTGTGTTGTCCCTGGCCGCCTGCACGCCGGCCGGTAGGGCGGTCGGCGATACCCAAGACAGCATGCCGGAAGTCGCCCACGATTCCACACATCCCACGGATGTCACAGTCGGCTTTGTGGGGTCGACTGACACCGCCGCAGACGAGTCCGCCATCAATGCGCTGTCTGATGACAAACTCAATGTCTACTATGCCTCGCTCGAAACATCCGCAAGCTCGGCAAACGCAACTGATGGTGTATCCGGTGAAACCGAATCTTCTGACGCCGGCACTACCAGCGAAAACGGTGCCGATAGTATGGATGCTCATACTTGCGTCGACAAGAATGCGGCCACCGCACAGCAGGGTGTTGCCGATTTCGTAGCTCGCGCGGTCAAAATCGTGGTTATCAGCGGCATCGACGTTACCGACGCCAACCGGGAGAGCTGGAACCAGACGTTGACCAATGCGCGTGAAGCCGGTATTCCAGTCGCTCTCATTGATCCAAAGCATGCGCCCGAAGATGAACTGCTGTACGCCGTCATCCTTCACCTCAACACCAACAGTGCCGATTCTGGCGACACTGCCGATACCAAGCCAATGACTATTACTGACGCCGTGCTCACCATCACGCGCGACGAACCCCACGAACGCGAGATCAAAGTCACCGTTTCCTGAGCCGAATCAGGCCCTTGAAGCTGAGAAAGCACCCTGAATCATCCCTGAGCCTTAGTGGATTGCGAAACAAGACGCGGTAGGCTGGGGAATATGAGTGCAACAACAGCCGTGGAAATGCCTGAGATCGGAGCAACCGGTCTTACCCCCAAAGAAGTGGTGCAGCGTATCGAAAGTGGCCAATCGAATGCGGTGAAAACCTCCACCTCGCGTTCGGTTCAAGATATCGTGCGAGCCAACGTGTTCACGCTGTTCAACGGCATCATCTTCGCCGCGATGGTACTGGTGCTGATCACCGGTTCCTGGAGGGACGCGGTGTTCGGTTTCGTCATCATCATCAACACGGGCATCGGCATCGTCACCGAACTCAGGGCCAAGCGCACGTTGGATAAGCTTTCCATCCTTGTGGCCTCCGAATTCCTCGTGCGTCGTGACGGCAGGGACGTGGAGGTGCCCCACAACGAGATCGTGCTCGACGACCTGCTGTGGATTCGTGCCGGCGAACAGGTGCCGGCCGACGGGCAGATCATCCAGACCTGGGGACTGGAGCTTGACGAGTCCATGCTCACCGGCGAATCTCGTACCGTGCGCCACAAGGTGGGGGAGCAGGTGTATTCCGGCGCCACCGCGGTCTCCGGCATGGCATTGGTCAAGGTCAATGCGGTCGGCAGCCATTCCTACGCCGCCACGCTTACCGCGCAGGCCAAGGTATACAAGAAAACCGTGTCCGACCTGAACAAGGGCATCAACACGATTCTGAAATTCATGACCTTCCTTGTAGTACCGCTGTGCATTCTGCTGATTCTTTCGCAGATTCATACGGTCGGCGGTTGGGGCACGGCACTCTCCACCGGCGAATGGCGGCAAGCCGTGGTTTCCGCGGTCGCCGGCGTAGTAGGCATGATTCCCGAAGGCTTGGTGCTGCTGACTTCGCTGAACTTCGCGGTGGCCGCCATGCGTCTCGCCCGTCACAATACGCTGGTGCAGGAGCTTGAATCCGTGGAGACACTGGCTCGCGTGGACGCGCTGAACCTCGATAAAACCGGCACGATCACCGATGGCGGTATCGCCTTCAACCGGCTCGTGATGCTCGATTCCGCCAATTCGGCTGCGGAACAGGCATCCACGCAGGCCCTCTACGACTGCTGCAACGAAGAGCAGCCCAACGGCACCGGCCAAGCCGTACTCGCCGGGCTCAAGGCCCAAGGATATGGGCAGGTGCGGTTGAGTCTCGTGTCCCGTTCTCTTCGGCGCGCAAATGGAGTGCGGTGCGTAAATCCGGCGAGACCTGGTACATGGGAGCGCCGGAGGTGATTATTTCTGCGCTTGAGGGTGACTATTCGTCGGTGTTGCAGCAGGTTAACGAGTATGCCAATGACGGCAACCGTGTGTTGCTGGTTGCGCGGTCTACAGCTCCCCTCTCCGAGGGGAGCTGTCGCCAAAAGCGACTGAGGGGAGCAGTTGAGGGAGCCAATGTCTCGGACGACCCGCAACTGGATGTGCAGGCTGAGCCGGTGGCGTTGGTGTTGTGCTCTGAGAAGATTCGCGAGGACGCCGAGCGGACGCTCGCTTGGTTCCGTGAGCAGGGTGTGCGCTGTCGTGTGATTTCCGGTGACAATCCAGTGACCGTGGGTGCCATCGCCCGCAGAGTGAAACTGACAGGCGACCATGAGCCGGTGGCGATGGACGCGCGCGAACTGCCCGAGGACGTGAACGAACTGGCCCGCGTGCTCGAAAACGTCGATGTGCTCGGCCGCGTGCTGCCTGACCAGAAGAAGGCCATCGTGCAGGCGTTGCACACGCAGAACCACGTGGTTGCCATGACCGGCGACGGCGTCAACGACGCGCTCGCCATCAAGGAGGCGGACCTCGGCATCGCCATGGGCAATGCGGCGCCCGCCACCAAGGCCGTGGCCCAGGTGGTGCTGGTGGATTCGAAGTTCTCGCACCTGCCGGACGTCGTGGCGCGGGGCCGTCAGGTCATGGCCAATATGGAGCGCGTGGCCAGCCTGTTCCTCGTCAAAACCGTGTACTCCGCGCTGATCTCGCTCGGCGTAGTGATGACGCAAATCCCATACCCATACCTGCCGCGCCATATCACGTATATCGGCGCTCTCACCATCGGCATGCCCGCGTTCATCCTGGCGCTCGCGCCGAACACGCGCCGCTACGATGCCGGGGTTCCTCAAGCGTGTGGTCGCGTTCGCGGTTGCCG
>ENA-OQCO01000554-OQCO01000554.1-human-gut-metagenome-genome-assembly--contig:-NODE-554-length-19861-cov-3.548850_pt1 | contig 19861 bp, 20 predicted proteins | sample MGYA00242500_ERZ504582 | MGnify/ENA primary metagenome ERZ504582 (study PRJEB26092, sample SAMD00036346) | human gut metagenome | host: Homo sapiens | study: EMG produced TPA metagenomics assembly of...
CCAAGAACAGCTATACAACCAATGTGGTCAACGGAAATATTCTGGTAGAAGGTAGCCGGATCCGGCTACCAAAAGTAAAATGGATCACCATGAAAAAACACAGGGAGCCTGCAGAAAACTGCCGCCTGAAATCAGTGACAGTCCGTATGGAGCCATCCGGAAAGTATTTTGCAAGTCTGCTGTATGAAGGATACAGTTGCGAAAACCAAGCAGCAGATAAGGATTACAGTAATGCCAAAATACTGGGGATTGATTATGCGATGCAGGGGATGGCAGTGTTTTCAGAAGAGATTGAGATGGAAGAAGCAGGATTCTTCAGAAAAAATGAGAAAAGGCTGGCAAGGGAGCAGCGTAAACTGTCGAGATGTGTAAAAGGAAGCCACAATTATGTGCGGCAGAAAAAGAAAGTTGCCAGGTGTCATGAAAAAATACGCAATCAGAGAAGAGATTATCTGCATAAACTGAGCCGCAGGATCACAGAACGGTACGATATAGTTGCGGTGGAGGATATTGATATGAAAGCGATGAGCCGGTGCCTGCATTTTGGGAAAAGTGTACAGGATAATGGATACGGGATGTTCCGGGATATGCTGGATTATAAGCTTGCCTGGAAAGGAAAAGAATTAGTAAAGGTAAACCGTTTTTTCCCTTCAAGCAAAAAATGCAGTAAATGCGGAAAGATAAAAAAAGAGCTGAAACTATCCGAAAGAGTTTACCGCTGTACGTGTGGGAATGAAATGGACAGAGATCGAAATGCAGCAATCAACATCCGTGAAGAGGCAAGAAGGATGCTGGTGGCATAAACTGTCCGTATCCGGACAATAAGAAAGAAAATACGCCCGTGTCCGGGCAAAAATCGCGGGGCACGCGAGGATAGCTTGTAGATACTTGGCTCAGTGGAGCCATTGAGCAAGAAGCCCCCACTTCAAAATCTATGATTTAAGTGGTGGGAGCATGTCACGACCGCAGATATTTGATACAGGAAAGCGCGGCCTTCGCTCCTTCACCGACTGCCACGGAAACCTGCAGGATCCCGCCGATACAGTCGCCTGCAGCAAAAACGCCCGGGAGTCCGGTATCCATCTGTTCATTGACAATGATCCGTTCATCTTCGAGCCGGATACCAAGTTTCCGTGCAAGATCGCTTCCCTTCGCAGTGCCGAGTGCCATGAAAAGGCATGCCGGGTGAATCTGCGTGCCGTCTTCCAGACAGACAGCCTCCAGCGTATCTGTGCCGACAAGTTCCAGAACCGGTGTCTGAATGATTGTAACTTCCGGTGGAAAGTCAACCGAAGGTTCCAGTCCGTTGGTCAGCAGCGTGACGGAGCCGACGATCGGGAGAAGTTCCTGGACTTCATGAAGGGCGTACTCGCCATTTCCAAGAACGGCGACAGATTCACCGCGGTAGAGAAAAGCATCACAGACGGCACAGTAGCTGACGCCATGTCCTTCGAGCTGCGCGAGATTCTTAATTTTCATTGTTTTTCTGGAAGTACCGGTGGTGAGAATGATGGCGCGGGCTTCGATCTGTGTGGAGGCGGTAGAAATCAGATAGTTTCCGTTCCAGCTGATTCCCACAACCTCATCCTGTAAAAGAGTACCGCCAAGACGCTGTACCTGTGTTCTTCCATTTTCAATCAGTTCATGGCCGGAGAGGGGACGTTCCAGTCCAAAATAATTTTCGATTTTTTCTGCTTTTTCCAGAGCCCCGTTGTCTTTTCCGATGACAGTAGTGGAAAATCCCCCCCGGAGCATATAAAGAGCGGCGGACAGACCAGCCGGTCCACTGCCGATGATAACTACATCCTGCATAAAGATCGCCTCCTTGTATGTTTAGTATAAGTATAGTCAAAAACAGAAGAAAAAGCAAAGAAATCATCTGTGACATGGTCACATAGAAATGCAGTTATTTCTCACTGCTAATATCCCGTGGGGTATTATTGTGAGCGAAGATCACAGAAAACCCTAGAGCGTGTCTGAAAAATCATTTCCGCAATCTGCAAGCCCCACTTTGCGGTATATTTTGCCCTCATTCGGTTGCCGTAGCCCGCTACGCCGCCCTCATTCGGATAAAATCTCCCACAAACTGGGACTCGCAGCTCACGAAAAGCCTTTTTCAAACACGCTCTAGACATACCGCGCGAATTTGTGCAATCAGCAAGAATTCTGTGCATCGTGAAACGAACAGTAATCTTGCAACTTTCCCGATTTCGTACTATGATGGTGCAGAGAGAAAGTGCAGCGTAACTGTAAAGATACGGAACAGTTATCATGTCAGAACAGAGACAGAAAGAGGACATACATATGAGAACAGAACGTTTATTTTATAAAGATTCTCACCAGACCACCTGCCAGGCAAAAGTGCTTGTGTGCAGAGAGGTGAAGAAAGGATATGAGATCCTTCTGGATCAGACCGTATTTTATCCGGAAGGGGGCGGACAGCCATGTGACATCGGAACCATGAACCGGGTGGAAGTTATGGATGTACAGGAAAAGGACGGAGAAATCTGGCATCGGACGCGGGAAGCGATCCAGGAGGGGACAGAAGTGACCTGCAGGATCGACTGGGAGCGCAGATTTGACCTGATGCAGCAACACTCCGGCGAACATCTGATCAGCGGACTGATCCATGAAAAATACGGTTATAACAACGTAGGATTTCACATGGGAAGCAAGACGATCACGCTGGATGTGGACGGCGAAGTGCCGGAAGCGGTGCTGAAAGAGATCGAGGCGAAGGCAAATCAGTATGTATGGGAGAATCATCCGATTGAGATCACTCATCCGTCGGAGGAAGAACTGAAAACGCTGCCTTACAGAAGTAAGAAAGAACTGACCGGTGATGTGCGGATCGTAACCTGGCCGGGGATGGATATCTGTGCCTGCTGTGGTGTTCATGTAGACTTTTCCGGTGAGATCGGACAGATCACGCTGGTATCCGCACAGAAATTTAAAGGTGGTATGCGTATCGAGATGCTCTGCGGCAGACGGGTACTGGAATATACCAATCAGTTAAAAGAACAGAACCGCAGGATCTCCCAGCTGCTGTCCGCAAAATGGAATGACACTGCAGATACAGTGGAAAAATTACAGAAAGAATATCAGCAGTTAAAATTCCGTATGGTAGGAATGGAACTGAAAAAAATCGAGACGATCGCAGCGCAGACAGCAGGATGCGGCGATCAGCTGTTGTTCGAGGAAGATATGTCACCGGACAGCGTAAGAAAGCTGGCTTCTGATGTGATGGAAAGCTGTGGCGGTCGCTGCGCGGTGTTCAACGGCAACGATGAAAACGGCTATCGTTATATCATCGGAGAAAAAGACGGAGATCTTCGTGAATTTGTAAAAGAGATGAACCGGAAATTACAGGGACGGGGTGGCGGAAAACCGTTTTTCGTACAGGGTTCCGTACAGGCATCCAGAAAGGAAATCGAAACATTTTTTGCTTCGTAAGGTAGCGTATGGCGAAGATACACGGATTTAACAAACTGACGTTGCTGGATTACCCGGGACGGCTGGCAGCCACCATTTTTCTCGGCTCCTGTAATTTCCGGTGTCCGTTCTGTCACAATGCCGGTCTGGTGCTGGCACCGGAGAGTGAGCCGCTGATCGAGACGGAGGAAGTTCTGAAAGTGCTCAGAAAGAGAAAAGGAATCCTGGACGGTGTCTGTGTAACCGGAGGGGAACCGACGCTGAATCCGGGACTGACCGAACTGCTGACACAGATCAAAGAACTGGGGTATCCGGTCAAATTGGATACGAACGGAACCCGCCCGGCACTGGTGAGGGAACTGGTTGACGCGGGGCTGGTGGATTATGTAGCGATGGATATTAAAAACAGTCAGGAAAAATATGCAGAGACCGCCGGGATCCGCCATCCGGATCTGGAAAGCATCACCCGTATGGTGGAATATCTGAAATCGGGTGTGGTGGATTATGAATTCCGCACCACAGTCGTGAAGGAGCTTCACAAACGGGAAGATATCGAAGCCATAGGGCAGTGGCTTTCCGGGAGCCGGCGGTATTTTCTGCAGAACTATAAAGAGTCGGAGCAGGTGATTCGTCCGGTATTCACGTCTTACTCGCGCGAGCAGTTGGAGAATTTTCAGCAGATTCTTCGGAAAACGATTCCACAGGTTGAGATTCGGGGGATATAGGATCGGGATTTTGCGGTTCGGTGTGGATCGTCCGGTACCAGTAGCCGAAATGTCCGGGCTGTGCAGCTTTTGCCCGGGCGGACTTAAAGTAGGGGAAACCGAACAGATTGGCGAGCAGCCGTTCCCGCTCCTCATAGATGCCGGGGACAGCCAGAATGTAGCAGATGGTGTCCTCGTGTTCCATCTTTCCGAGAAGAAAATGCTGGAAGGCGTGGCTGCCATAGAGAAAAAACTGGTTGTTGCCACAGGAAACTCCGAAAGAGCCAAGAAGAGAAAGATCTTTCGGGGATAATTGCAGGCAGTTGTGGATTTCTTCATCGAAAAACGGTGTAACATGTGGATAACTTTCGGTCAGCCGTTTCCAGGAAAATGAGGAAGTCTGTGTACGGGCAGGCGCGGTGTCGGAAGAACGGAAGGAGTCCGATGCGGGCTCTGGATCCGGGTGTATGCTGACAGTGTTTGTCTCCGGGGATTCCGGCTGTTCCAGCGAGGCTGCCCGAAGAATCGGCGCGGATTCCGGCAAAAGTAGATCTTCCGGTGAAATCTTACAGTCACTCCAGCAAGTGGCGTAACGTTGTCCGGTTTCGCAGACAACGATGAGACCGTCGATATCATCAAGATTCCAGCTGCTGTTGCAGATACTGGTGTCTGCAATCCGGAACTGACCGTATACATTGCCCTGTTTCCAGGAAGGATTGCCGAGAAACAGACCGTGCAGTGTGCCGGGACGGGCGACAAATGCGTAGGCGCGGAAGACAGGGATAAACGGGCAGGCGGGAAGAGTCATATGAAGTTCCAGACAGCACTGGTGATTTCGGACCTCGACACGGACAAATCCGCGGTTTTTTCCTTTTTTCCGGTTATCGTATTCGTAAAGATAAGAAACAAAACGTTTGTATGCAGACAAAATGGACACTTCCTTTTTGGAGTATTCTATGGTAGCATATGCAAAGAAGAAACAAGATATGATGACAGGAAAGCGGAAGAATGATGGATGAGAAGAAAATGGATGAACGGTTTATGCGGGAGGCGATCCGGCAGGCACGAAAAGCAGGTGCACTGATGGAAGTGCCGATCGGGTGTGTGATCGTTTACGAAGGAAAGATTATTGCAAGAGGATACAACCGGAGAAATACGGATAAAAATACGATCTCCCATGCGGAACTGAATGCGATCCGAAAAGCGAGTAAAAAGCTGGGCGACTGGCGGCTGGAAGGGTGTACGATGTACATCACTCTGGAACCGTGTCAGATGTGCGCCGGAGCTATCGTCCAGGCGAGAGTGAGCCGGGTGGTGATCGGAAGCATGAACCCGAAAGCGGGATGCGCCGGATCGATCCTGAACCTTCTGGAGATGGAACAGTTCAATCATCAGGTAGAAGTTACCCGCGGCGTTTTACAGGAAGAGTGCTCCCAGATGCTCAGTGGATTCTTCAAAGAACTGCGTGAAATCAAGAAGCGGCAAAAACGGGTATTGACGGAAGAAAAACAAGGAAGTATAATGAATAGCGAATCTGCTGATTCGTAACACCATGGAGATGTACCCAAGTGGCTGAAGGGTCCGCACTCGAAATGCGGTAGGTCGGGCAACCGGCGCGAGAGTTCAAATCTCTCCATCTCCGTAACCAATGCAACAGAAGAAGGCTGCGAAGTTTATTTTGAAGTAACTATTCAAAAGGTAGTATCCCGCGAGGTGTTTTGGCATGTTTTGCCAAAATCCCGAGACATACAAGTCAAAATGCCATCACCGAAGGTGATTTGAAATGCATTTTGACTCGTAATTGTGAGGGTACTGAACAGTTACATTTTGAAAAAAATATACTTCGCAGCCTTTTTACGTTGCAGTGTATATCAATAATTGGTCCGGTGGACTGATTTTAACGACAAATACAAGTGTCTTGGAAAAACCTCCCGTCAACCACCCACCCCCTACAAAAATAGCCAACACCCAGCCCGGAGGGATGCAAATAAGGGAAGGGACAGCAGTGCGCAGAGCGATTTTAAGCTATGTGCTAACTCCGACTATATTTGCTTGGGTCAGCTGACCCAAGCAAAAGTCTACGTAAGCACAGGATCTTAAAACTCGCTCTAACCGCGCACAAAATGCTGTCCCTTCCCTTATTTGCATCCCTCCGGGCGTCCTCCCGTTGGCTATTTTTCCAATTTTAAAAGCGCACCGCCCTTCGAACTTCCTCCACAGACGTTACTTCTGCAGTTAACTCGGCCCAGGCACCCTTACGGCACACAGAAGGTTCTGCTTAGTGCTGCTCCATTCCTGACCTGACACGGTTCACAGATTCCTGTTGCGTAAGACCCAGACGTCAACGCCACTTACAGAAGGCAGCTCTGCAAAGAAAAGCCCTCAGTTTGGTATCACCCCTGCTGTAGCGGATTGCAGGTACAGGGCACCGCTAACTCCCCGGCTGCGCAGGATTCAGTATATCGTGTTTTTTTTTATTTGTCAATCTGAATCCTGATATTTACATGATATTTACTTGTGAGAGTGGCAAAAATGGGCTATAATAATAACCAGATGATTGTGAAAAAAATTTGTAACCGGGGCAGTGAAAGACCGGGTGCAAAAATCTGAAAAGAAGGACGGAAAAAAGGTATGAAGAGAATAGGTTTACTGACAAGCGGCGGCGACTGTCAGGCTCTGAACGCGACCATGCGAGGCGTAGTAAAAGGACTTTCCCACAATATTGATGATCTGGAGGTCTATGGATTCATGAACGGATACAAGGGTCTGATCTACGGAGATTATCGAATGCTGACAGCAAAAGATTTTTCCGGTATTCTGACCCGTGGCGGTACGATCCTCGGTACATCCCGTCAGCCATTCAAACTGATGCGTACACCGGATGATAACGGACTGGACAAAGTAGAAGCGATGAAACAGAACTATCATAAACTGAATCTGGATTGTCTGGTGATTCTTGGCGGTAACGGAACTCAGAAGACTGCAAACCTGTTAAGAGAAGAAGGTCTGAACATTATTCATCTGCCGAAAACCATCGATAATGATATCTGGGGTACAGACATGACCTTCGGTTTCTACAGCGCAGTGAATATTGCAACAGAAGCCATCGACTGCATCCATACAACCGCATCCTCCCACAATCGTGTATTTATCGTGGAAGTTATGGGACATAAAGTAGGCTGGCTGACCCTGTACGCAGGAATCGCCAGCGGCGCAGACGTTATCCTGATTCCGGAGATTCCATATGATATTGATAAAGTAGTGGGAGCCATCGAGAGAAGAAAGAGAAACGGAAGCGGATTTACGATTCTGGCAGTAGCAGAAGGTGCGATTTCCAAAGAAGATGCACAACTTGGTAAAAAAGAACTGAAAAAGAAAATGGAAGAAGACAGAAAACTTTACCCATCTGTTTCCTATAAAGTGGCAAAAGAGATCGAAGACCGTACCGGTATGGAGATCCGCGTAACGGTTCCGGGACATACCCAGAGAGGTGGAAGCCCGTGTCCGTACGACCGTGTACTGTCTACCAGACTTGGATCTGCAGCAGCAAAACTGATCCTGAACGATGAGTATGGTTACATGGTAGGTCTGATCAACGGAAAGACAAAAAAAGTTCCGTTGGAAGAGTGTGCAGGAAAACTGAAGGTGGTAACACCGGATGCACAGGAGATCAAAGATGCCAAAAGAATCGGTATCAGTTTCGGTGACTGATACAGAAAAAGTATAGCTGTGAAATTATGGAACAGTTATAAAAAGTAATGTAACAGAGGGAGAAGGGCTGGTCTTTGTGACAGCCCTATCTCTTTGTTGCATTTTGGCTTGTGTGTCTCGGGAGTTTGTCATATTCATATAAAAACACCTCGAGAGACAGTGGCTACTGAACAGTTACAATTTATGACAGATTGAGGAGAGGCAGAGAAATATGAGCTATACCGCTCTATATCGTAAGTTCCGTCCTGACACCTTCGAGGATGTCAAAGGACAGGATCATATCGTAACAACTTTAAAAAATCAGATTCGTGCGGACCGTATCGGTCACGCATTTTTGTTCTGTGGAACCCGTGGAACCGGTAAAACGACCGTGGCAAAGATCCTTGCAAAAGCGGTCAACTGTGAGCAACCGGTGGACGGCAGTCCATGTAACGAGTGCCCGACCTGTAGGGCGATACAGGCGGGAACATCCATGAATGTGATCGAGATCGATGCGGCATCCAACAACGGTGTCGACAACATCCGTGAGATCCGAGAGGAGGTTACCTACCGTCCCACACAGGGAAAATACAAGGTGTATATCATTGATGAGGTGCATATGCTGTCAGCAGGTGCATTTAACGCACTGTTAAAAACTCTGGAAGAACCACCGTCCTATGTGATCTTTATTCTGGCAACCACCGAATCCCACAAGATTCCGGTGACGATCCAGTCCAGATGTCAGAGGTATGATTTTCACCGTATTTCCATTGATACGATCGCCGGACGGCTGCGGGAACTGATGGAGAAAGAACAGATTCCGGTGGAAGAGAAAGCACTTCGCTATGTGGCGAAAGCAGGAGACGGTTCCATGCGAGACGCACTGAGTCTTCTGGATCAGTGCATCGCCTTCTATCTGGGACAGGAACTGACCTTTGACAAGGTGCTGGAAGTGCTGGGAACCGTAGATACGGAAGTGTTCAGCAAACTGCTTCGCAAAGTGCTGGAGCAGGATGTCACCAGCTGCATCCATATCCTGGAAGATCTTCTGGTCAATGGAAAAGAACTGGGACAGTTTGTCAATGATTTTACCTGGTATCTGCGAAATCTCCTGCTGGTCAAGACATCGGAAGATGCGGAAGAAGTTCTGGATGTATCTTCGGAAAATCTGAAAGCGCTGCAGGAAGAAAGTCAGCTGATCGATACCGATACGCTGATGCGCTATATCCGCGTGTTATCTGAACTTTCCAACAACCTGCGAAATGCCACACAGAAACGTGTGCTGGTGGAAGTGGGATTGATTAAATTATGTAAACCTGCAATGGAAACAAACCTGGATTCCGTACTGGACCGGCTCCGGGTGCTGGAAGAGCAGATGGAAAAGGGAATTCCGATGGCGGCAGTTCAGTCTTTGCCGGGTTATGCGGGAATGAACGACGGTATCCCGGTACAGCCAACCCAGGCAGCACCATCTGCACCGGAGAAGAAACCGGAAAAAGCAGCGCCGGAGGATCTGCAGCGGATCAAGGAAAAATGGAAAAATATCGTGATGCAGACACAGGGGATGTTCAAGACATTTTTAACAACCGCTGTGCCGAAATATAATGGAAATACCGGGGAGAATAAATTATATGTGGAATTCTCCAACGACCTGGCGCAGACCTGTGTAGATGATCCGGATAAAAAACAGCTGCTGGAAGATCTGATTTTACAGATGACGGGAAAAACTGTGGAAGTGGAGATGCTTTTAAAGAAAACAAATATGCATCAGGACTTGGCAGAAATCTCGGTTGATGATATATTAAAACAGACGGTTCACATGGATATCGTGGTAGAAGAAGAACCGGAAGACGAGTAAAAGATGCAAAAATATGATTTAAGAGAAAACAGGAGGAACCAATCGTGGCAAAACGTGGTGGCTTTCCAGGCGGCATGGGTATGCCTGGTAATATGAATAATCTGATGAAACAGGCGCAGAAGATGCAGAAACAGATGGAAGAGAATCAGAAAGCGCTGGAAGAGAAAGAATTTACGGCAGCAGCAGGCGGCGGAGCCGTAGAAGTGACCGTAAGCGGTAAAAAAGAAGTGACCAAAGTCAAACTGGCAGAAGAAGTTGTAGATCCGGATGACGTAGAGATGTTAGAGGATCTGATCATGGCAGCTACCAACGAAGCACTTCGCAAGATGGAAGCTGAGACACAGGCTGTGATGTCCAAACTGACCGGTGGTCTGGGTGGAGGATTCCCGTTCTAAGATGGAATACTACAGCAGTCATATCAGCAAATTAATCGAACAGCTGTCAAGACTTCCGGGTATCGGCGCAAAATCAGCCAGCGCCTGGCGTTTCACATCATCAATATGCCCCAGGATCAGGTAGAACAGCTTGCGGGTGCGATGACCAGCGCGAGATCGAATGTCAGATACTGCAAAGAATGCTTTACTCTGACTGATCAGGAACTGTGTCCGATCTGTGCCAATCCGAAGCGAAACCATAAACAGATCATGGTTGTGGAAAATACAAGAGATCTGGCAGCTTATGAAAAAACCGGCAAGTACGAGGGCGTGTACCATGTCCTTCACGGAGCTATTTCCCCGATGCTGGGGATCGGTCCGGGAGATATCCGGTTAAAAGAGCTGATGCTGCGTCTGCAAAAAGATGTGGATGAAGTGATCATTGCCACCAATTCCAGTCTGGAAGGGGAGACGACAGCCATGTATATCAGCAAACTGATCAAACCTACCGGTATCAAAGTGAGCCGTATCGCAAGCGGTGTTCCGGTCGGCGGTGATCTGGAGTACATCGATGAAGTAACACTACTGCGTGCACTGGAAGGACGCGTAGAATTATAAGGAAAAAACGATGGCAAAGAAGAAAGCAACTTCTATGGATGTGGCCCGGGAAGCAGGAGTTTCCCAGGCCACTGTTTCTATGATACTAAATAAAAATATAACGTATCTTTCTCCAAAGAGACGATCCGTCAGGTGACAGAGGCGGCAGAAAAGCTGGATTATCACCTGCCAAAACAGCGGATCCGCCGGTCGGCAAAGAGCAGAAAACTTCTGGTTGTGTTCTGCCCGACACTGACAAACCCTTATTATGTCATGCTGCTGCAGGGCATCGAAGCCATGGCAAAAGAATACGGGTACGGCGTGTTTGTCTGCAACACCCAGAGAGATCTGAAGATCGAGGAAAATTATCTGCGGATGATGCGGGAAGTGCAGCCGCTGGGAATCATCTATGCCTGTAACCCAAGTTTCAGCCGCCAGGTGGCAGAACTGTCCGGAGAGATCCCGGTGGTTGTGATCAGCAACCGTGACGATGAATTTTCAATTGATGCGGTGGCTCTGAACAATCAGAAACCGGGGATCCTGATGGCGCGTCATCTACTTGAACTGGGGCATCGGGATGTGGCATTTATCGCGCCGCCGCTGACGGCGAGACAGCACCAGCGGCAGAAACGTGTGGGTGGTTTCCTGATGGAATTTGAAAAAGCGGGACTTTCAGACCATGTGCTGGTGCGTTCTGCGGCAGACAGCAAAGATACGGAGATCCCGAATATTGAGTCAGAGTACCGGATGGGATATGATCTGACCGTGGAACTGCTTCGGGAAGGACAGCCGGTTACAGCGATCGCAGCACTGAATGATATGATGGCATTTGGTGCGATGGATGCCCTTCTTGAGCGTCAGTACCGGATCCCGGGAGATATCTCGGTGGTGGGGTGTGACAACACTTTGTTTTCCAGGTTCCATACCATTGGACTCACAACAGTGGAACATTTCGTGGATCAGAAAGGGCGGGATGCCTGTGATATCATCCTTCGAAAGATCGAATCGCAGAAGAGTTACCGCAAGGGAGACGAACCTACCAGTATTTACCATATCGAGTATGAACCGCGTCTGATCGTCCGCGGAAGCACCGGATATGTGCCGGATGAAAGCAACCATGAAAAAAAGAAAAAATAAATGGTTTCTGTGGAAATATTAATAATAAAACAAATGAGAAAACAGCGAAAATAAAGGAAAAAACCTGAATAAACGATGAAAACACAGTATACATTTATTAATAACAGTATATTATTAATAAAAATACTATTTATAAATACGCAAGCCTGTTGACCACAAAAACAAATCTGCTATACTGAGGGCAGAAAAGAAAAAACACCGTAACTGTGAAGGTACTGAACAGTTACAAAACACCGAAAATAACCGGGCAGATTTCAGGAAAAACAGGAGGACAAAACAATGAGATTTTTCATCGACACCGCGAAAGTAGAAGACATCAAAAAAGCAAATGACATGGGCGTGATCTGTGGCGTTACCACAAACCCTTCCCTGATCGCAAAAGAGGGAAGAGACTTTAAAGAGGTCATCAAAGAGATCACTTCTATTGTAGACGGACCGATCAGCGGTGAAGTAAAAGCGACTACCGTAGACGCAGAAGGCATGATCGCGGAAGGAAGAGAGATCGCAGCGATCCATCCGAACATGGTTGTAAAGATCCCTATGACAGTAGAAGGTCTGAAAGCCTGCAAAGTGCTGACCGCAGAAGGCATTAAAACAAACGTAACACTGATCTTTACTGCAAACCAGGCACTGCTGGCTGCAAGAGCCGGTGCAACCTACGTTTCTCCGTTCCTGGGAAGACTGGATGATATTTCCACAAGAGGTGTGGATCTGATCCGCGAGATTGCTGAGATCTTCGATGTTGCCGGTCTGGATACACAGATCATCGCAGCAAGTGTAAGAAATCCGATCCACGTAACAGATTGTGCGCTGGCAGGTGCTGATATCGCAACGGTTCCATATGCAGTAATCGAACAGATGACAAAACATCCTCTGACCGATGCCGGAATCAAAAAATTCCAGGATGATTACAAGGCAGTATTCGGCGAGTAGGGGCTGAGAAGAAGCACGAGCATAAAAAAGTATAGAGTCTTGCAATATTTTTGAAAATATGGCATACTAGAGCGGGTTTGAAAAAGGCTTTCTGCAAAATCTCCCACAAAGTGGGGCTTGCAGATTGCGGGAATGATTTTTCAGACACGCTCTAAGACGACGAATGAGCAATCATGTGTAACTGTGAAGAAAATGAACAGTTACAGTAATTCTAAGCAGTGTACGGAAAGGAGTACAGAATGAACAAACTGGAGCTTCAGAAAGTAGCAAATGAAGTCCGCAAAGGAATCATAACCTCAGTTCATGCTGCAAAAGCAGGACATCCGGGCGGATCTTTATCAGCAGCAGATATTTTCACATACTTGTATTTTGAAGAGATGAATGTGGATCCGAAAGATCCGAAAAAAGCAGATCGTGACCGCTTTGTACTGTCCAAAGGACATACAGCGCCAGGTCTTTACAGCGCACTTGCACTGAAGGGATATTTCCCGGTAGACGATCTGGAAACCTTACGTCATCTTGGATCTTACCTGCAGGGACATCCGGATATGAAACATATCCCGGGCGTAGATATGTCCAGCGGTTCTCTGGGTCAGGGAATCTCTGCAGCGGTGGGTATGGCGATCGCAGGCAAGATGGACAATGCCGATTATCGTGTATACACGCTGTTAGGTGACGGTGAGATTCAGGAAGGACAGGTATGGGAAGCTTCATGATGGCAGGGTTCCGCAAACTGGATAACCTGGTAGTGATCGTAGATAACAACAATCTGCAGATCGACGGAGCAATTGATGAAGTTTGTTCTCCATATCCGATTGATAAAAAATTCGAAGCATTTAACTTCCATGTGATCAATATCGACGGCAATGATTTTGATCAGATCGATGCAGCATTCAAAGAAGCAAAAGCAACCAAAGGAATGCCGACAGCAATCATCGCACACACTGTAAAAGGAAAAGGCGTATCCTTCATGGAAAATCAGGTAGGCTGGCATGGAACAGCTCCGAACGACGAGCAGTATGCAGTAGCAATGGAAGAACTGGAAAAGGCAGGTGAAGCATTATGTCAGAAGTAAAGAAAATTGCAACCAGAGAAAGTTATGGTAACGCCCTAGTAGAACTGGGAAAAGAGCATGAAAACCTGGTAGTTCTGGATGCAGACCTGGCAGCTGCCACCAAAACCGGTATGTTTAAGAAAGTATTTCCGGAACGCCACATCGACTGCGGTATCGCTGAGTGTAACATGATCGGTATCGCAGCAGGTCTTTCTACCGCAGGAAAAGTTCCGTTTGCAAGTTCTTTCGCAATGTTTGCGGCAGGCCGTGCTTTTGAACAGGTAAGAAACTCTGTAGGATATCCGCACCTGAACGTAAAGATCGGTGCAACACACGCCGGTATCTCCGTAGGAGAAGACGGTGCCACACATCAGTGTAACGAAGATATCGCCCTGATGCGCACGATCCCGGGTATGGTTGTCATCAATCCGTCCGATGATGTGGAAGCAAGAGCGGCTGTAAAAGCAGCATACGAATATCAGGGACCGGTATATCTGCGCTTTGGTCGTCTGGCAGTGCCGGTGATCAATGACCGCCCGGACTACAAGTTCGAGATCGGTAAAGGTGTAACTTTAAGAGAAGGCAAAGATGTGGCGATCATCGCTACCGGCCTGTGCGTAAACTCTGCACTGGAAGCAGCTGAAAAACTGGCAGCTGACGGTATTCAGGCAAAAGTTGTGAACATTCATACCATCAAACCACTGGATGAGGAACTGGTCGTTGCAGCGGCAAAAGAATGCGGTAAAGTAGTTACTGTAGAAGAACATTCCGTAATCGGCGGTCTGGGAAGCGCAGTTTGCGACGTACTGTGTGAGAAAGCTCCGACTCCGGTACTGAAGATCGGTGTGCAGGATGTATTTGGCGAGTCCGGTCCTGCAGTAAAACTTCTGGAAAAATACAAACTGGATGGCCAGGGTGTATACGAGCAGGTCAAAGCATATATGTAATTATTTAAAAAAATAAATGTACAGAACTTTACAGTAAGAGAACACTTACGGTATAATAAAACAGGGAATGGAGAGAAAGTTTCTCCATTCCCTGTTTTATAAAGTTGAAAAAGATGTCTGTATAAAAAAACTGTACAGCAGGAAAATATAGGAGATCAGAAAAATGCCAGAAAAAATGTCAGCAAACCGGGCAAGAGATTCACGGGAGACGGTCAGAAGAAAACGGAGAGAACGCACAAAAGAGAATCTGGAATTCTATGAGTGTATTCGTGATATCGTCAGTCATCCGGCTGTTCTGGAAATGAAAAAGTACTATCAGCACTGCGATACCGATTGTTATGAACACTGTCTGGATGTGGCATACAATAATTATAAAATCTGCAAAAAACTGGGTCTGGATGCCCACTCGGCGGCGAGAGGCGGCATGCTCCACGATCTGTTTTTGTATGACTGGAGAGAACACAGCAAAGAGACGGGAGACCGGCTGCACGCCATCACCCATCCGATCACTGCCTATCGAAATGCCTGCAAATATTTTCATCTGAACAAGGTGGAAAAAGAAGTAATTACCAAGCATATGTGGCCGGTATCCGTGATTCCGCCAAGATACCCGGAAACGTATGTGATCTGCCTGACAGACAAATACTGTGGTTCCCGGGAAATCATGGATCATTATGCAAAAGTATTACAGAACAAATACTGGGGTAAACCATTTGCGTGGTTTTTAAAACGGATCTTTGAGAAGGTGCCGCGCTCAGACCTGCTTCAGGAGATGCTGCCGGAACTGGTTTCGATGGAGAGGGCAGCCAGCCTAGATTCCTCCTTTGCCCAGCAAAGATCCCGTCGTTCTTCCCGGTGGAACCATCCGTCAGGAAGAAGGCCGCGTCGTTCATAGACAGGTGAAAAGGTATGAAGGATTCCATCGGTGATAGTATCTGCCATCTGCACGACAAAAGAAAGACGTGTGGTCTGTAAGAGAAAATGTTCAAAAGAACCGGAAGCGTTAAGAATTCCGGTAATATGGAGATCGCCAACCGCCGGGAGACTTTTGTGTACTCCGGATCCGGGATGAATCGGGCCGATACCGGCGGTGATATACCCGATATGTTTTTGAGAGCCGAGAGAGGCATCCACTGCGAGAATCAGCGCAGATGGATGTCTTTTTTTGATGTCTGCAAGTACGGATTCGAGATTCAGCGCATGAACCGGCGTATCCAGTGTTCCGTAAATATGGATATTTTTCCAGCGATGTCTGGAAAGCTGCTGACCGATCAGAGGACCAAGACTGTCGCCTGTGATCCGGTCACTTCCGATGCAAAGAATGATAATTTCTTTCCAGGGCCGGTCAATCTGTCCGATGCATTTTTTCAGCACATGAGCCAGTTCAGTGCTGGCGGTGCGTTTCTTTTCTCTGATATAATATGAAACTTCTCTGCGCATTCAGCTCACGCGTCCTTTCTTTGGGGATCCTATGGTATGCAGTAACCGGGAGAGTACAGAACAGTTACGGAATTTACCTATATTGTACCCGTGGCGATGAAAAAATATGCCCGTACGTTTTCCAAACAGAAAAGAAATCGCAGAAAATGTCGATAAAAAATCTGTATCTTCCTGCACAAAGCGGCAAAATCCGCATGGAAAACGGCGTATACTGTGGGCTAAAAGGGGTGAAGAGTATGATCGAAGTCATCTATAAAGAAGAAACCGATACTACAAAAGAAACTGCAGAGTACGTGAAGCTGCCAAATAACGTAAGACAAATCGGAGAAATCAAAGGGAAGAAAAAAATATATATGGAAGACTATGTCTACACCTTTTTGAAAAAGATCGCAAGAAATCCTCACGGAGACGAGGTGGCGGCGATTTTGTTTGGTTCCTGTCACTGGACCGGGCAGGGCGATTATATTTTTATCCGGAGCGCCCTGCAGATCCGGGATCTGGAGCTTTCGCCGGAACATATCCGTTTTGACGATAAAGTATGGGGACAGGTGTATGAAGACAGTAAAAAATATTTTCCGGAGCAGGAAATTGTCGGGTGGTTTGCCGGGTTTCCGGGATTTAATATGGAAATTACCGAAGAAATCCGTAAGACACATCTGGATCATTTTGCCGGCAATGACAAAGTGTTGTTTCTGATGGAGCCGGGTGAGATGGAAGAGGCGTTTTATGTCTATGAGAATAATCAGCTGGTACGTGTGCCGGGACATTTTATTTATTATGAAAAAAATGATCCGATGCAGGCGTATATGATCGATATGAGTGAGAATAAATCCATCGAGGAGACAGAACATGTACCGGACCGTGCTGTGATCGATTTCAGGAGGACGGTGAGAGGAAAGAAAAAAGAGACGACGGAGTCAGAGAAGAGTGAAAAAGCGAAAAAACATTCTGCGCGAAATCGTTGGCTTGCCGGGGCGTGCTGTGCGGCGGCGATGCTTGCGGTAGGTCTGCCTTATCTGAGACAGTATCAGAATGTTGAGGAAGTGGTACAGACAGAAGGACAGAGTGTTGCAGTGACCAGTGAGGCACAGAAAGCTGCTGAAGAACCACTGCTTTCTCCGATGGCAACTGAAGAGCCGGAAGAGAGTCTGGCACCGGTTCCGACACAGGATACCACCCAGGAGAGTCTGAATCCACAGGCGAACGGGGAAACATCGGAAGAAGTCAGTATACCGCCCACCCAGGAACCCATGCAGCAGGAAGAAAAAAAGGAAGAACAGCAGACAACAGCTGATATTAAGACTATCACATATACGATTCAGAGAGGGGACACCCTCACAAGTATCTGTCAGAAACAATATGGGACGATCAGCCGGATCAATGAAATCTGTCAGTTGAACGGAATTTCTCCGGAAGATATTATTTATGCAGGCGGAAAACTTTTGTTGCCGGAATCATAAGCGGTGCTTTGAGCAGAAATAGAAATTGCCGAAGGGAAGACAATGTGCTATGATAAAAAACAGTAAAAAAGGAACAAATAAGGGGTAATTATGAAGATTTTGCAGAAGATAAAAGAATGGAAGCTGAATCGACCTGAATCTCAATGGAGCAAAAAGAAACTTACGATTGCGGGTGCCGCACTTGTAGTGGCTGTCGGTCTTGTCATTGGAGGTAAGATTCTGGTGGATCACTGGCAGTTTAAAAATTACAAGGTGATCACGAGAACAGAGCTGGAAGACACGACAACGACAGCGGAATATGCAGAATTTGGTGATTATATATTAAAATACGGTGGTGACGGTGTGACACTTCTGAATGCCCAGGGAGAAGAAGTGTGGAATGAACCGCAGACCATGGAGAATCCGGTAGTAGCCATGCGTGGTGAGTATTGCGTAGTTTATGATAAGAAAGGAACGGATATTGGGGTTTACAATTTCAGTGGAAGAGTTACTGATATACAGACAAAACTCCCGGTAGAGAAAGTGTGCATCAACCGCAGGGAATCACAGGTGTGGTTCTGGCAGATGGAGAGATAACCTGGATCCATGTCTATGACAAGAAGGGAGAGGAACTGGTAACTGCCAAAACCAGTGTAGACAATCCGGGATACCCGGTGGATCTCTCGCTTTCGGATAACGGGCAGCTGATGGCAGTTTCGTATCTTTGTGTCAAAGATAATCAGCCGGCAAGCTTTATGGCGTTTTACAATTTTGGCAATACGGGACAAAATCAGATGGACAATCAGGTCAGTGGATATAATTACGTGGGGACACTGATTCCACAGGTGAATTATCTGAGTGATTCTCAGACATTGGCATTTTCGGATAATGGTTTCCTGACATACAGTGGAAAACAGATTCCGGAAGAGAGTAACCGGATTACACTGGACGATGATATCCTGAGTGTCTTTCACGATGATCAGTATGTTGGAATGGCCTATAAGACCGGAAAAGAAAAGAAGTCGTATGAAATCGTGCTTTATACGATCGGAGGAACCCAAAAGGCGAAGTTTACGGTAGATTTCGCATTTGACCATGTTGCACTCAGCAAGGAACAGATTTTTGTATACAATGAAAAGGAAGTGGGTATCTATACATTACAGGGAAACTGCCGATATCAGGGAACGATAAAAGAAGGAAATGTAGAAAATATTTTTCGGATCTCGGGAAACCGTTATATGGTGATTCTTGACAGCGGAACGGAAACCATTCGATTACAATAAACAGGAGAGAAAACATGAGTTGGCTGACATTTGTATTACTTGCGCTGGTACTGATCTTTGCGGTTCAGGGATTCCGAAAAGGGATGCTCCGCATGGCAATATCAATGGTATTCTTTTTAATGGTTCTTGGTGTTACGTCCTGGCTGAATCCGTATATCAGTGATTTTGTTCGTGAAAAGACCACCTGGCAGATCAGTATCGAAGAAAAATGTAATGAAGTACTGCTGGAGCAGCTGGAAGGCAGAGATGATCTGCAGAGCATCACAGGACAGGTATCTTATATAGAAGAACTGCCGCTTCCGCAGACAGTAAAAGACAAATTGATGGAAAATAATAATACAGAGATCTATAAGCGGCTGGCGGTAGAAAGCTTTGCGGATTATCTGGGGAAATATCTTTCTTATGGGATTATTAATGCCATCTGTTTTTTGATTTCGTTTGCGATTGCCACAATATTGATGTATATGATCCTGTATGCGGTTGATATTCTGACGGCATTGCCGGTGATCGGTACACTGAATCGAATCGGAGGTATCTGTATCGGATGTATACAGGGACTGATCTGGATATGGGTGATTTTCCTGATCATAACAATTATATGTGACACTCCGGCAGGAATCTACCTTCAGGGACAGATCCGGTCGGATCCGATCCTGACATGGATCTATGATAATAATATGTTGATGAAGATCGTATTACAGATCTTTGGATAAAAACAGTGTCTGCTTATGCGGACACTGTTTTTATCTTTTTATAAACATCAGGAAGCTGTCCGAAATGTAATGATTAACACGAATAAATAAATTACAAGAAAAATAGTAAAAACTTATTGACAAATCCAGGCAGCGGTGGTATCCTATCAGAGTTGCGTCTGAGAGATCTCACAGAGATCACAAAGCTGTCAAAAAGAAATGAAAAAAGTTCTTGACAACAGCCGGTTGGATGTGATAAGATATCAAAGTTGCTGCGAGAG
>ENA-OQCO01000555-OQCO01000555.1-human-gut-metagenome-genome-assembly--contig:-NODE-555-length-19842-cov-1.341872_pt1 | contig 19842 bp, 21 predicted proteins | sample MGYA00242500_ERZ504582 | MGnify/ENA primary metagenome ERZ504582 (study PRJEB26092, sample SAMD00036346) | human gut metagenome | host: Homo sapiens | study: EMG produced TPA metagenomics assembly of...
CTGCGCGGCGCTCTACGGTCTGTTTGCCGCGCAGCCGGAGCTTTGCCCCGAACAAATCGCGCGCGTTTACCGGAAATGAAAAAACCGCCCCGTCCGGGCGGTTTTTCACGTTATATTTCCTGCCGGCCTTCTAGTGCGCGCAGAAGCGTGACCTCGTCGGCATATTCCAGCTGGCTCCCGACCGGGATGCCGTAGGCCAGACGCGTGACCTTTACGCCCATCGGGCGAAGCAGACGCGACAGGTACATGGCCGTGGCCTCGCCCTCGGTGTCCGGGTTCGTGGCCATGATGACCTCACGCACAGAGCCGTCTGCGACGCGGTTCAGCAGCTCACGGATGCGCAGATCGTCCGGCCCGACGTGGCTCAGGGGCGAAATGACGCCGTGCAGCACATGGTACACGCCATGGTATTCCCGCGCCCGCTCCATGGCGATCACATCCTTCGGCTCTGCCACAACGCAGATGAGACTGTGGTCGCGCTCGGGGTCGGCGCAGATCGCGCACAGCTCCTGATCGGTCAGGTTCTGGCAGACCGGGCAGAGGCGAACGCTGTCCTTCGCGTCCAGAATGGCCTGCGCAAAGCTCTGCGCCTCATCCTTCGGCAGCGACAGGACATAAAACGCCAGCCGCTGCGCCGACTTCATGCCGAGCCGGGCAGACGCGCAAATTGTTCGGTCAGCCGCTCAAGCGCGGCGGGAAACGCGCGCATCAGAACAGGCCGCCCAGATTCAGGCCGCCCGTCAGCTTGGCCATATTCGCGGACTGGTCGGCCTCGGCCTTGCGCATGGCCTCGTTGACCGCCGCAACGATCATATCCTGCAGCATTTCCACATCCTCCGGATCGACCGCTTCAGGGTCGATGGTGATGGACTTGAGCTCGCGGTTGCCTCCGCATACGGCTGTGATCACACCGCCGCCCGCCGTTGCTTCATATTCCTTTGCCTGCAGCTCCTCCTGCATCTTCATGAGGTTTTCCTGCATCTTCTGGGCCTGCTTCATCATCTGCATCTGATTCATGCCGCCCATCGGCATACCGCCGCGATATCCGCCTTTTGCCATGTTTGTTCTCCTTCTATCGTAAATAAATTATTTGATCGAAAAATGTCGCTGTGCTGCTGTCCAAACTGAACAAGCGCGTCCATCGGGTCATCTCCCAGCCGTGAAAGCCGGTTTTTGAGTGCGAAGCGCACCGAGACGGGCCTGCCCAGAATCGCCGACGCTTTTTCCCGGACAAGGGCTTCCGTGTTCGGCGTTTTTTGACCAGATCAATGACAAGCTCCGTGTCCGTCGCCATAATGAGCGCGTCGCCCTGCAAAACCGGGTGAACGGGGCCGTTCACGGCAAAGAAGCCGCTGATCTTAGCCGGAAGCGCCGCACGCAGCTTTTCAGACAGCGCGGGCCAGAAGCCAACAGGCGTTTCGGCCTGCGGCGCGGCAGACGACTGCTCCTGCGTCTGCGCCGGAGGCGCGCTCCCGCGTTCCGGATCATCCGCATCGTCCGGGAAGGGCGGGCGGTCGTCATCAAATGCATCCCCGCCGCTGGCTTTGGGCGCGCTTTTCACCAGCACGCCGGAGGCCAGCTGCTCCTCCACGCGCGAGATGCGTGCGTCCAGCGCCTGCGCGTCCAGCCGCAAGGACGGCTCGCACAGCTGCATCAGAAGCAGCTCCGCCGCTACGCGCACGTCGGTGTTCTTGCCGAACGAGACGCGGGTTTTCTGCGTTTCCGTCAGTACGCGCATCAGTTCGCCCGGAGAGAAGACCGATTGCAGCGCCAGCGCCTGCTGCTCTGTCGCAATGCCGGAGAGCATGGAAAGCCCGCTCTTCGGGGCCGTGCGCAGCACGAGCAGATCGCGGCAGAGCGCGCACATCTCGCCCAGCAGCGCACCCACATCCTTGCCTGCGGAATAAAGCGCGGAAAAGATCGTCAGCGCCTTTGCCGTATCCTGCTCCGCGATGGCCTGCATCAGCTCCGCCGTGCGCTTTTCGCCCGCAAGGCCGAGCGACGCATAGACGCTTTCGAGCGTCACGGGGCCGTTTGCCGCCGACGCGCACTGGTCGAGCAGGCTCACACCGTCGCGCATGCCGCCGTCAGCCAGCCGGGCCAGAAGATTGATCGCCTCCGGCTCAATTTCAATATGCTCCTGATAGGCGATGAAATTCAGCCGGGAGGCAATTTCATCGGGCCGCAGACGCTTGAACGCAAACCGCTGACAGCGGGACAGGATCGTTGCGGGAACCTTCTGCAGTTCGGTCGTCGCCAGAATGAATAACAGATGCGCGGGCGGCTCTTCGATGATTTTCAGCAGCGCGTTGAATGCCGCCGTCGAGAGCATATGCACCTCGTCGATGATATACACGCGCATTTTGACCGTGCCGGGCGTATAAATTGCGTCGTCACGCAGAACGCGGACGGAATCGACGCCGTTGTTCGAGGCCGCGTCGATCTCCAGCACGTCCATGCAGCTGCCCTCGTCGATGGCGCGGCACGACGGGCACAGCCCGCAGGGGTCGCCATGATTCGGGTTTTCACAGTTGACGGCCTTGGCCAGAATCTTGGCGCAGGACGTCTTGCCGGTGCCGCGCGTACCGGTAAACAGATACGCATGGCTGAGCTTGCCCGTTTCGAGCTGTGCGCGCAGTGTGTCGGTCACGCTCTTCTGACCGACTACATCCGAAAATGTCTGCGGCCGGTATTTGCGGTATAACGCCTGATACATATCCGTTCACCTCCGGAGTTTCTATTATACACAAAAACTGCGCAGAAGGAAAGCCTCTGCGCAGTTTTTTATGATTCCGGCAGATCGATCTTCCGTGCAGATATGACGCTGCCCTACAGATGGGTACACTTCAGCCCAAAGCGGCGAAAGAGTTCCGTGTTCAGGTTCGGTGCGGCGGCGGTGTCGAATTCTGGCTGATAGGAAAGGCCGACCATCTCGTATTTCGCACCCGCCGTCACGTGGTACGGCAGCAGCTCGACCTGCTCCAGATCATCCGCGTCCAGAAGGCGGCGGGCCGCGGCGCCGAAATTCTCCTCCGAATCGTTGACGCCGGGGATGACCGGAATGCGGATGCGGAACGGCCTGCCGCTTTTCTTGAGCCGTTCGAGGTTTTCCAGAATCGGCTCATTGGACACGCCTGTATAGTGCCGGTGCTGCTCCGGGTCCATCAGCTTCAGATCCATCATGACATACTCGACCCGCGCCAGCACGGCTTCAAATACGCTCCCGCTGCAATAGCCGCTCGTTTCGATCGCGCGGTGCATCCCCGCGACGCGGTCCAGCGTTTCCAGCAGGAACTCCGGCTGCCCGTCGGTTCACCGCCGGAAAACGTCACGCCGCCTGACATTGCGGCAAGATAGTCCTTGTCGCGCAGGAGCTTCCAGGCCAGCTCCTGCGCCGTATAGCGCTTCCCGCAGAGCTTGCGCAGGCCCTGCGGGCAGGCGCGGATACACTGGCCGCAGGCTGTGCAGCTTTTCCCTCCATTCGGGCAGGCTCTGACGCAGGCCCCGCAGTGCAGGCAGTTGTTTGACGACACCATCAGCTGCGGCTGATAGGAAAGCCCCTCCGGGTTGTGGCACCACATACAGCGCAGCGGGCAGCCCTTCAAAAACACCGTCGTGCGGATGCCGGGGCCGTCGTAGACGGCAAGCTGCTTGATGTCGAATACGGTTCCGACTGCCGATGCGTTATCCCCGGGCATGACGAACCTCAAACTCGCGCAGCTCCTTGTAAAGCGCGAACTGCTTCTCATAATACGCGTGCCGCTGCGCGTCCGGCTTTGCCGTCTGGCCGTAGCGGACGAAGCGGGCGGCAAGGGCTGTCCGGTCCTTTTCGCCGGTCGCGGCGGCAAGACCGAGGATCGCGCTGCCGAGCGCACCGGCCTCGTCGGCCAGCGTGGGCCGAATTTCAGCGCCCAGAATATCCGCCTTGATCTGCCGCCAGACAGGCGACTTCGCGCCGCCGCCCGCAGCAAAGAGCGTCGTCGGGCGAATGTCGTATTTGGCAAGCTTTTCGAGGTTATAGCGCATTTCGAAGGTCAGGCCCTCAAGAATGGCGCGGTAGAGATCGGCGGGCGAGGTGTGCATTGTAAGGCCGTAGATCGTGCCGCGCGCACCGGTCAGCACGTCCGGCGTGCCGCCCATACCCTGCAAAAACGGCAGAACGATCAGCCCCGTCGGCTCCGGCGGGCAGGTCTCGTTCAGAAGGTCGTAGACCGAGCACCCGCGCTCCTTCGCGGCCTGCTTGAGATAAAACGCCAGCGAATCGCGGTACCAGCGCACAACTGCGCCGCCGGAGATATTATAGGCGTAGGTCACATAGCCCCGTCCGTCGAGATACGGGACGCAGGCGTAATTTTCGCGTTCAAAGTCCAGCGTTTCGGGAATGGACGCAAACAGCGGGCAGATGCATTCGACCGTGCCGGTCGTATCGACGGCTTCGCCGGGGTTCGCCACGCCGCAGCCAAGGGCGTTGACGATCTGGTCATGCGAGCCGATGACGACCTTGACGCTCTGCGGCAGGCCGAGCGCGGAGGCTGTCTCCTGCGTGAGCGTTCCGGCGCACGCGCCGGTCGGCAGGACGGCGGGGAGCGTTTCCGGGTCGATGCCGCAGGCGCTCGTCAGCTCGTCCGACCAGCAGAGCTTCCGCACGTCAAAGAGAATGCTGCGGCAGGCAAGGGAGCAGTCCGCGACCGTCTCGCCGGACAGGCAGAAGCAGATATAGCTTGCAATGAACAGGAACTTCCACACCGGGCGCGGAGCCGTGCGGAGCGTATACAGCATTTTTGCCAGCGAATACGACGCGTCCGGCAGGACGCAGGTGATGCGCATGAATTTTTCCGCGCCGACCGACTCGATCAGACGGGAGAATTCCCCGCTTTCGGTATTGGCAAAATAGAGAATGATGTCGCTCAGCGGCTGGCCGCCGCGGTCGACGGGGACGAAGGACTCGCCGAAGGAGGAGACGGTGATGGCCGCGACCTGCTTCGCGTCGTCCAGCTTTTTGACGCAATCGGAGATCACGAAAAACACGCTCTCGCGCAGTGCCAGCGCGTTCAGGTTCACCTCGCCGGGCTTCGTGGGGTATTCGCGGTAGGACATGGCGATCTGCTCGCCGGTTTCGCGGAACGCAACGCATTTGCAGCCGGTTCCGCCGATGTCAATGCCAAGACTGATCATAGATGGGCCTCACTTTCTCACGCAGAAGCGGTAAATGGTCGTCTCGTGCAGCGCCTCGCCCTGCCGGAGCACCGGGGACGGGAACGCGGGCTGGTTGATCGCGTCGGGATAGTGCTGCGTTTCGAGGCAGAAGCCGCTGTAGGACGCATAGCGCGCGCCGTTTTTGCCCGCACGGTCAGAAATGAAGTTGCCGGTGTAGAGCTGCACGCCCTCGAGCGTCGTCTCGACCTCCATCACGATGCCGGTCTGATCGCCCTCGGCCTGTCCGATTTTACGAGGCCCTGGCCATCGAGGCAGAGGTTCGTATCGTAGCCGCGGAAGGGGGCAAGCGCCGCGTCGTGAATGTCTTGGCCAATGGGCTTTGCGGTGCGGAAATCCATGCAGGTGCCGTCCACGGGGGGCAATCTCACCGGTCGGCAGCGTTGCGGCGTTGGCTGGCGTATAGGCCGAGGCGTTCAGCTGGAGCAGATGGCCCAGCACGTCGCCGCTGCCCTGTCCGTTGAGATTGAAATAGGCATGGTTGGTGAAGTTCGCGACGGTATCCGCGCTGCTGACGGCGCGGTAGTCGATGCGCAGCGCGTTGTCGTCCGTCAGGGTAAACGTAATGGACACGTCAAGCCTGCCGGGGTAGCCCTCCTCGCCGTCAGCCAGAACCGTCGTGAATTCGACGCTGTTTTCGCGGCAGTTATAATTCCAGAGCTTCTTGTCGAAGCCGCACAGACCGCCGTGGAGCTGGTTCTTGCCCTCGTTGGCCGTGAGGTGGAAGCGCTGGCCGTTCAGCGTGAAAGCCGCGCCCGCGATACGGTTGCCGTTTCGGCCGATGCACGCGCCGAGATAGCCGTCATTTTCTTCATATTCCTTTACCGTCTCATAGCCGAGCAGCACGTCGGTCAGAACGCCGTTCCGGCCGGGAACGACAATGGACTGGATCGTCGCGCCGTAGGACAGGAGCGTCACGCGCATATGATTGCTGTTTTCCAGCGTAATGGCGACAGGCGCGCCCTTCGAGTACAGGGGGAGCTTTTGAATGGTCAGCATAAAAAACGTCCTTTCGTAAAAAGTGCGGTGAGACTGTCAAAAAATACAGATAGCAGTTAGATGATAGAGTAGCAGGGGAAGAGTGAAGGGGGCAAAGAGCCCCCTTCGCGTTCAATCAACTAAGTTTTCGAACTTTGAAAAAGTTCGAAAACTTGCCTCAGCGTGGCGAAAAGACCTTTTCGACACGCTGAGGCGCGCTGCAGCAGCAACGCGCCTCATGAAGATCTGCTGCAATTGCGTTCATTCTATCAGAACGCAGTGGCTTTGAAAAGCCGCAGCGCAATTATTTCTTTGCAACGTACTTCTGCACGTCGATGGCGACGGCGATGATGATGATCGCGCCGCGGATGATGTACTGGAGGTATGCGTTGACGCCGAGGAAATACAGGCCGTAGTTGATCGCCTGCAGGATGATCGAGCCGATCACGACGCCGGGGACGGTGCCGATGCCGCCGTTGAAGGAAACGCCGCCGATGACGCAGCCCGCGATGGCGTCAAGCTCGTAGTTGATGCCGGTTGCAGTACCGACGGACTGGATACGGGCGCCCTCGAGGAAGGAGGCGATGCCGTACATCAAACCGGCGTACAGGAACACGCCCATGATGGTCTTCGTGACGGAGACGCCGGAGACCTCAGCCGCCTCGGAGTTGCCGCCGACGGCGAACATATTCTTGCCGAAGCGGGTCTTGTTCCAGACGAGCCACGTCAGAACGCCCAGCAGCAGGAAGATGATGACCAGATACGGCAGCTTGAAGCCGAAGATATCGACGGAGCCGGTCGCGAGCGCCAGATAGCGCTGGTCAAGGGAGGACAGCGCCTGCGTGGAGCCGGAGGGCTGGTTCTCGATGTAGATGCAGCACAGACCGTAGGAGATCAGCTGCGTGCCGAGGGTGACGATGAAGGGGTGCATATGGAGCTTTGCCATGCCGAAGCCGTTGAACGCAGAGATGACGACCGCGATGGCCACGCAGGCGAGGAACGGCACGATCAGAGGCAGCGGCTCGGTGATGCTGGGATAGTATCTCGAAGCGAACGTGACCGACTGCAGCAAGGAAGCTGCGACAGCCGCGCAGAGGCCGAGCACACGGCCGACGGACAGGTCGGTACCGGCAAGGATAATGATGCCTGCGACGCCGTAGGCCAGAATACCCTTCGTGGAGGCCTGCTTCAGAATGGAGATCAGGTTGCCGACGGAAAGGAAGTTGGGCTTGATCGCAACGATCACAACAAGGAGCAGAAGAAGGATGATGTACAGCGCGTATTTCAGCAGCGTATCCTTCAGCTTCTGCGGGTTCATTTTCTTAGAATTCGTCATTTTCTCAACCTCTTTATACATATTGCGCAGCCAGACGCATAATGGTTTCCTGCTCGTTTTCAATGCCGCCGAAGTCCTTGCCGCGTTCGAGGATACCGGCCATATGGCCGTTGCTCATGACAAGGATGCGGTCGCAGATCCCGATCAGCTCCGGCATTTCGGAAGAGACCATCATAACAGCCTTGCCCTCTCTGGCAAGCTGCAGGATCAATTCGTAAATCTCGTACTTGGCGCCGACGTCGATGCCGCGCGTCGGCTCGTCGAGGAGCAGAACATCGGGCTTCGTCAGCAGCCAACGGCCAAGAATGACCTTCTGCTGGTTGCCGCCGGAGAGGTTTTTGATGAGCGTTTTCTGCGACGGCGTTTTGATGTGCATGGAGGAAATGGACCAGTCCGTATCGGCGGTCATTTTTTTATCGGAAAGCAGCGGGCCCTTTTTATAGGAACCGAGGTTTGAAATTACGGTGTTGAACAGAATGCTGGCATAAGGGAAGATGCCGGTCGCGCGGCGCTCCTCCGTCAGCATGGCGAAGCCGTTTTTGATGGACTGACGCGGCGTTTTGTTGGAAATGGGCTTGCCGTTCAGCTTGATCTCGCCGCTCTCGCGCGCCATGATGCCGAAGATCGTGCTCAAAAGCTCCGTTCTGCGCGAGCCGACCAGACCGGCCACGCCGAGCACCTCGCCCGCGCGAAGCTCGAACGAGACGTCCTGACAGGTGGGCATATACTTGCCGGTCAGGTGCGAGACCTCCATCAGCACGTCGCCGGGGACATTGTCCTTGGCGGGGAAGCGGTTGGTCATTTCGCGGTTGACCATGCGCTTGATGATATCGTCGGTCGAGAGGTTCTCCGTTTTGTCGGTGGAGATCCACTGGCCGTCACGCATGATGGTGACCTCGTCGGAGATGCGCTTGATCTCGTCCATCTTGTGGGAGATATAAATGATGCCGACGCCCTGATCGCACAGGCGGCGCATGATGCGGAACAGGTGCTCGACCTCCTCGCTGGTCAGCGAAGACGTCGGCTCGTCGAGCACAAGGATCTTTGCGTTATAGGAGACTGCCTTCGCGATCTCAAGCATCTGGCGCTGGGAAACGGCCATGGTGCCGATGATCGTCTTCGGGTCGACCTTAATTTCCAGATCGTCCAGAACAGCCTTGGTGTCGTTGTACATTTTCTTGTGGTCGACCAGTCCGACCTTCAGCGGGAACCGGCCCAGCCACATATTTTCCATGACGCTGCGGTAGAGCACCTGATTGAGCTCCTGATGCACCATGGCTACGCCGTGATCGAGGGCGTTGCGCGGGCTGGTGAAATTGATCTCCTTGCCGTTCATCCGGATGGAGCCCGCGTCCTTTTTATAGATACCGAACAGGCACTTCATGAGCGTCGATTTACCGGCGCCGTTCTCGCCCATGAGGGCGTGGATGGAGCCGGGACGCAGCTGGAGCTTGGCATGGTCCAGCGCCTTGACGCCCGGGAACTGCTTTTCGATATCAAGCATTTCGAGCAGGTAGTTTTCTTCCAAGTGTATCACCAATTCCTTTTTGCATAATCAGGTGGCCCCGGAGGGCCACCTGATTCGATTACGATTCTCTTACTAAGATCAGCAGAATGGTCTGAACAGATTATTCCGCAGTGATCTTTGCGTACGGGATACGGATGGAGAAGCCGTCGTCAGCCATGGTGTAGTCGGTGCCGTCGAGCCAATCCTTGCCCAGAGCGCCGTTGATGGCCATGAGGATGTTGGCCTTGCCCATTGCGTCGCCGTCCTGCTTGACAGTACCGTAGAGCTTGCCGGCGTTGATGTACTCAACAGCCGTATCAGTGCAGTCAACGCCGATGACGATGATCTCGTCGCCGCCGTCGCCGAGGTTGTAGCCGACCTCGTTCAGAGCAGCGATGACGCCGATGGCCATGTCGTCGTTGTTGCAGAAGACGACCTCAATGTTCTCAACGCCGAGGGAAGCGATCTGCGCGGTCATCATTTCCTGTGCCTTGGCGGTATCCCAGTTAGCGACCTGGTTCTCGGTCATCATCTCGCAGGGAACGCCCTTCTCGATCGCGGTGGACAGGGAATACTCGGTACGGGCGATGGCTTCGGGGTTGTTGATCTCGCCTTCGAACTCAAGCGTCATAACCTTGCCGTCGCCGTTCTTGTCGACGCGCTCGGGGTTGGCGGCATACAGGTCAGCGAGGATCTCGCCCTGCATGATGCCGGCCTCTTCGGGCTTGGTGCCGACGAAGATGGAGTTGGAACCGGTCACGATCGTGGAGTCAACAGGCTCCTTGTTGTAGAAGGAGATGGGGACATTGTACTGCTTGGCAAGGTCAACCAGATACTGGCCAGCGGAGGTGTCGCAGAGGTTGATGATGATGTGGTCCTTGCCTGCGGCGAACATAACGTCGGCCTGGTTGTTCTGGGTAGCCTGGTCGTCGTTGCCGTCCTGCATTTCGAGGTTGATGGTCAGGCCCTTCTCAGCGCCGATCTCCTTGGCGTACTTGTCCATGGCAACACGGACAGAGGAGCCGTAGGTGTCGGAATACTTCCAGACGAGAACGCCGATGTTCAGCTCGGTCTTGCCGTCGGCAGCAGCCTCGGTAGCGGTTTCCTGGACTGCGTCGGTCTTGTTGTCAGTCCGTCAGGCGGGAGCCGGGGTGTCGGTGGTCTTGGCGGCACAGGCAGCCATGGCCAGAACCATCATCACTGCAAGCAGCAAAGCGATGATCTTTTTCATTGTGTAATTCCTCCTAAATTAGTGTCGAAACGGAAAGTCCCGTTCGTGATTGTATTTTACCATGCGGGAAATGAAAGGACTAGTAAAAAACGTTTTCAAAGTAGAGAAAAACATCTTTAAAACCGTAAAAAAGGAAGTGCTATTTTTGTGCACATTGCCATATATCATTCTTTTTTTCAGATTGATACAATATAAATCAGAAGAAAACAGAGGAAATTTCGACTTGTCCCCGCATACGAATTTACTACTTTTCCGGAAGGAGCCGCCGATATGCTGGATCTGAAAAACGCCGGTCTGACGGAGCTGCTGCACGATTTTTACACGCTGACGGGGCTGAAGCTCTGCATCTTTGATACAGACTTTGAGGAATGCGCGTCCCCCCCCATCAAGCTCTATCCCCTCTGCGCAAGAATGCGGGAAAATCCGGAATTTGAGCGCCGCTGCCACAGCTGCGACACCGCCCATATGCAGACCTGCCGCCGCACGAGAAAGCCCGTGCAGTACCGATGTCACGCGGGGCTGACGGAATATCTCGCGCCGCTGTATTATGAAGGCGTGATCGTCGCGTTCATCTGCATCGGACAGGCCACGAACGGCCGGGACGCGGAGCTCAACACCATCGCGGCCTACGCCGCGCAGTTTGGCATCGACGAAGAGGAGTGCCGTTCGCTTTACAATATGCAGCTGCACTATTCCCCGGACGAGATCAAGGCCGCCTGCAACATTCTCGACGCCTGCATCAGCCACATTTACCACCAGCGGATGCTTGAGGTGCGCAATCTCGACACGGCGCAGCAGATTGAAAAATACATCAACGACAACATCGCCTGGGATCTGTCCATCGAGCACCTGTGCGCGCATTTTTCCGTCTCGCGCGCCGAGCTCTATCAGATCTTCCACACGAGCTTCAATTCCTCCGTCGCCGACTATATCCGCAGCAAGCGTATCTCCATGGCCGAGCAGATGATCCGCTCCACCGCAATGCAGATCTCCGAGATCGCGTCCAACGTCGGCTTTTACGACTACAACTATTTCTCCAAGGTTTTCCACCGGAAATTCGGCTGTTCCCCGCGCGAATACCGAAAAAAACTGGAGAGCGGCAGCGAAGCGGCGGACAAAAATAATTTTTTCGGATTTTGTACAAAATCACTATTGCCTGTACGTTTTTCTGTTATTCTAGGATAGAAGGAACAACGTACAGGCTTTCTGTCTGTATGTACGTCTGGACTGAAAGGAGCATCCAAATGAACGAACGCGCATATTACGGACACGAATCGCAGCTGTTCGGCGTGGAGGAATACCGGCTGACCGGCGGCAAGGGCGACGGCATGCGCCTTTTGCAGGTACGAAACGGCAAAGGGCTGGAATTCACCGTCTCCGCCGACCGCTGCGCAGATATTTCCCGCCTGCATTTCCGCGGCGAAAACTGCGGCTTCTTCTCGGCAAACGGCTACGTCGCCCCCGCTTACTATGATGATAAGGAAGCGGGCTGGCTCAAGAATTTCACGGCGGGCTTTCTGACCACCTGCGGTCTGCTGGCCGTCGGCTCTCCCTGCACGGACGAGGGCGTGCGCCTGCCGCTGCACGGTGCAGTCGACAACATTCCCGCCGAGCGTCTGCTCTGGGACATGGACGATGAAAGGATCTGGGTCAAGGCCGTCATGCGCCACGCGCAGATCTTCGCCGAAAAGCTCATTCTGACGCGCACGATCACGTGCTCGAAGAAAACGAACGAGATCACCGTCACCGACGAAATTGAGAACATCGGCGGCGAGGCCTCCCCGGTCATGATCCTGTACCACATGAACATGGGCTATCCCCTGCTGTCTGAGGCGGCAGAGCTCTATATCCCCGCCGCGGAGGTCACGCCCCGCAACGCGCACGCCGCGGAGGATCTGGATACATGGAATAAAGTCCTCACCCCGACGCCCGGCTTTGAGGAGCAGTGCTATTATCACGCTTTCAATGGCAAACCCGGCCTTGCCGCCATCTTCAATCATGACCGCGGCTACGGTCTTGCCATTTCGTTCGACTCGTCCAGCCTCAACTGCTTTACGCAGTGGAAGATGATGGGCGTCAAGGACTACGTCATGGGCCTTGAACCCGGCAACTGCTACCCCGACGGCCGCGACGTGATGCGCGAAAAGGGCCTTTTGCAGATGCTAGCCCCTGGCGAGAAGAAGACCTATGGCGTGCGGCTGACAATGCTCGAAAACGAGGCGCAGTTCGAAGCGCTCAAGCAGAAATAAATATTTAAGGAGAGAGATCCATATGAAAGCACAGCAAGCCGTCCGGCTGGCATGGCAGCACCATACCATCGTCCCGGCGTTCAACATCCCCTATCTGCCGATGGCAAAGCCCGTCGCGCAGGCCATCATCGACGAAAAGACCGTCGCCATGCTGCAGGTCGCGCGGCTGGAATGGGAAAAGTTCGAGTCGCGGAGCCTTGAGGCTGTCGCGGAGGAGTATTTCAAGTATTATGACCCGAAATACACCCTTCTGCACCTCGACCACGTGCCCGTCATCGACGAGGATCAGAAACGCGTGGACTATATGCCCATTCTCGAGCGTGCCATCAAGGCAGGTTATCAGTCCGTCATGGTCGACGGCAGCCGCCTGAGCCTTGCAGAGAACATCGCTGTGACGAAGCAGGTCGCGGACTTCGCGCATGCAAATGACATCGCCTGCGAGGCCGAGCTCGGCTCCGTCATGGGTCACGAGGGCGCAGGCGCGAACATGGATTATGAAGAGATTTTCCGCACGAAGAAGGGCTTTACCGATCTCGGAGAGGCGAAGCAGTTTGCGGAAGAGACGAAGTGCGACTGGCTGAGCGTCGCCGTCGGCTCCATCCACGGTGCGATCGCCGAGGGCGTGCGCAACCAGAAAAAGCCCGAGGCCCGTCTGGACATCGAGCACATCGCCGACCTCAGCAAGGTCACGGGCATCCCGCTCGTCCTGCACGGCGGCTCCGGCATCAACAACCAGTGTATTCTGGACGGCATTGCAAACGGCATTGCGAAGATCAACGTCGGCACGGAGATCCGTCAGACCTACGAACGCACGCTGGGTGAGACGAACGACGTGGAAAAGGCCCGCGCCGCCGTCTATACCCGCACGTGCGAGATCATCCGCTCGTTCCGCATCGAAGGAAACCAGGAAAAACTGTTCGGATAAATAACAGGAGGAATCAACCATGAAAAAGAAAATGACCTTTGCCCTCTGCTTCTGCAACCGCGGCTTCATGCCCGGCGAGCTGATCTACGGCGCACGCGACGACATGGTCAAGGCCGTCACCGACGCCGGCTATGACTACATCATGATGGACAAGGAACTGACCCGCTACGGCGGCGTTGAGACGCGCGACGAGGGCCTGCTTTACGCCAAGTGGCTCAAGGAGCACGAGGGACAGTATGACGGCGTGATCTTCTCTATGCCCATTTTTGCCCGACGAAAACGGCGCAATCACCGCGCTGCAGGACGCAGGCGTGCCCATCCTTATGCAGGCGTATCCCGACGAGATCGGCAAGATGGACTTTGCCCACCGCCGCGACGCCTACTGCGGCAAGTTCTCCGTCACGGACGTGTTCTGTCAGTACAACGTCCCGTTCACGGTCCTCAAGCCCCATGTCGTGCATCCGCTGAGCGCCAAGTTCCAGGAGAACCTGCGCGACTTCGCCGCTATCTGCCGCGTGGTCAACGGCATGAAGCGCTTCAACCTCGGCTGCATCGGCGCGCGCACCACCGCGTTCAAGACCGTCCGCTTTGACGAGGTCGCCATGCAGAAAAACGGCATCAACGTCGAGTCCTTCGACCTCTCTGAGGTCTTTGAGAAGGTCCGCGCCAAGGCCGACGACGACGCGGTCGTGCTGGCCAAACTGGAGCGGCTGAAGAACTACACCGACTTCTCGCTTGTCCCGGCCTCCAACGCTCTGACGCTGGCAAAGGTCTCCGTCGTGCTCGACGAGTACATTGAAGAATACCACCTCGACGCGCTGGCGCTGCGCTGCTGGAACGAGATGGAGACGTATCTGCGCATCTGCCCGTGCGTGCTGCTCTCCGAGCTGAACGACCGCGGCATTGTCGCATCCTGCGAGATCGATATGTGTTCTGCCATCTCCATGCGCGCCATGAGCCTTGCTTCTGAGGGCCCGGCCGCTGTGCTTGACTGGAACAACAACTACGGCGACGACGAGGACAAGATCATTCTGTTCCACTGCGGCCCGGTCGCCCAGACGCTGATGGCCGGCAAGGGCACCGTCACCGAGCACAAGATGTTCGCCAAGAACGATCCGGGCTCCGGCTGGGGCTGCAACGAGGGCCGCATCAAGCCCATGCCCATCACCATCTCCAACTGCCAGACCAAGGACGGCAAGATCGTCATCTACGCGTCCGAGGCCAAGTTCACCGACGATCCCATCGAGGACGGCTACTTCGGCTGCGGCGGCGTGGCGGAGATCCCGCACCTGCAGGATAAGTGCATCACGCTCGCCAAGGGCGGCTTCAAGCACCACACCGCCATCTGCGAGGGCCACTACAAGGACATCCTCAAGGAAGCGTTCACAACCTACCTCGGCTATGAGTGGGTCGATATCGACCGCTAATTGCAAAAGGGGGCTGCAGCGAAATGATACTCGCTGCAGCCCCGCTTTTTTGTTTTTATTCTTCCGGCAGCTCCTTCCGGACGCGGGCAGCCTGACGGCGTCTGGCGTTCAGACAGCCGTAGAAGCCGGGCACGAGGAAGCAGTCGGCCAGCAGCCACGCAAGCGGGCTTGCCAGACAGGCCGCGTCAAAGCCGAACGCAGGCACGGCCCAAAGGCTCACCGCCGTGCGCGCAAGCATCTCCAGAAGGCCTGAGATCAGAGACAGGCGGCTGTAGCCCATGCCCTGAATGGACAGGCGCAGCACGTTGACGCCCAGCAGCAGCGGCGTTGCGTAGGCATAGGCGACGTTCAGCTGCTGCGTGTAGGACATGACGCTTGCCGCCTCGTCCGCGTTCATGAACAGAAGCGACAGATACCGCGTGCCGAACTGCGCGATCAGGATGTACAGGACGCAGTACAGGATGCCGACGAACAGGCAGGCATACGTCCCCTGCCTGATGCGGTCATACTTGCCCGCGCCGAGATTCTGGCCCGTGAAGTTCGTGGCCGCCATGGCCAGCGCATCGAACGGGCAGGCCAGCAGCATATAAATCTTTCCCGCCACCGCGACGCCCGACACGCACACTGCGCCGAGGGAATTGACGGCGCTCTGCAGTATGACGGAGCCGATGGCCGTGATGGAGAACTGCAGTCCGACCGGCACGCCCATGCCGAGCAGGCGCATGACCTCCGGCCGCCGGAGCTTCCAGTCGTCCTTTTCCATGCGCAGGATCGGGAAGTGCTTTTTGAGATACCCGACGCACAGCAGCCCCGAGCCGAGCTGCGAGACGACCGTTGCGATCGCCGCGCCTGCCACGCCCAAGCCGAGCACGCACACCGTCAGCAGATCGAGGACAATATTGATGGCCGAGGCCGCAGCCAGGAACCACACCGGCGATTTGCTGTCGCCCAGCGCACGCAGGACGCACGCACCCATATTATAAAGGATCGTCGTGGGGATACCGACGAAAATAATGAAGATATAGTTGAACGCGTAGTCCATCTGCTCCTCCGGCGTTCCCATGAGGCGCAGCAGCCCGCGCGTACCCGGAAGCGTCACGGCCAGCAGCACCGCCGACATAATAAGTCCCAGCCAGACGCAGCCCGCCACATAGCGGCGCAGCTGCCGGTACTCGCCCGCGCCGAACGCCTGCGCCAGCGGGATGGCCATGCCGGTACACAGACCGCCGCAAAAGCCGAGCACAAGGAAGTTGACCGACCCTGTCGCCCCGACGCCGCCCAGCGCCATTACGCCCAGCGCATGGCCGACGATCGCCGTATCGACCAGAGAATATACCTGCTGCAAAAGAAGCCCGAACAGCACCGGAACGGCAAACTGCCAGATCCGCGAAATCGGCTTTCCAACTGTCAGATCCTGTGTCATAGCTGCGCACCTCCTGTTTGTTGCGGATACCCGTTATATCATATTTTTTCAAATTGTCAATTCAATTTTGTGCGCATCCGACTAATTTATGTTATCATTTTTGTGCATAACGGTCATAAGCTGTGCTGTCGGGCAGCCGTGCGTTCCCGGCAAAGTTTTTTCATGCTTTCTTTACAATTCGTTCTCATATTTTTCAGCGTTATTTCAGATTCGTGCAGTATGCTGAAGGCACAAAAACAAAAGACCCACACGCACCGCAAGGATGCGCGGAAAGGAGATTTTCAATATGTCTGAAGTATTCAACAACAACGAATTTACATCGGAACCCAGCCAGCAGTCCTCCAATTCCTACCCGTACAGCTTCGAGCAGCCGTTCGACGCGCAGCAGCAGCCGTTTGCCGCACAGCCGCAGCCGTCCCGCTCCGGTGCCCGAGCAGAAGAAAAAGAGCGGCAAGGCCGGGAAGATCGTCGCGCTGCTTCTGGCCTGCGCGCTTGTGGGCGGCGGCTCCGGCTTCGGCGCGGCAGCGCTGATGCAGAAAACGCGGCAGCCCAGCCGCAGAGCACGACGCAGGCCTCCTCCGATGCGTCCGGTCATGCTCGAGGCCAAGCGGCAGGCAGCGGCTCTGCAGGTCGCATCCGTTGACACCGGCAAGGTACTCACGCCGAGCGAGTCTATGCGCAGAACGTGAACTCCACCGTCGGCATCACGACCTCCATCACCACGAACTACTTCGGCTACCAGACCACATCCGCCGCGGCCGGCTCCGGCTTCATCCTGACGCAGGACGGCTACATCCTCACCAACTATCACGTGGTTGAAGGCTCCAACTCCATCAAGGTCACGACCTATGACGGCACGAGCTACGATGCGCAGCTGATCGGCTACGACGAGAGCAACGACATCGCCGTTCTGAAGATCGACGCGTCTGACCTGACCCCGGTGGTTCTGGGCGACTCCGATACACTGAACGTCGGCGACAGCGTCGTCGCCATCGGCAACCCGCTCGGCGAGCTGACGTTCTCGCTCACGACCGGCGTTGTCAGCGCGCTTGACCGTCCCGTCACCCTCTCCACCGGCACGACCATGAACCTCATCCAGACCGACTGCGCCATCAACTCCGGCAACTCCGGCGGCGCACTGTTCAACCTCTACGGCGAGGTCATCGGCATCACGAACGCAAAATATTCCTCTTCGGGCTCGTCCTCTGAGGCGTCCATCGACAACATCGGCTTCGCCATCCCCATCGATCAGGTCCGCTCGATCTTTGAGTCGATCATCACGAACGGCTATATCGTAAAGCCCTACATCGGTGTGACCGTCTCCGACGTGTCATCCGAGAGCCAGAGCTACGGTCTGCCGCAGGGTGCGGCTGTCCGCTCCGTCACGGAAAACGGCCCGGCTGCCGAGGCAGGACTGCAGGGAGAACGACATCATCACCGCCGTGAACGGCGAAACGATCACCGGCAGCAATGATCTGGTCAAGCTCGTCAAGGCTTCCGCCGCAGGCGATACGCTGGAGCTGACCGTCTACCGTCAGGGCCAGACCACGACGCTCACCCTGACCGTCGGCGAACAGAAGACCGACGCGCTGCCCGCCCAGACCACCGACCAGACCCAGCAGCTCCCAGCAGGGCTATTATGACGGCGGCCAGTCCGGCCAGTCCGATAATCAGTTCGGCGGCTCGTGGCCCTTCGGCTTTGGTTTCGGCGGTTAATACCACCCGCTTCTGACCGGTTTCTTCTCTACTCCTCCATGATTTCTTCCTTCCGGTCGTAAAAACGGCGGACGCTGCTCTGTGCAGCGCCCGCCGTTTTGCGTATTTTATTTACCGCAGCAAATTCCAGCTGCGATGCAGGAGCAGCCAGACCGTGAACGGCCCGATCAGGTAAATGACCGCGCCGATGCCGCCGCCCAGAATGAGCTGCGCGGCGCTCAGCAGCACAGCCGCTGCGGCCAGGATATAAAACGCCAGCTTCCGCTTCGACACGAGGAACCAGATCACGCAGCCGAACTGCACGGCAACCAGCACGCCGACCACGATTAAACGGATCGGTTCGGCCTCAATGACCGACAGCAGCTGTCTCAGGTACTCTTCCATATAGGCCAGCTCTTCAAACTGCCCCAGGATCTCAAAATAGAAGTCCCGGAACCGGTAGACCAGCAGTGTAATGGCGAAGCTCAACAGTAAATTGCCCAGATAGATCGCGCACAGGACCAGCCAGAACGTCACATAGCCGCTGAATTTCAGCTTGCCGTCCTCCTGCCGCCAGACAGCGCCGCGCGGCTGCGGCTGGGTATCGAAGGCTGTCTCCCGCGGAAATGGATCTGCTTCCTGCTCCGGCTGCGCAGACTCCGGCCTTCCGTAGCGCTTGACCAGCGCACCGCAGTCCGGGCAGATCAGGACGTTGTCGTCCACTTCCTTCCCGCAATTATAGCATTTCTGCACGGTATCATTTCCTCCTGCGCCTGTTTTCTTTATTCTAGCGTGAAAAAGCGCGAAAGTCAATGCGGCGTTGTTCGGAGCATTTTATGCAATGTTTTCAGCACGATTTTGCATTTACTTTCGTTTCCGCGCAGCATATAATACCAGCAGAGGCGCACAGGAGGGATGCACGGTGCGATTTACCAAGATGAACGGCGCGGGCAACGACTTTATCCTGCTCGACGCCATCGCGGAGCCGTTCGACGAAAGCGCCGCGCCCGCTCTGGCCCGCCGCGCTGTGCGACCGGCGGCGGTCTGTCGGTGCGGACGGTCTGATGCTCGTGACGCGGGCGGAGGGCGATGCGGACTACCGGATGCGGTTTTACAATTCCGACGGCTCGCTCGGCGAAATGTGCGGCAACGGCGCACGGTGCATCTGCCGGTACGGCTATGCACGCGGCTATGCAGGCCCCGTACAGCGCGTGGAGACGACCGCAGGACTCGTGACCGGCTGGCGCATCACGGAAGAGCAGTACCGCATCCGGCTCAACACGCCGTCCGTTGTGGAGCTGGAAAAGCAGCTGGACGCGGACGGCAGGACATACCGATGCAGCTACATCGAGCTCGGCAGCCCCGGCATCCCGCATCTGGCGCTGGAGGTCCCCGCGCTGGCAAAACAGAGCGAGGACGCGCTCCGGCGGCTTGGCCGGGCGCTCCGGTATCATCCGGCGCTGCCAAAGGGCGCAAACGTCAACTTTTACGAGCTGACCGGCCCGGATGAGATCCTGGAAAAGACATACGAGCGCGGCGTGGAGGACTTTACGCTCGCCTGCGGCACAGGCACAGGCTCGGTCGCGGCAGCGCTGACGCTTCTTGGCAGGGTCAGCGGCAAAAACGTCCGCGTCCGCATGGACGGCGGTGAGCTGACGGTCGATGCGGAAGAAAAAGACGGAAGCATTGAAAACCTGTACCTGACCGGCCCGGCGGCGATGGTCTGCGCGGGCGAGATTCTGGACGAGGCAATTTTGAAGCTTGTAAAAAGGCAGGAGGAGAAAACATGAAAAAGAGTAACTTTTGGAAAAACTACGGATTTCTGATCCTGATGCTGACCGGCATCGTCGCCGGCTG
>ENA-OQCO01000557-OQCO01000557.1-human-gut-metagenome-genome-assembly--contig:-NODE-557-length-19803-cov-1.418683_pt1 | contig 19803 bp, 30 predicted proteins | sample MGYA00242500_ERZ504582 | MGnify/ENA primary metagenome ERZ504582 (study PRJEB26092, sample SAMD00036346) | human gut metagenome | host: Homo sapiens | study: EMG produced TPA metagenomics assembly of...
CGGGAAACCGCCCCGCTGGTCCAGACTGGACGGCTGCGCGACAGTATAACCTATGAGGTGACAGGACTATGAACAGACGCTTTGGGCAGCCCCGCCTGCCGCGCGGCATCCTGCACACCCTGACGGAGATACGCGCCCCCGCACCGACCTACGACGCCGAAAACGGCGGACAGTGGGTACCAGGGAAGCCGGAGCGCATCGACTTCGAGGGCTGCGTGCTGCCTGTGTCGGAGGACGACTGGAAAACGGCCGCGGAGGGCACCTACACGGCAAACAGCCGGAAGATTTACACAAACGGCCATGTGCTGCGCATCGGCGGGCAGGTCTACGATCCGCAGGACGGCGCGACCTACACCGTGCGCGGCGATCTGGATCACGGCGTGATCCACCCGCTGCGCCGCTTCGTGGCCGACCGCAAGGGGGAGGCTGCATCGAAATGACGCAACGCGAGCTGCGCAACATCATTGTCAAACAGCTGCACACATATCTGGCAGGGCCGAAGGTGGTGCTGTCGGATCAAACGGCACCGGAGGCCGACTACCCCCCTGATCTACTACCAGAGCGTGCAGCAGCACATACCAGGCGCTGCGAACATCACCACCGCCGCAGCGGACGGCGGCGCGCTGACAAAGTACCGGCGCGAACACGCGGAGGCCACATTCAGCTTTACCGCGTGCAGCTTTAACCGACAAGGCGAGGACGGCCCAATCAGCGGCGACGACGAGGCGCTGGAGCTGGCAGACCGCGCGCAGGGCTTCTTCCTGTTCGCTGGGCGTCAGCTGCTGGCCGACCTGGGCGTCGTGGTGGTCCGCGTGGAGAACACGCAGAGCCGCAGCGCCTTCGATACCGACGAAACCGACCGGCGCTACGGCTTCGACGTGCTTTTCCGCTATGAGCGCGAAGACAAGCGGGCGGTGCCTGCCATCAGCAAGCCGCCCATCACATTCACAAAGGAGGAATAACCTTGCAGGACATCATTGTTTATATCAGCCTGGACACCGCGTCCAAAGAGAAGGAAACCCTTCTGCCGCTGATCCTGTCCTTTGAAGGCGCTTTTGCCTATAAGGAGTACAGCAAGGCCGAGGACGTGGCGAAGGACTTCACCACCGCTTCGTCCCCCACGCTGGCGGCTGCGCAGAAGCTGTTCGACCAGATCAAGGTCGAGATCTGCCCCGGCCGCACCAAGAAGGTGGCGATCTTCGGCCTGGCGTCCGATTCTGCGGCGAAGGCCGTCACCGACGCACTGGACACTCTGCGCGAGACCCACGACGACTGGTACTTCCTGATCCCTGCCGGAGCTACTGACGCGATCATCACGGCGCTGTCTACCTGGGCCAGCGCGTCGGTCTTGACCCTGGCGCAGCTGGAAGCTGGCATGGTGGAATCCGAGAAGCTGCTGATCGCGCAGACCAAGACCAAGTCTCTGATCAACACCGCCATGAAGGCGAACAAGCAGACTGTGATCTGCTACAATCACGACGCCGACAACACGTCCATCCCCGCGGCGTGGGTAGGCCGTGTCGCCCCCAACTATCCGACCAGCGTCACCTGGAAATGGAAGGAGCTGTACGGCATCCCTGTCACCGACGAGAAGGGCACGGACCGTGAGGACCTGCTGGAAGGCCGCTACAACATGTATATCGAACGCCACGGGCGCGAGTACATGAGCGAGGGCATCTGCACGGACGGCGAATTCATCGACACCGTGATCGGCCGCTGGCAGATCAAGCAGACCATGCGCAAGCGCCTGGTGAACGAACTGGTGGACACCGAGAACATCGGCTACGACGACGACGGCTTCGCGGCCATCGCTGGCGTCGTGATCGCGGCGCTGGATGATGCTGTAGACAACGGCATCATTATGAAGCAGAACGGCAAGGGCTGCTACAACGTCGTGATCCCGAAGCGCGCCGACGCCACCGACGAGCAGGCACGCAACCGCGTGATCCCGCCGATTGAATGGGAAGCCACCGTCCGCGGCGGCGTCCACGGCGTCAAAGTTACCGGCACTCTGACCGTCGCTCTGGTGACGGCCAACGAATAAGGAGGGAAAACCCATGGTATTTGATCCTGAGAAAATCTCCCTGATCGTAGCTGGCGCAAAAGTGACCGGCTATGCCGACGGCAGCAAAGTCAGCGCAGAGCATAACAAGGACGCTGTGACCCCCCACAACCGGGCATCCAGGGCGACACCGTGTACGCTCTGAACGCCGACAGGTCCGGCACGATCAAGTTCACCCTGTTCGGCTCCAGCGCGTCGCTGGTCCGCCTGCGCCGTCTGGCGCAGGATCGTGCGCAGGTGGCTGTCACGCTGCGCAACGCGAACGACGACGGCGGCTTCATCATCAGCCATCAGGACTGCCGCATCCTGAAAGTCCCGAAGTTCGAGGGCGGCGACGACAGCGGCTCCATTGAGGTCTCTATCTACGTCCCGACGATGGTGTTCAGAGACTGATGGGCCGCAGGCGCGGCACCCCGCAGCTGCGGGAGCGTTTACCGAAATACAACGCGGAGGGCATGGTGACATGCCCTCCGAACATTCCAGAAAGGTGGTTTAGATCCAAAATGGCAAGACACGAAACCGTTAATGTGCTGGGGACCGACTACGAATTGCAGAGCGTTTCCCCGCAGTGGTACTTCGAGCAGAACGACAAGTGCGGCATGACCGGCAGCGGCAGCCGTGACACGGCACGCTATATGGACATCATGTTCAAGAATGTCGTTACAGCCCCGGCCAATGTGGCAAGCAAGGGCCTGAAAGCGTTCGAGGAAAACGAGGACATCGAAACGCCGGAGCTGCTGATCCGCGAGATCGAGCGCTTTCTTCGACCGGGAAAGAAGTCCGGAAGCGGCGCAGCGGCGAGCGATAAGAAATAAGCAGTTCTGGTTTATGCTTTTTGACGGCGACGGCCTGACGTACACGGATCTGAAATCCATGGACATGGCCGAGTATTACGAGTGCATCGCCGCCAAGAAGATGTTTGTCCAGCAGCTGAAAGAACAACAGCAGAAAGAATAGGAGGGGTGTTATGGCAGACAGCCGCAGCCTATCCTTCGGGGTGCAGTTTGGAACAGACACCGCACCCCTGGACGAATTAAACGAAAAGCAGCGGAAGGCGCAGGAAGAAGCCGAGCAGACCGCCGACAAGCTGGAGCAGATCGGCACCAGCCTGACCGACGTCGGCACCCGCGCCACCGCTGCTTTTAACAACGTGTCCGGCGCGGGCGCGAAAATGGGCACCAGCGTGCGCAGCGCCATGCTGGAGAGCATCAAGCAGGGCGACAACCTTGCGAAGACGCTGCGCACCGGCCTGGGGGCCGCCGTCTCCAATGTCCAGGCAAAATTCAAAGGCATGGGGGCGGCGACCAAAAGCGTGGCGACGGACATCGGGAACGCCTTCAAGCATCCGATCCAGACCATCAAGGCCACGCTGGGCAAGGCTCTGAACAGCGCGGAGGAAGACGCCAAGGGCCTGGGTGCCCAGGCAGACGATACCGGCCGCAGGCTGGATGATATGGGCAAAAAGGGAGCGGGCGCGGGTGAAAACCTGGTCGGCGTTCTGAAAAAGGTGGCGGCAGCTGCCGCGGGCCTCGCCATCATCAAGAAAGGCGTCGAAGCGATCAAGGAGTTCTGCGGCGCGGCCATCGACGCCGCAGCCAACGCGGAAGAAACGAACTCAAAGTTCGAGACCGTATTCAAAGGTGCTGCGGACGCTACGAACACATGGGCCGAGAACTTCGCGGCCGCTGCGCACCGCAGCAAAAACGAAGTGAAGGGCTTCCTGGCTGACAGCGGCGCGATTTTCACGGGCATCGGCATGGGTGCGGAGGACGCCTCCGTCATGTCGGAAATGATGACCAGCCTGTCCTATGACCTTGCCAGCTTCAACAACCTGGCCGACGAGGACGCCTTCAACAAGCTGCGCAGCGGCCTGATGGGCGAGACCGAGGGCTTGAAAAGCATGGGCATCGTTTTGAACGATACGGCCATCAAGCAGTCCATGCTCCAGATGGGGATCACCGACGAGTTCAACACTCTGGACGAAGCCACGAAGGTGCAGGTCCGCTGGAACGCGATCCTGGCGCAGACCGGCGACGCGCAGCAGGACGTCACCCGCACGGCAGGCTCTTACACCAACAGCGTCAAGGGCGTCAAGGTATATGGGCGGACTTCCTGGCCGATGCTGGTGCAAAGTTCACCCCCGTGCTGACGACCTTCTTCAACACGATCATCGACAGCTGGCCCACCATTGAGCCGATGCTCATGCAGCTGGTGGACCTGCTGGCGGACGGTCTGTCGCAGGCGATCCCAATCCTGGTGCAGCTGGGCAGCCAGCTGCTGCCTGTGTTCTGCGACGCACTGGCGCTGATCTTCCAAGTGATGCAGCCGCTGATCCCCGTGATCGGGAATCTGGCGGCGACGCTGCTGCCCCCGCTGGCGTCGATCCTGTCCATGCTGGTGGGTGCGCTGCTGCCCCCATTGACCACGATCCTGAACGTCGTGTGCAATGACATCCTGGTCCCGCTCATGCCGATCATCTCCACGATCGCGTCGGCGATCCTGCCGCCCATCGCGCAGCTGCTGGGCGTCGTGGCCCCGCTGCTGCAAGCCATCGCCCCGATCCTACAGGTGATCGGCCAGATGCTGACTATCGTCGCCGATGTGATCGGCACGATCATCGGCTGGGTAGCTGACGGCGTTGGCGCTGTGGTGAACTTCTTCGACAACCTGTTCGGCGGCGCAAAGGAAGCGCAGGGCGGCATGGAGGACCTGGCCGAGAGCACCAACAGCGTGGCGTCGTCCATTCCGGACATCGGCACGATAGAAATGCCCGCGGTTGAAATTCCGGACACCAGCGCCTACACCGGCGCGATCCAGTCCGCGATGGACACCGCCCCGATCATGGCCGAGGAAAGCTGGGGAGCCGCCAAAGAGACGGCGACCAGCGGCCTGGAGGAAATCGGCACCAGCGCGAACGACACCTACGGCGCTATGGCGGCGCAGGCGGAAAGCGCGTGGGACCGCATGAAGACGGCGGCAGCCAGCGCCGTGTCGGCGACGATCACGGAGCTGCAAAAGCTGAAAAACGCCATAAACAGCGTGGGCAGCATCACGATCAGTGCGGGCGGCGTTACTTCGACACCCGTGCAGGGCCACGCCAGCGGCACGAACGACTTCGGCGGCGGCCTGACCCGCATTAACGAGCAGGGCGGCGAAATGGCGATCCTGCCGAGCGGCAGCCAGATCATTCCTGCGGATCAGACTGAGAACATCATCAACACGTCCCGCCGCTCCAAGTCCATCACTTTTGCCCCGCAGATCAGCGTTACCATGTCCGGCGACGCCAGCGACGAGGAAAAGGAGCAGACGAAGGCATGGTTCCTGCAAATGTGCCGGAACGCCTACCGACAGATGCAGAACGAGGACACGAACATCGAGGCGCTGCAGGCGTCTCTGGCATAAGGAGGGGTGACGAATGTCTTATATTCTGAGCGGCGACAGCGGGACGGTAGTGTTCGACCGCACGGGCACCATCACCAACGAGTCCCCCACCATGTCCAGCCAGGTGACAAGCAACCCCATCGAGGGCGGCGGCAAGATCACCGACCACGCCGTCCTGGACCCGATCAAGTTCTCTATCACCGGCATCGTCTCCACCGCCGCAGGCTACGCGACGCTGGAGGCGATGTGGCGCAACCGCGACCTTCTGACCTACAGGGGCGCGGAGGCGTTCAACAATCTGCTGATCACAAATCTGAAACGGACCCGCACCCCTGACAACGCTGCGGGCTTCGGCTTCACCGTGAGCTTCCAGCAGATCACGATCACGTCGGCAGCGTTCGTGGACATCCAAGCCCCAGCCATGAGTCAGCAGGACGCCAGCGCGCCGGTGGCGGCGTCGGCTGCCAAGTCTGCAAAGTCCACCACGCAAAACGGGCTTGTGACAACGGGCAGCGATTATGCCGCCTATGTGGCGAGCTTCAACAGCAAGAACACAAACCCATCCGTGGCGACGGGACGGACAAACCCCAGCTATGCAGGGTACAACAGGGAGGCGATTAAATGAAATTGATCGAGAGTGGACAGGAGATCCACTTCATCGACGTTGACAGTGATCGTGTTCCCTGTTCGTTACTGGTGAAGCTGACGGACCGCACCTACCGCATGACGTTCGCCTACAACGAAGCGGCGGACTTCTTCACCGTCAGTCTGGAGATCAGCAACAGCGGCGGCAACACGCCGCTGGTCTACGGCGAAGTGCTTCGCTACGGCAAGCCGCTGTTTGAAGCCTTCAACGACGAACGCTACCCGTTGCCGGTGATCTGCCCGCTGTGCCTGACCGGCGATGAGATCGACACGATCACCTACGACAACTTCGGCACGAAGGTACGCCTGTATCTGTTCGACCGGCCAGGGGGTGAGAGCTGATGCGCATGTGGCTAAGACAGGCCACCCTGACGCTGGGCGGCAATCAATACACGCTGGATGGGCTGAACTTTTCCTTCAAGGTGCAGTTCGAGGACCGCGCGAAAGTATCGACCGCCCAGCTGGAGGTCTACAACCTGTCCCCATCTACAAGGGCGTCGCTGAAAAAAGGCGTCGCCGTCATTATCACCGCGGGCTACAAGGGCGACGTCGGCTGCATCTTCGTCGGCGCTATCGCGGACTATTCCCACCAGCACGAAAACCTGGACATCATCACCAAGATCACAGCGGCCGACTGTCTGGAGGAATGGCTGGGCACCTATGTCAACAAGACCTACAAGGCGGGGATGTACGCCAAGGACATCATCGACGACCTGCTGAACATCTTCGGCGTGGAGGTGGCGATGGTGAAGCTGGCGGAGAACAAGCACTACCCAGGCTGTCGCGTCTGCCGCGGGAAGCTGAAAGACGTGCTGACAGAGATCGCCTGCAGCGACTGCAAGTCCAGGCTGGTGATCCGCTGCGGGCAGATCATCATAAACCCGCCAGAGGAAGGGATCACGACCGGCTATCTGCTGACGCCGCAGACGGGCCTGCTGAAATCAGCATCAACATCAGAAAGCCAGAACATCAACACGAAGACCACGGCGACGGAGAAGACACGCAGCCAGCAGGCAGAAGATGAGGGCAACCTGTCCCGCGACTGTCTGCTGAATTACCACATCGGCGTCGCCGACAAGATCGTGATCCGCGACAGCCAGACCAACGGCACCTTCATGGTGGTCTCCGGCGTCCATGAGGGAACGCGGTCCGGCAACTGGAAAACTACTGTGGAGGTAAAACCGGCATGAGCTACGGAAGCAGACAATCGGACCTGCGCGCCGCCGAGAGCGAGAAGAACAGGGCGGGCGTCCGCGTCTCCATGCCTGTCAAGGTCCTGGCTTTTTATCCTGACAAAATGACCGTGGACGTGCAGCCACTGGTGAAAGAGAGCATCGACGGCCAGTACGCCAGCGCGGCTCCGCTGATGGGGCTGCGCGTCGCCTGCTTGTGCGCGGGCGAGTTCACGATCCGCCCGTGGTACAAGCGCGGAGACGTCGGCTGGGTGATTGTGTCAGACTTCGACGCCGATGCAGTTCTTCAAACCGGCGCGGAGGCGGAGCCAAACACGGCCCGCAATCATGCGCCGGAGGACGGGCTGTTCGTCGGCGGCGTCTGTCCGGATGGAAAGGCCCCGACCGGCCTGCCGGGCAACGCCGTCGTGGTGGCGGCTGGCGGCACCTATATCGCTGTTTCTGCTGACGGTGTGAAGATCAACGGCAACGTCACCGTGACCGGTACGCTGTCGGCTGGTGGTATTGAAATGACGACGCACACGCACCAAGGCGACAGCGGCGGCACGACGGGCGGCCCGCAGTAAGGAGGCCAAATGGAGAACATCACACTGAGAATTGACCAGGAGACGCAAGACCTTGTACTGGACGACAGCGGAAGTCTGGAGCTGATCGGTGACGCTGAGACCGTCGCACAATGTGTCCGGCTGACGCTGGAGACCTTCAAGGGTGAGTGGTTCCTGGACACAGACCACGGCACCGACTATGACCAAATCATCGCGGACGGCGACGGCGACGCTGAAACCGTCCTCCGCACGGCGATCTTCCAGGAGACCAACGTGCAATACATCGACAGCCTGACCGTGACGCGCAACGGCCGCAGCATCGCCGCGGCCTTCACCGGACGGCTGAAAGATGGGACCCCCATCAGTCTGGAGGTGAAAGCGTGAACGACAACTGGGGATTAACTGAACGCGGATTCCTGCGGCCGAGCTATGCAGATCTGCTGGACGCCTTCGAGGTAAAGGCGAAGGAGCTGTTCGGCAGCACCGTCAACCTGTCCGTTCGCAGCCCGCTGGGCATCTTCCTGCGCATCTTCGCGTGGTTTGCCGGTCTGACCTGGCAGCTGGCCGAGGACGTCTACAACAGCGGCTTCATCGACACAGCCGCGGGCGTCAGCCTGGCCCGCCTGGGCGCGTTTATCGGCATCCGCGTGCTGGCAGCGCAGAAAGCGACCGGCAGCATCACGATCACCGGCGACGCCGGTGCGACGATCTACGCAGGCTTCATCGTGCAGGCGCGCAACAATCAGCGCTTCGTCACTCTGGAGGACGTGACCATCGGAAGCAGCGGCACGGCCACTGTGCCGATCCAGGCGTTTGAGGCAGGACAGATGGGAATGTGGCCGCGGGGACGATTGACACTGTTGTCACGCCTCTGGCGGCCGCGATCAGCGTCACCAACGCTGCGGCGACCGTGGGCGGCAGAAATCGCGAGACGGATCAGGAGTTCCGCGAGCGATACCTGTCGAGCGTGGACAAGCCGGGCGGAAGCAACACCGACGCCATCCGCGCACAGCTGCTGGAGGTGCCGGGCATCGTCACCGCTGTTGTGTGGGAGAACGAAACAGACGAGACAGACAGCGACGGCCTGCCGCCGCACAGCATCGAGGCCATCGTCTACGGCGGCACCGACGCCGACATCGCGGTAGCCATCCACGCGCGGAAGGCTGCGGGCATCCAGACCTACGGCGGGCAGTCAGCGCAGGTGCTGGACGCCAGCGGCAAGCTGCGGATGATCAAGTTCTCCCGCCCGACGCCGGTGCCGATCTATGTGCAGATCAGCGAGTTGGTGACGTCCGACGCCTATTCGGGCGATGCAGCGTTGAAGGCTGCCATCGTCGAGTACATCGGCAGCGCAGCTGGGGACATTGCGGAAAGCGGTCTCGCCATCGGCGAGACGGTCTATTATAACCGGCTGATGTGCCCTGTGAATAACACGCCGGGCGTGGTGGACTATACGCTGAAAGTCAGCACGGACGGCAAGACCTGGAGCAAGAACAACATCGCCATCGACGCCAGAAAGAAGGCGATCACCGGCACGGACAAGGTGGTGATCGTGACGTGATCGTTCTGGTGCTTAAAATGCTGGAGAAGCTGACCGGAGCCTACACAAAGGACCCCGACAGCCTGATCGGCAAGCTGTTCCAGCTGTTCGCATCCGCTCTGTGGGGCGTGGAAGACACACTGCAGGTGATCGCCGTCTGGCGAGGGATCGACAACGCCAAGGGCGCAACCCTGGACCGTATGGGCCGGAACTTCGGCGTCCGGAGAGACGGAGCCGACGACCGTTTCTATCGTCTGATGATCAAGGTAAAAGTCACCGCGCTGCTGTCTGGCGGCGACGTGGACACCATCATCACAGCCACCAGCGTGCTGTTTGACATTGATCCGGAGCAGGTGGAGGTCGTCGAGCTGTTCCCCGCGAAGTGCCGCGTGATCATGGATGAGGCCGACATCGCGCCGGAGTATATCGCGTATGCAGCCAACACCGCGCCGATCATCAAGCGGATCATGGCCGCGGGCATTGGAAAAGAGATTTACTTCCGCACGCCGGTGAAGACGGGCGGCACGGTCTACGCGGGGGCCACACTTCTGGAAGACATCACGCTGACCATCCCGCCGTACACAAACAGCTTCGCCACCGCGGGACGCTTCGGCATCGGCGTGGCGCTGTTTGAGGAAATCACAATGCAGATCAAAACAAAGGAGGACTAAAACATGGCAGAAGGATCTGTTATCACCGAAAAGGGCCGCGCGCTGCTGGGCAAAATCCTGGCAACGAACAGCACCCTGAATATCACGGGCGCGCAGATCGGCAGCGGCGACCTGCCTGCGGGGACCCCACCCGCCAGCATGACGGCGCTGGCGTCCTACGTTATGGACGCGACCATCGTCGCCATCAGCACCCCCGCAGCGGGCGAAGTCAAGGTCGTGCTGCAGGTGCTGTCCAACGACGTGAAAACGGCGTTTCTTGCCAAGGAGCTGCGCTGCTGGCGTCTGATCCTGACGAGGGCGATGTGGTCTATTGCTACGTTCCCATGCAGGACGACCCCGTGCAGATGCGCGCGGCCGGAGACGTAGTCGGCAAACTGCTGACGATGGAGATCAGCATGATCGTCAGCAATGTCGCCAACGTTACGGCCGTGATCAGCCCGGAAGGGCTGGTCCGCCGCAAAGAGCTGGAGAAGTACGCCTTGGTGACGCACAGTCATGTGATCGCGGACATTCAGGGCCTGCAGGAGCTGCTGAACAGTTACCAGAACAGCATCGACCTGCTGACGGACCTGATCAGCGGGGACATGCCGGGCGGCATCAACTTCGCCCTGGACTTCGCTGCGCTGTCTAACGTCTCCGTGGCGGACGGCGTCTGGAACAAATCGGGCCAGTACATTTCCGCATGATTAGGATCGCCTGCAGCGACAGCGAGGCAAGCTGCCTGATCGCATCCCTTATTACTGAAATCGCTATGCCCTGCCCCTGCGAGGGCGGCCCGCTTCGCATCTGCGGGACCGGGCCGGACGGCGCGCCTGCGGAGGTGCGCATCCTGGGCGGCGGCGTGTACGAAATCGAAGGGCCAACGGCTGAAACCGTTGCTATTATCCGCGAAAGAAGGTGCCTGTATTGAGTGAGCGCAAAGACCAGGAACTGACGATCATCACGAAGGCCAGAGGCCTGGTGGACGAGACCATGAGCCGGACGAAGAAGTTCGACAAGCGGCTTCGCTTCACGCTATCCAACCGGATCGACGAGAAGGCACTGGACGTTCTGGAGGCCATCGTGGAAGCAAACGAGATCAACCCCGCCATCGAAACCGATCCGCAGCGGCGCGCCAAATTGTGCATGGTGCGCTTCGACCTGCAAACGTCTGCACTGACAGGCTGCAAGATGCTGCTGATCTTCCTGGACATCGCAAAGACCCACGGGCAGATCGACAACCGCGCCTGCGAGTTCTGGACGAAGCGGGTGCTGGACGTGAAGTACATGACAGCGGCCTGGAGAAAGAAAGACGCCGCGCGATTCAGATAGAGACCCGCAAAACCGAAAGGGTAGGCTTTATATGCACTGGAACTGGTGGCTGCGGTCCCCGAACTCTGGCAACGCGAACAACGTCCGCAACGTCAATTCGGACGGCAGCGAGAACAACAACAACGCGTACAACGGCAACGTCGGCGTCCTGCCGCTTCGATGGATTTACCGAGACCGAGTAGCCCGCGCGGCGAAAGCAGAGGCCCATCATCAAAGGAAAGCCTATCCTATCCAACGGAAGGAGGATAAACACATAGCACCGACGCCTGGCACCACGCAGCTGCGCGGCGCTGGGCTGCCAGCGGTGCTTCACCACTATGGGCAAAGACTACGAAAGAATATGTGAATGGGGAAACCTGTACGACGCGTATTTGAAAGCGCGCCGCGGCAAGCGGTGGAAGAACAGCGTCGCCAAGGTGGAAGCGTCGGCGCTGGAGGCCGTCGCGCTGATCCAGCGGGAATTGCAGACCAGGACCTACCGGCCGGGCGGCTATCGCGCGTTCTACGTCTACGAGCCGAAGCGCCGCCTGATCCAGACGAACAGCTTCAAGGACAAGATCGTCCAGCACGCCTTCTGCGATCAGGTCCTCTATGACGCGCTGACCAAGCCATTCGTCCTGGACAACTACGGCAGCCAGCTGGGGAAAGGCACGCACTTTGGCCTGAATCGGCTGCGCGACTTCATGCGTGAATACTACCGCAAAAACGGCTTTTCTGCTGACGGCTGGGTGCTGAAAGCAGACGTCCGCCACTACTTCCAATCCATCCGGCCCGACGTGCTGAAAAAGGACGTTGCGAAGTATCTGCACGACCCTGACTGTCTGGCGCTTGCCTACCAGATCATTGACAGCGCGCCGGACCCGCTGGGCATCCCCATCGGGAATCAATCGTCCCAAATCTTCGCGCTGCTATATCTGAATCAGCTGGATCACCTCTGCAAAGAGCAGCTGCGCTTCCGGTATTACGGCCGATATATGGACGACTTCTACATCATCTGCGAGAGCAAGCAGCGGCTGCAGGAGGCCCTGGTGGTGATCCGGCAGCACCTGGCCGAGCGCGGGCTGGAGCTGAATCAAAAGACAAACATCTTCCCGCTGCGCAACGGCCTGGACTTCCTGGGCTTCCACACCTACATCGACGACGCCGGGCGTGTGATCCGCAAGGTGCGTAAATCCAGCAGAGACCGCATGAAGCGGAAACTGCGAAAGTATGCCGCGCTTTACCAACGCGGCGAGATCGACCGCGAGAAGATCGCGGAGAGCTACACCAGCTGGCGCGCCCATGCCCTGCACGGGGATTGCAGGCAGCTGGTGGCAAAATACGATCAGCAATTCCTATCAATATTTGAAAGGAGTCCCGAACATGTCCAAGAAGATCAGCACTCTGGCCGTGGGTGCTAAGGTACGCGACCCACTGTCGAAGTATTACGGCGTCCCCGTGGGCTTCCAGATCGCGGACAAAAATCACGCGGGCTATCCCGCAAACAGCACGACGCTGGCCGCGGAAAAGATCCTGTGCCTGAAAGCTTTCGACGCGACGGAGAGCGGCGGCAACAGCAATCGGCAGAGCTACGGCAACAACCGCTACAGCCTGGCGAATCTCCGCCAGTGGCTGAACAAGTCCGGCACCAACTGGTACCAGGCACAGCACAGCTACGACCGCGCGCCCGGCTCCAGCTACGTCTGGAGCGGCTACAACGCATACGACACCGAGGCGGGCTTCAAGACCGGCTTTTCTCCGCAGTTCCTGGCTGCGATCCTGCCGACCACGCTGACCGTGGCGAAGCCCACAACGGACGGCGGCGGCAGCGAAACCGTGACCGACGACTTCTTCCTGCCGTCCAAGCAGGAAGTGGGCCTCGGCTCTGAGAACGGCATCGCCGAGGGATCACTTCTGACACTGTTCAACAGCAATGTCAGCTCCCGCCTGCGCACCTGCACGCCGCAGGCCATCGCAAACAGCAACTATACCAGCAACCCCAGCAGCGCGGCCAACTGGGTCTGGTGGCTGCGGTCCCCGAACTCTGGCGACGCGCACAGCGTCCGCTTCGTCTATTCGGTCGGCAGCGAGAGCTACGACGGCGCGTACAGCGGCTACGTCGGCGTCCTGCCGCTTTGTAATCTGTCCTCTGATACCTTGGTATCTGACGAGCCTGACTCCGAAGGCTACTACACGATTCAGTGGAATCAGGCCCCGACTACGCCCCCCCGGCATCACTGTACCGGACAGCGTAAAGAGCGGGAAAGACGCAGCGATCAGCTGGGCGGCGTCCACCGACCCAGAAAGCGACGACATCACCTACCAGCTGGACCGATGGAGCAACAACACGAACGCATGGACCACGATCTACACCGGCAGCAACACCAGCTTTACCGACACCGGCATCACCACGGTGATGGACAGCGTGCAGTGGCGCGTCCGCGCGAAGGATAGCAAGGATGCGTACAGCGCCTATACGACGAGCCAGGTCAAGACCGTAACGCACAACGCCGACCCGACCGTTTCCGGAGCCGACGCCAACCTGGGCGCGGTGACGTCGCCCCCATCCAGAGCCTACACCGTGGGCGATGTGGACGACGGCGACACCCTGACCATCGTGGAGGCGCTGGACGGCAGCGAGGTGCGCACCATTGCGGACGCGGAGCGCGGAAAGACCTACACCTTCGGCCTGACGGCCGCACAGTTTGCGGCGCTGGCTGCTGGTGAACACAGCATGACGATCACCGTCACCGACAGCGCGGGAAACAGCGCGACGCGCGTCGTGACCTTCTCCCGCAGCATCACGATGATCAGCGTGCAGCGCGACGCCATCGAAACGGACGCCATGGCCGAAAAGGTCCTTATTTCCGTGCGCTTTTTGGGCGCGGAGAACAATCTGACCGTGGAGGCGTGCAACAACGCGAAGGACGCCGCGCCGACGTGGGAGCCGTCACCCCTGGCCGCAAGCACCTGTTCACGAACAAGACGAAGACGGCAACGAAGTGGGCTGTGGGCGTCCGTGTGAAACTGACGAAGGCGAGCACCAGCGACACCATCGCGCTGTACGGCGTAAGCGGCTCTTACCTGTAAGGAGGGAAAAGCATGAATCTGACAGCAGCCAGAGAACTGAACAAGCAGGAAGAAGCGCAGCAGCAGCTGCATCTGTGGGCGGCAATTTTAGCCACCCACGACGCACTGATCGCGGGCGGTCTGACCGGCCTTCCTGCGGTCCATGTCGAACGCGCAAAGGCGGCGCTGCTTCGCGCCGGAGATAAGGACGCGGGCGACTACACAGACACGGAACTGCGCACGATCACTGTCACAAGCGGCGCACGCGTCTGGTCTGAGATCGACGACGGCGACCCGATCTTCCGCAACGAAGCCGTAGTCGGCAGCAACGGCGACCTTTACATCACCACGCAGCAGCACTACAAGCGCAGCGACCTTCTGCCCGGCAGTACGGCGGCCAGGACGCTGTTCCGCCTGCTTCGCACAGAGCCGGAGGACAGCACCGTGCTGCACTTCGTGTGGGGCGAGTTAGTCCCCTATGGCGCGAAGCGCAGGGACCCGCAGGACGGCAAGGTCTACACACCGATCCACGAGCAGGGCGTCACGCTCTACGAGCCGCATTATCCGCATCTGGTGCCGTCCGAATACAAGCTGGTCGAGGACAGCAGCGGCGGAGACGGCGGCGACGACACCGTGCCGCGCTGGGCTGATCTGGAGGACGGCCACACCTTCAATGTCGGCGACAGATTCAGCGACGACGGCAAGACCTACGAAGTGCTTCGACAATTCTTCAAAGCGGACAGCTACCGCCCACCCGCTCTGATCGGGGACTTCTACCAGCTGGCGGAGTAAGGAGGAAAACATGAACATTAAAGGCATTGACGTGTCCGTATGGCAGGGCAAGATCGACTGGAAGAAGGTCAAGGCAGACGGCATTGTGTTCGCCATGATCCGCGTCGGCTATGGCAGCAGCCAGGGCGACAACTGCAAGATGGACACCTATTTCAAGGCCAATGTGGAGGGCGCACTGGGCTGCGGGCGTGGAGGCAGGCATCTACTTCTACAGCTACGCAAAAAGCGCCCAGGCGGCCGCCAAGGAGGCGGCGTGGGTAGTGAAGCAGATCGCCCCGTATAAGGGCCGCATCCTGTACCCCATCGCCTACGATCTGGAGGACAACAAACAGGCTGGGCTGGGGCGCGATGTGCTGACCGCTATGGTGACGGCCTTCTGCACGACCATTGAAGCCGCGGGCTATTATGCGTCGTTCTACTGCAACACCAACTGGTGCAAGAACATGCTGAACATGGACGATCTGAAAGGCTTCGATCTGTGGCTGGCACAGTGGACCAGCCAGCCGACAACGGCCTACAGCTTCGGCATGTGGCAGCGCAGCAGCTCTGGCAGCGTGGCGGGCATCAATGGGCGCGTCGATCTGGACGTCGCCTTCAAGGACTATGCGGCCATTATCAAGCGTACAGGGCTGAATGGGTACAAGGAGACCGCGCAACCCGCACAGGAGCCGGAGAAGCCCGCACAGCCCACGAAAACGCCTGATGTGAACGACACCCGCAAGAAGATCGTCCGGAAGGCCATCGGCGAGCTGGGCGTGTGCGAGCCGACCGGCGACGACAAGTATATCCGGTGGTACAACACGGAGGTCCTGAAGACATGGAGCCTGCCTGCTTGATGCGGCGTGGTGCGCTATGTGGGTAAGTTACGTCACCAACTATCTGGCAGGCATCGCCCGCGACATTGTGAAGCCCTACTGCGGATGCAGCACCGGCATGGCCTTCTTTAAGGCGCAGGGCGTCTTCCATCCTTCGGCGGCCTGCGGCGGCACATACACCCCGCTGCCTGCTGACATCGTCTTCTTCAAGGATAAGAAATCCACCGCAGAAAGCACCCACACGGGCCTGGTGGAGTATGCGAAAGACGGTGTTCTGCACACCATCGAAGGCAATACCAGCAACGCCGTGAAGCGTCGCCAGTACGATCTGAACGACACCTACATTGTGGGCTATGCGGCCCCCGACTACGGAAAGGAGAACATCGACAGCATGACCAAGGCCGAACTGAAACAGCTGATCCGCGAAGTGATCGCAGAAGACAACCCCACCTATGCGGACCTGAAAGACGTGCCCGCCTACTGGCAGGAGCAGGCGAAGGCGCTGCTGGACGCCGGAGCCGTCAACGGCGGCACCCCTGCGGACGTCAACCCCACTGATCTGAATCTGCGCCACGAGACGCTGAAAGCTGTGATTATTGCGTCGCTTTACCACGACGCAAACACCCCCGAAAAGTGATCATAAAATCCCGCCATTCAGGCGGTAAAATAAGGAGGAAAAACACCATGAAAAACACCAACAAAAAGGCCCTGAAAGCAATGCTCATTTTGGCAATGCTGGTGACGCTCTGCATGTCGCTTGCAGCGTGCGCACAGACCACCGAAACGGGCACCACCGACCCCATCGTTCTGGAGCTGGTGAACGTCGGCCTGGACATTCTGGCGAAGGCTGCCATCGCGGCCATCGGCCTGGCGGGCGCATGGGCGACCGCTAAGATCGGCCAGAACAACAAGCTGGCAAACATCAAGGCAGCCATCGGCCAGGTGACGCAGGCGGCACAGACAACGGTCGGCGAATTACAACAGACCACCGTCGAAGCGATGAAGGCGGCGGCAGCTGACGGCAAGCTGACCGAGGACCAGATCAGGACACTGAAAGCCGATCTTTTGCGCATGACCAGAAAGAAGCTGGCGGAGCCTACCGTGCAGCTGCTGGAGGCGGCGAAGCTGGACATCAACGCCATGATCCAGGGCGCTGCCGAGGACCTGATCAATCAGATGCACACGACGCAGCAGCTGATCGCTGGGGAACTGATCGTGGAATAGGACGACAAGAAGGGCGACCGCAAAACGCGGCCGCCCTTCGCTTTTTATGCAGAATGTTATGCAGGCGTTATATTTGACACGGAACGCGCGCGGTTTGCCAGCGAGCGTGCGCCGCTACACCTTCTCCCGTATATCCACAAAGTAGGAAAACCGTCCCAAAAACGAAAATTTCCACGATTGCGGAACGGGTATGGTATAATGGGATGGACGGCGGCAGCCAGCCGCAGGAAGGAGCGATGTATCTATGAAAACCCGCATTTCCGTACAGGAACGCCTGAAAGATTTACGGGTGGAACGGGGCTTAAATCTGGAAGAACTGGCGCAGGAAACCGGCATTTCAAAATCAGCCCTCGGCAGCTATGAAAACGACAACGATGAATACAAGGAAATCAATCATGGCAGCCTGTTGAAGCTGGCAGACTTTTATCAGGTGTCCGTTGACTATCTGCTCGGCCTTACCAACAATCGGAAATATGAAAACACGCCGATAGAAGAATTACATTTGAGTGATGAAGTCGTGGAACTGCTGAAAAGTGAACGCTTCAACAACCGGCTGCTGTGTGAGATTATCTCCCATGAAAAATTCAGGGAACTGTTGGCAGACGCAGAAATCTATGTGGACGGGATAGCAACCATGCACTTCCATGACACAAACAGCTCACTGGCTGCTTTACGGGCTATGATACTGGAAGAACATCCCGAAGCTACGGCAGACCGGGCAATCAAAGTATTGGAAGCCTGTCAGGTAGAGGAAGAAGATTTCTTCTGCCATGTGACGCACAAAACATGGGCTGCCATTCTCCACGACATACGCAAGGCGCACGAAAATGACAGTGAAAGTGCGCCGGATACCACGCCCGCCGATGAACTGATACGGGAAGTACAAAAGGCCATGCAATCGCCGGGGGACAGGGTTCAGCAATTCACGGAGATATTCTGCAAGGCGTTTCAGCTTAAATATAAGCGGCTCTCACAAGAGGAACGAAGCCTTTTGAAGAAGCTGTTCAAGAAATCCCCGCTGATAAAACAGTCCGGTATGAACTTCCGGCGCAGGCCGTGGAAATGAAAACTGCCGTTGTGGGAATGGTTGTTCCTGCAACGGCAGCTTTGATTATATATGAATTTGGAAATCCTGAAACTTAAACAATCCATTTCCCTGTTTGAGTTTTCCGGCTCTCTCTAATTGTGCAAATCCGGCTTCAATATCGGCTATCAAAGAAACGGGAATATCCAACTGATGGTGTCCGGGCAGAACTTTTTTTATATTGTATTTCCGTATTCGCCTTATAGATTGATAGAATAGCTTCGGGTCGGTAGTTGGGTAAAATGCGTCCAGGCTTCCCTTGTATATCAAATCCCCGGAATACAAATAGTTTCGTTCTGGTTCGTAAAAGCAACAATGTCCGGGAGAATGTCCCGGCGTGTGAACAACTTGAATTTCCCGCCCGCCTAAATTTAGAAAATCGCCATCGTGTAAAATTCTTTGTGGGATACCTTGAAAAATCTGATAAGCGTTAATATCAAAATCTCTTGGAAAATCACAAGGAAGCCTTGTCAAATTATTCTTCACAACTTGCAATGGTATCGGAAACCTGACCGATAGCCAGTCCTTTTCCGCTTCATGTACGGCGATATTATCAAAATACTTATGCCCGCCAATGTGATCCCAATGAACATGAGTTGTAACTGTCATAACAGGCAGCTTTGTCAGAGAGTCCACAATTTTTCTGATGTTGGAAACGCCTAAACCTGTATCAATGAGAATAGCATATTTTTCCCCACATAATAGATAACAATGTGTTTCTTCCCAGTGCTTGTATTCGCTAATAGAGAATGTATCACGGTCTATTTGCTCAATGGTAAACCAATTATCCATTCCGCATAATTACCTCCAGCAACTGAATTTCCAGTTAAAACCACTTTGCATTTTCATCTCTGAAATGTGGTATATTGCCATCTTTATAAGGGTCATACCGATTTTCGTTACAACCAAATTCTTTTAAGAGAGCAATCTTGCCATCTGGCGTCCATTCTATCAGTGACATTCCATCAAACGCTTCTACGTTACCGGCATCCATCTTATTTTTGAAATACCATTCAACAATGGTTTGATTGCCTTTATGGAAAATTGCTTGATGTCCCATTGCAAGACAGTTCCACGGGTATTCCATTCCTCAAACCAAAGTTTTATTTTCTTGGAGCCGTGGTACTCTGGCCCCCAACTTTCAATATATACGGCATTATCAGAAAATACATTAAATATACCCAAATCTTTTTTTGCAAGCCACATATCAAACCAAAGTCTGATAATTTTTTCTCTATTGTCCATTTCGCAGCGCCTTCCTTGTCAATTTAATTTTTCAGCGTCTTTGTCCTGCTCTAATTCAATTACATCCAAAATGCCACAATTCAGGGCTTCGCAGATACGAACCAGCGTTTCCATGCTGATATTCTTTCCCTTGCCCATGTTGGCAATCATATTTGTGGTAAGACCGGCGGCAATCCGTAAATCCTCTTTCCTCATGTTCGTCTCAACCAGCGTGTGCCAGAGGGGTTTATAGCTTATGTGCATTTAT
>ENA-OQCO01000561-OQCO01000561.1-human-gut-metagenome-genome-assembly--contig:-NODE-561-length-19657-cov-1.792115_pt1 | contig 19657 bp, 35 predicted proteins | sample MGYA00242500_ERZ504582 | MGnify/ENA primary metagenome ERZ504582 (study PRJEB26092, sample SAMD00036346) | human gut metagenome | host: Homo sapiens | study: EMG produced TPA metagenomics assembly of...
CATGACCTTGCCCTTGCGCTTAATGATCTTGCACTTCTCGCACATGGGCTTCACGGACGGTCTTACTTTCATGATAAACCTCCTTGAATGCCTTGATGGCCCCGGAACGGCGGAGGCAAGGCCCCGCTTACCCGCTCCGGTCATTGATGGGTTCTCCCAGGGGGAGGCGGCGCAATTCCATTTCGCCGCGTTAAATCAGCCGATTACTTGGATCTCCAGGTAATCGGCCCCAGGTTACGTCATAGGGGGACATCTGGACCGTCACTTTATCGCCGGGCAGGATGCGGATGAAGTTCATGCGCATTTTGCCGGAGATGACGGCGGTCACGATGTGACCATTCGGCAGCTCCACCTTGAACATGGCGTTCGGAAGAGCCTCGACGACCTTTCCTTCCAGTTCGATGACGTCGCTCTTGGACATGTCAGTCCTCCTTGTCGGCCCCAGCCGCGGCAGCTTCCGCGTGGGGGTGTTCGTTCTGCGCTTTCAGCGAAAGACCGTGCGCGGAGAGAGCCTTGCGCAGGTCGCTGTCCTGCAGATGCTTGTTCTCCAGCGCCTGAGGTTCCACGTTCACCACAATGGGCTCGGGCGCAGATGCATCATCTTTTTCTTTTTCGGATGGTCGATCTTGCGGCTTTGACCGTCCGCCATCAGCACATGCCGATCGTCCACGACCTGAAGCACCACGAAATACCGTCCGGCATCGCGTCCCTGCGTTGACTGCACGACGCGCCCCGGTTCCATCGTCAGGCGATTCATCATTTGTCCTCCCATTTGAAGTCGGGATAGGTGAGGATTTCCGGCAGACCGTCCTCATTGATGGCGATGGTATGCTCGTAGTGGGATGTCAGGCTGCGGTCGCGTGTGCGGTAGCACCACTGGTCTGCGTCGCAGGTGATGTGCCAGTCGCCGGCGGAGATCATCGGCTCAATGGCGATGGTCATGCCGGGCACCAGACGCGGGCCGCGGCCTGCGTGGCCGTAGTTGGGCACTTCGGGGTCCTCGTGCAGCTCATGGCCGGTGCCGTGGCCCACGAACTCACGGACGACGGAGAAGCCTGCGTCCTCGCAGTAGCTCTGCACCGCACAGCCGATATCGCCGATGCGGTTGCCTGCCTTGGCCTGCTCGATGCCCTTGTACAGCGCAGCCTTGGTCACGTCCAGCAGGCGCTGGGCTTCCAGGTCGATCTTGCCCACCGCATAGGTGCAGGCGTTGTCGCCATTGAAGCCGTCCACCTTGGCACCGGTGTCGATGCTGACGATGTCGCCGGGGCGGATGACGATGTCATGCGACGGGATGCCGTGGATGATGGTATCATTCAGGCTGATGCAGGCGGTTCCCGGAAAACCGTACAGTCCCTTGAAATTGGGGATGCCGCCGTGCTTCACGATGAACTCATAGATCAGCTTATCCAGCTCCCAGGTGGTCATACCGGCCTCGATGTGCTCGCCACCGTACTTCAGGGCAGCTGCGCTCAGGGCATTTGCCCGGCGCATCCCGTCCAGTTCTTTCGCATTCTTGATCTGAATCACGTTTATGCCTCCAAAGCCTTCATGATCTCAGCCGTGGTCTCCTCGATGGAGGGGCAGAACGGGATGGCAGCCAGCTTGCCGCGGGTGCGGTAGAACTCCACCAGCGGCTCGGTCTGCTCATGGTAAGCATTCAGGCGGTCGAGCACCGTTGCGGGCTGATCATCCTTGCGGATGACGAGCTTGCCGCCGCAGCAGTCGCAGACGCCTTCCACCTTGCTCTTCTTGTTGACGATGTGGTAGCTTGCGCCGCACTTCTCGCAGACGCGGCGGCCGCCCATGCGGTCCACGATCACATTGTCCTCGACCTGCAGCTCCAGCACCTTGTCGATGCGGATGCCCATGGTCTCAATGGCCTCGGCCTGCGCGATGGTGCGGGGCACACCGTCCAGGATGAAACCATTGGCACAGTCCGCCTCGGACAGACGATCCTTCAGAATGCCGATGATGACCTCATCGGGCACCAGCGCACCGGCGTCCATGAAGCTCTTGGCTTTCAGGCCCATCTCGGTGCCTTCCTTCACAGCCGCACGCAGGATGTTGCCGGTGCTGATGGAAGGAATGTTCAGCTTTGCGCAGATGATCTCTGCCTGCGTGCCCTTGCCGGCACCAGGTGCGCCCAACAGAATCAGATTCATAGGATGGCTCCTTTCCTCTTATAAAAGGACGTTCGTATTTTTGTTTGAGTCGGCTAACGACTCACCAAAGCAAAAAAGCACTGAAAAGTTCGAGTCGTACTCTCCTTTCCAGTGCTTTCTCACATCCGTGCTTTATTGGATCAGCCGAGGAAGCCTTTGTGGTTGCGCATCGTCATGAAGCTGTCCAGGCTGCGGGTCGTGTCGAGTGCAACACCCACAACGATCAGCAGGCTGGTACCGCCCAGCTGGATGCTCATACCGGTCAGGTTGCCGAGGATGATCGGCAGTACAGCCACCGCAGCCAGGAAGATCGCGCCGATGAGGGTGATCTTGTTCAGGGTGCGGGTCAGGAAATCGCTGGTCGCTTGCCGGGACGGAAGCCGGGGATCGAGCCGTTGTTACGGCGCAGATTGTTGGCGATCTCCACAGGGTTGTACTGGATGGCCACATAGAAGTAGTTGAGGCCAGGATCAGCAGCAGGTAGATGACCACATACAGCGCAGACGTATAGTTGAAGGTATGGAAAAACGCATACCAGAACGGATGTGCTGCCTGGTCGATCTGCAAAAAGCTGCCGACCGTGCCGGGGATCGAAACCAGAGCGGAAGCGAAGATGATGGGCATGACGCCGCTCATGTTCAGCTTCAGCGGCAGATAGCTGTTCTGCCCGCCCATCTGCTTGCGGCCCACCACGCGCTTTGCATACTGGATGGTGATGCGGCGTTCTGCATTCGTCATGATGACGATGAACACGATCACGACCAGTGCCAGCACGACCAGCAGGGGCAGCAGGATATAGAACTTGGTCTCGCCTGCGGCGGCGCGGGTCAGCAGACCCGTGACCGTGGTGTAGACGCCGGACCAGTTGGAAACGATCGAAGAGAAGATCAGAAGGGACAGGCCGTTGCCGATGCCCTTGTCATCGATCTGCTCGCCGCACCAGGTGATCAGCTGAGCACCTGCGGTGAAGGTGGCGATGATGACCACGGCGGTAAAGATGCCAGCCGCGCCGGTCGTATACTTCAGTGCGCCCATATTGCGGACCACGAAATAGTAGCCAAGGCTCATCACCAAAGCAATGACGCCGCCGGCATACCGGGTGATCTGCTGCAGCTTGTTCTGGCCGTCCGGCTCCTTCGCGATGTTTTCCAGCGAAGGGATCGCAACGGTGAGCAGCTGCACAATGATGGAAGCGTTGATATAAGGTGTCACACCTAACGCGAAGAGTGTGCACCGGGACAACGCACCGCCGCTCATCATATCAAGGTACGAGAGCATGTTGCCGTTCGAGAACATCTGGCTCAGTGCAGAGCCGGTGACGAACGGAACGGGGATGGCGCAGCCAGACGATACACCACGAGGATCGCCAGCGTGAACAGGAGACGATTTTTCAGCTCGGGAATCTTCCATGCGTTACGGAATGTCTGAAACACCTTACATCACCTCAGCCTTTCCGCCTGCCTTTTCGATTTTCTCTTTGGCAGAAGCGGAATAGGCTGCGGCCTTGACGGTCAGAGCCTTGGTCAGCTCGCCGTTGCCCAGGACCTTAACACCGTCCAGAGTCTTCTTGACCAGACCCTTTGCCTTCAGAGCCTCGGTGTCAACGACATCGCCAGCGTTGAAAGCTGCTTCCAGGTCAGCCACGTTAACAATGGCGTACTGGGTAGCAAAGATGTTGTTAAAGCCAACCTTCGGCAGGCGGCGTGCCAGAGGCATCTGGCCGCCCTCGAAACCAGCGTGCTTCACGCCGGAACGGGCCTTCTGGCCCTTGCTGCCGAAACCGGCAGTCTTGCCATTGCCGGAGCCAATGCCGCGGCCCTTGCGGGTCACAGCCTTGTTTGCGCCGGGAATCGCGTGCAGTTCATGAAGTTTCATTATGCGTATACCCCCTGCTATTAGGCTTCGGTGACGCTGAGCAGGAAACCGATCTTTGCGATCTTGCCCTGCGTAGCGGCATTGTCAGGCTGAACGGTAACGTCGCCCGGCTTCTTCAGGCCCAGAGCCTCGGCGGTAGCGATCTGCTTTGCGCCGCGGCCGATCAGGCTCTTCTTCAGCTCGATTTTGAGCATCTTATCTGCCATGGTTTGTTACCTCCTTAACCCAGAATCTCTTTCACGGTCTTGCCGCGCTTCTCAGCGACGGACTCCGCGCTGACCAGGCCGCACAGACCTGCGAAGGTAGCAGAAACAACGTTGATGGGGTTGTTGGAACGCATAGACTTCGCACGGATGTCCTTGATGCCAGCAGCCTCAATGACGGCACGCACAGGGCCGCCGGCGATCATACCGGTACCAGGTGCAGCCGGCTTGAGCAGAACGGCGCCTGCGCCGTACTTGCCGACGATCTCGTGGGGGATGGTGGTGCCCTTCAGGGCAACCTTGTGCATGTTCTTCTTTGCAGCAGCTTCGCCCTTGCGGATTGCCTCAGGCACTTCGCCGGACTTGCCGATGCCGTAACCGATGGTGCCCTTGCCGTCGCCCACAACGACCAGAGCAGCAAACTTCATGATGCGGCCGCCCTTGACCGTCTTGGAAACGCGGTTGATGGAGACAACCTTGGTGATCATGCCGTCGTCTTCACGGTTTCTCATAGCCATAATGTGTTTCCTCCTCTCATTACAGCTTCAGGCCGCCCTCACGGGCGCCATCAGCCAGGGCCTTAACACGGCCATGATAAACGTAACCGCCACGGTCGAAAACGACCTCGGTGATGCCCTTTTCCAGAGCCTTTGCTGCGATCTTCTTGCCGATCTCAGCAGCGGCCTCGACGTTGCCGCCGAAACCATTGAAGTCCTTGTCCATGGTGGAAGCCGACACCAGAGTCACGCCCTGCTCATCATCGATGATCTGAGCGTAAATGTGCTTGGCGGAGCGGAAAACATCCAGGCGAGGACGTGCTGCGGTGCCGCTGATCTTGTTGCGAACACGGCGATGACGACGAAGACGAGCTTCGTTCTTGTCGATCTGCTTAACCATTGTCTTTCACTCCTTACCTTATTTCTTGCCCTTGCCGGCTTTGCCTTCTTTGTGCTTGACGACCTCGCCCTCGTAGCGGATGCCCTTGCCCTTGTAAGGCTCAGGCGGCTTCTTGGCGCGGATCTCGGCGGCATACTGGCCGACCTTCTGCTTGTCAATACCGGTAACAGAGAAGTGGTTGGGGTCCTGCCACACAATGGTGCAATCCTCAGTATCGGGGATGTTCACCTGGTGAGAGAAGCCCAGGTTCATGACCAGGTTGGAGCCCTGCTTCTGGCAGCGCAGACCAACACCGACGATCTCCAGCTTCTTCTCATAGCCGTTGACGACACCGTTCACCATGTTGGCGATGTTGGTGCGGGTCAGGCCATGCAGGCTGCGTGCTTCGGGCTCGTCATTGGGGCGGGTAACCAAAACCTCATTGCCCTCGACCTTGACGGTCATCAGGTGATGATAGTTGGAATTCAGGCTGCCCTTGGGGCCCTTGACGGCGACGGTATGTGCTGCCTCATCAACAGTGACCGTGACACCGGCAGGAATGACGATGGGTTTTCTTCCAATTCTCGACATTGTCTTTTACCCCTTTCTTACCACACAAAGGCCAGGACCTCGCCGCCAACGTGCGCAGCACGAGCAGCCTTATCGGTCATGATGCCCTTCGAGGTGGAAATGATTGCGGTGCCCAGGCCCTTCATGACCTTCGGCATATCCTCGCAGTTGGTGTAGATGCGCAGGCCGGGCTTGGAAACACGGCGCAGGCCGGCGATGACGGGCTCGCCATTTGCCTGATACTTCAGGGTGACAACGATGGTGCCCTGGACGGTATCGTTCTTGACCTGCATACCCTTGATGTAGCCCTCGTCAACCAGAATCTGGCAGATTGCCTTCTTCATGTTCGATGCGGGGATCTCCACAGAAGGGTGTTTGGCAGTGCTAGCGTTGCGGATGCGAGTCAGCAGGTCCGCGATAGGATCAGTAATCTGCATTTGCCACTAACCTCCTTAGATTAGCTCTCATTTGTTTTATAATGATACCGCTCCGAAACAATCGTTTGCCCCGGAGCGGATATCCGACCATTTATCCGGCGTCTGGTAAATTACCAGGAAGCCTTCTTGACACCGGGAATCTCGCCCTTGTAGGCCAGCTCACGGAAGCACACACGGCACACGCCGTACTTGCGCAGCACGGAGTGGGGGCGGCCGCAGATGCGGCAGCGGGTGTATGCACGGGTAGAGAACTTAGCAGGACGAGACTGCTTCAGCTTCATAGACAGTTTAGCCATTGTACCAATCTCCTCCTTAGTTATTCTCGGTAGCGAACGGAGCGCCCAGAGCCTTCAGCAGCTCCTTGCCCTCTTCGTCGGTCTTAGCGGTGGTAACGAAGCAGACGTCCATGCCGCGGACTGCATCGACCTTATCGAAGTCGATCTCCGGGAAGATGATCTGCTCCTTGATGCCGCATGCGAAGTTGCCGCGGCCGTCAAAGCCGTTGCCGTTGATGCCGCGGAAGTCGCGGACACGGGGCAGAGCGACGTTGAAGAAACGATCGACGAACTCGTACATGCGCTCACCACGCAGGGTGACCTTGCAGCCGATGGGAGTGCCCTGGCGCAGCTTAAAGTTTGCAACGCTCTTCTTGGCACGGCAGACGACTGCCTTCTGGCCAGTGATCTGGCCCAGATCCTTCATGACAGCTTCCAGGATCTTCTCGTTGTCCTTGCTTCGCCGCAGGCAACGTTGATGACGACCTTGTCCAGCTTGGGGATCTGCATAACGCTCTTGTAACCGAACTTGGAGTTCAGAGCAGGAGCAATTTCATTGACATACTGTTCTTTCAAACGAGCCATTGTTCCATACTCCTTTCTTACAGCTCAGCGCCGCACTTCTTGCAGACGCGGACCATCTTACCGTCCTTCTCGACATGGCCCACGCGCACAGCCTTGCCGCACTTGGGGCAGATGGGCATGACCTTGGATGCGTACATTGCACCCTCAGCCTTGACGATGCCGCCCTGCTCGCCCTGACGGCGGGGCTTGACGTGCTTGGTAACCATGTTCTGGCCCTCAACGATGACCTTGTTCTCAGAGGGGCTGACCTGCAGGACCTTACCAGTGTGGCCCTTGTCCTTGCCGCTGATGATCATAACGTTGTCGCCGGTTTTAACATGAAGATTATTCATTACTAAAACCTCCTTACAGCGATTCCGGAGCCAGGCTCAGGATCTTGGTGTAGCCGGCATCACGCAGCTCGCGAGCGACGGGTCCAAAGATACGAGTACCCTTGGGGCTCTTGTCGGCCATGACGATAACGGCGGCGTTCTCATCGAAACGGATGTAGGAGCCGTCGTCGCGGCGGACGCCATGCTGCTGCGCACGATGACAGCCTTGACGACGTCGCCCTTCTTAACGGAGCCGCCGGGGGCTGCCTTCTTGACAGAGCAGACCACGACGTCACCAATGTTTGCGTATCTCTTGCGGGTGCCGCCCAGCACGCGGAAGCACATCAGCTCCTTGGCACCGGTGTTGTCGGCAACTTTGAGATAAGTTTGCATCTGAACCATTTCAGATATCTCCTTTCAAACTGTTCAAAGCAGCGGGCAAAGATTACTTTGCCTTCTCAACGATACGGACCAGGCGCCAGCGCACATCCTTGCTCAGGGGGCGGCACTCCATGATCTCAACACGGTCACCGATGCCGCACTCGTTCTTCTCATCACGAGCCTTGAACTTGGCGGTACGCTTCAGGATCTTCTTGTACAGGGGGTGCTGCACGCTATCCTTAACGGCAACCACGATGGTCTTATCCATCTTGTCGGACACGACGACGCCGACGCGGGTCTTTCTCAGATTACGTTCTTCCATCGTTTAACCTCCTTACTGCTTCTCAGCCAGAACGGTCATCACGCGGGCGATGTCCTTCTTGACTGCTTCGATGCGGCCGGGGTTCTCCAGCTGGTTGATGGCATGCTGGAAGCGCAGGTTAAACAGCTCAGCCTTCAGATCTGCCAGCTTGCTGGTCAGCTCTGCGGTCTGCATCTCGCGGAGTTCATTAGCCTTCATTGGTGCCATCCTCCTTCACGGAGTCCTCACGGACCACAAATTTGCACTTGATGGGCAGCTTGTGCATAGCCAGGCGCAGAGCCTCACGAGCAGTTGCCTCATCGACATCTGCCAGCTCGAACAGAACGCGGCCGGGCTTGACCACAGCGACCCAGTATTCGGGAGAGCCTTTACCGGAACCCATTCGGGTCTCAGCGGGCTTCTCGGTAACGGGCTTATCGGGGAAGATCTTGATCCAGACCTTACCGCCGCGCTTGATGTAACGAGTCATCGCAACACGGGCAGCCTCGATCTGAGTGGAAGAGATCCATGCCGGCTCCAGAGCAACAAGGCCGTACTGGCCCTGGCACACCACGTTGCCGCGGGTAGCCTTGCCGGTCATGCGGCCGCGCTGAACGCGGCGGTACTTAACACGCTTAGGCAGTAACATTACTTGTTGCCTCCTTCCTTCTTCTGAGCGGTCTTAGCGCTCTTCAGGACCTCGCCCTTGTAGACCCACACCTTGACGCCGATGCGGCCGTAGGTGGTAGCAGCCTCTGCAAAGCCGTAGTCGATGTCGGCACGCAGGGTCTGCAGGGGGATGGTGCCCTCATGATAGCTCTCGGTACGAGCGATATCAGCGCCGCCCAGACGGCCGGAGCACATTGCCTTGATGCCCTTTGCGGGAACGGTAGAACGATCGCGGGGGCTCATGGCATTGCGCATGCACTGCTTCATGGCACGGCGGAAGGTCACGCGGTTCTCCAGCTGACGAGCGATGTCCTCAGCAACCAGCTGAGCGTTGGTGGAAGCGCTCTTGACCTCGATGACATTGACGATCACGGTCTTGCCATACTCTTTGGTCAGCTTGTTCTGGAGTGCAACGCGCTCTTCGCCGCCCTTGCCGATGACCATACCGGGCTTTGCGCAGTAGATGTTGACGGTGACGCGGGGAGCGGAAGTGGAAGGATCCACAGTGCGCTCGATCTCGATCTTGGGGACGCCAGCGTCCTTCAGCTGAGCCTTCAGCTCAGTGCGGATCTTGTGATCCTCGACGAGGTTATCGCTGAAATCCTTCTTGGAGGCAAACCAGCGGCTGTCCCAGTCTTTAATAACGCCGACACGAATGCCGTGCGGATTTACTTTCTGGCCCATTGTTTTCCCTCCTTACTCTTTCTCTTTCAGAACAACGGTCATGTGGCTGGTGCGCTTCAGGATGCGGTAGCCGCGGCCCTGTGCACGAGGCATCATGCGCTTCAGCGTCGGGCCGGGGCAGACGTAGCACTCGGCGACGTAGAGGTTGTTCTTGTCCATATTGAAGTTGTTTTCCGCATTTGCGGCTGCAGACTTCACCAGCTTCAGAAGGGGCTCACAAGCGGCCTCGGGGTGTACTGCAGGATTGCCAGCGCTTCGTCCAGGGGCTTGTTACGGATCAGATCCATAACGATGGACACCTTACGAGGACTAATGCGGGCATAACGAAGAATTGCCCGAGCTTCCATGTTGTGTTCCTCCCTCTATTATTTAGAATTACCGGTGTGGCCCTTGAAGGTACGGGTGGGAACGAACTCACCCAGCTTGTGGCCAACCATGTCCTCAGTCACATACACAGGCACATGCTTGCGGCCGTCGTGAACGGCAAAGGTGTGACCAACGAATTCGGGGAAGATCGTGGAGGCGCGGCTCCAGGTCTTGATGACCTGCTTCTTGCCGGAAGCGTTCATCGCTTCAACGTGCTTCAGAAGAGCAGCCTGGACGAAAGGTCCTTTTTTAATGCTTCTACCATTGTCTTAAACTCCTCTCTTACTTACCTGCACGCTTCACGATCAGCTTATCGGAGCGCTTATGATGCTTGCGAGTCTTGAGACCCAGAGCGGGCTTGCCCCAGGGAGTCATAGGACCGGAGTGACCAACAGGTGCGCGGCCCTCGCCACCGCCGTGGGGGTGGTCGCAGGGGTTCATGACGGTACCACGGCTACCGGGACGGACGCCCATGTGGCGCTTGCGGCCAGCCTTGCCCAGGTTGACGTTCTCGTGGTCGATGTTGGAAACCTGGCCGACGACTGCGGTGCAGTTGAGGGGCACGTTGCGCATCTCACCGGAGGGCAGACGAACCAGTGCGTAGCCGTTCTCCTTTGCCATCAGCTGAGCCATGTTGCCAGCGGAACGAACCAGCTGAGCACCGCGGCCGGGATACAGCTCAATGTTGTGGATGATGGTACCGACGGGGATGTTCTCGAAGGGCAGGCAGTTGCCGGGCTTGATGTCGGCACCCTTGCCGCTCAGGATCACATCGCCGACCTTCAGGCCGTCGGGAGCGATGATGTAGCTCTTGACGCCATCGGTGTACTCGACCAGAGCGATGAATGCGCTGCGGTTCGGATCGTACTCCAGGGTCTTGACGGTAGCAGGGATATCGGTCTTCTGACGCTTGAAGTCGATGACACGATACTTGGTGCGGTTGCCGCCGCCCTGGTGACGGACGGTGATGCGGCCGGTGTTGTTGCGGCCGCTGTGCTTCTTCATGGGCTCCAGCAGGCTGCGCTCAGGAGCGACCTTGCTCAGGACGCTGTAATCCGTGACGGTCATGCCGCGGCGGCCCGGAGTAGTGGGGCCATACTTCTTGATAGCCATAATGCTATTCTCCTTTGTTTATCTTATGAATTATTATCGGGGTCATATCCCCATAGAGGAACCCTCGGTGGGTTCGATCAGACCATGCTGTTGAAGAACTCGATTTCCTTGGAGTCCTTGGTCAGGGTGACGATGGCCTTCTTGGATGCAGCAGTGTAACCTGCGTGCATGCCCTGGCGGCGGAAGCGGCCACGCACAGAAATGGTGTTGACCTTTGCGACCTTAGCGCCGGGGAACAGGGTCTCGACTGCCTGAGCGATCTCGACCTTGGTAGCGTCGGTAGCGACCTTGAAGGTGTACTTCTTGTCGGCGATGCCAGCCATGGAGTTCTCGGTAATGACCGGCTTCAGGATGATATCATGTGCGGTTTTCATTAGCCAAGCACCTCCTCAAGCTTCTTTGCTGCGTCGACGCTGATGATCAGCTTGTCGGCGTTCAGCACGTCATAGGTATTCACGCTGCCAGCGAAGGTGGTCTTGACACCGGCAATGTTGCCAGCGCTCTTGACGAACTTTGCATCGACAGTCTCATTGACCAGCAGGTTCTTCTTGCCGGCGCCAACGGCGTTCAGCATTGCAACCACGGTCTTGGTCTTGTACTCATCGCAAGCGAACTTGTCAACAACGACCATGTTGCCATTGGCAGCCTTGTCGGACAGGACGCTCAGCAGAGCCAGGCGCTTGACCTTGTTGTTGATGTGGTAGTTGTAGCTGCGGGGCTTGGGGCCCAGAGCAACACCACCGTGAGTCCACTGGGGAGCACGGATGGAGCCCTGACGAGCGTGGCCGGTGCCCTTCTGACGCCAAGGCTTCTTGCCGCCGCCGGAAACCTCCATGCGGATCTTGGTGTTCTGGGTGCCCTGACGCTGGTTGGCCAGGAAGTTCACCACAGCAATGTGGACAGCCTTCTCGTTCGGGGTGATACCGAACACGGCGTCGGAAAGCTCGATCTCGCTAACATGCTGACCGTTCATATCGACTACGTTAAACTTTGCCATTGTAGCTTTCCTCCTTACGCCTTCACGCTGTTGGCCAGGGTGACGATGGTGCCCTTGGTACCGGGAACTGCACCCTTGACAGCGATCAGATTGTTCTCGGTGTCAACCTTGACAACGGTCAGGTTCTGCACGGTGACGCGCACAAAGCCCATGTGGCCGGGCAGGCGCTTGCCGGGGAACACGCGAGAGGGGGTAGAAGTGGAACCGTTGGAACCTGCATGACGAGCAACAGGACCAGTGCCGTGGCTCTCACGCAGACGGTGCTGACCGTAGCGCTTGATAACGCCCTGGTAGCCCTTGCCCTTGGAAACGCCCACAACGTCGACCTTGTCGCCAGCTGCGAAGACATCAGCCTTCAGCACGTCGCCAACGTTCATTGCGGAAACATCTTCCAGACGGAACTCGCGCAGGGTCTTCTTCGGGGCAACGTTTGCCTTCTTGAAGTGGCCTGCAGCTGCCTTGTTGACCTTCTTGGCGGAAACCTCGCCGAAGCCCAGCTGAACAGCCTGATAACCATCGCTCTCGACGGTCTTCTTCTGCACGACGGTGCAGGGACCTGCCTCGATGACGGTCACGGGAACGACCTTGCCGTTCTCATCGAACAGCTGAGTCATACCGACTTTCTTGCCGATAATGCCTTTAACCATTTTCTTTTCCTCCTGTAAAGGTTATTGGTTGGCGGCGCACGTCACCGCCAACATGACCCCTCGGGAAACGAGGAGCATCTCCGGATCAGCTTTTACAGCTTGATCTCGATGTCCACGCCAGCGGGGAGCTGGAGGCTCATCAGAGCCTCGACCGTCTTGTTAGACGGCTTCAGAATGTCGATCAGACGCTTGTGAGTGCGGCTCTCGAACTGCTCGCGGCTATCCTTGTACTTGTGGGTAGCACGCAGAACGGTCACGATCTCGCGGTCGGTGGGCAGGGGGATGGGGCCGGACACGCGTGCACCGGTGTGCTTTGCGGTCTCCACGATCTTCTCTGCTGCGGCATCGATCAGCTGAGCATCATAGCTCTGCAGACGGATTCTGATTTTCTCTTTGACTGCCATTGCTTACGCCTCCTGAAAAAATTGATTTTGCCCTAGGCGAGCCGATAAATTGCTCTACACAGTTCCGGGTGTTCCTCGATTTGGCACTAGAAAAACCGGTGAACCGCCTGGCAGTTCTCCCGGAAAAATATTAGCAAATCAAATCCGAACATTGGTTCCGCCCGTTTCGCAGGTCGCCCTGCCGAGGGAACGTATTCCATCGCTGTCAGTAATTTTTTCGCCCGGTTCTAAGATCGGACATACTCCGCGGAAATAACCCATCACAGCTATCGCCGGATGACAACCTCCCGCATCTACGCATATCGCTGGCCTGCACGACTTGTATCGCACAAGCCTTTTGCAGCCGAGAGATATTTTATCACATCTTCGTGCATTTGGCAAGTGTTTTTTCGCGATTTTTCAGAAAAAATCCGATTTTTCTTTTTTATTTTCTTCTTTTGGCCTCCCGGCTCAAATTTTGTGCAGAACGCACAATTTCCGGAAGCCTCTTCCGGTGGAAAACCGGAGCCGCTCTTTCAGGATGCCCCAAAAAAGTTCCTGTTATACAAAAACCCTCTCCGTCACCTGCGGTGACACCTCTCCTGGTAGGAGAGGCCTTGGCATTCCGCAAACTTCACCGCTTCGTTTTCAGCCGCTCCGCCAGATCCTCCCTCGGTGTGATGTAAACGGTCGTGTACACCTCGTACAGCACCATGCCGGGCTTGGCACCGCTGGCTTTCCAGATGTTCTTCACCTCGGTGGTGTCCACCGCGACCTTGGCACCGGTGCCGGCCTTGAAGGTGCTGGAATACAGCACGGCAAGCTCGGCGGCTTCCTGCCGGGTGGTGTCGGGGATATCCTCGCCCCGGCTCATGACCACCACGTGGCTGCCGGGGGCCTTCTGCACATGGACCACAGGTCTTTGCCGCGGGCGGTGTGAAGGGTGAGCCGGTCGTTCTGGGCGTTGTTCCGCCCCACCAGGATCTCAAAGCCGTCGCTGGAGGTGAACCGCAGGAAATCCGCCGGTTTCTGGCGCTTGTCCCGCTGCTTGTAATATTTCAGGTAGCCCTGGCTCTTTAGCTCCGCGCGGATCTCATTCAGCGCCGCCTCGCCGGAGGCCGTTTCTACCTCATATAAGACCGTTTCGAGGTAGGCAATCTCTTTTTCGCCCTCGGCCAGCAGGTCCACCAGCATCCGCGCCGCCGTCTGCTTCTTCTTGTAGTTCTTGAAGAAGTTCTGCGCGTTCTGGCTGGGCGTAAACCGCAGGTCGAGCGGAATGGTGACTTCCCTGCCCTCATCGTACCAGTTGGGCACGGTGATGCTCTTCATGCCCTTTTGGGCCAGATAGAGGTTGGCCGAGAGCAGCTCGCCATACAGGCGGAGCTTTTCGCTCTTGCCGCTGGCGGCCAGCTCTTCCTGCCGGGCGGCCTGCTTGCGGACGGCACGCTCGTACATATTGTGCACGGCCTTGTGCAGCTCCTTGCTCTTGGTGCGCAGGCGCTCGGCGCGGTCCTTCTCGGCATAGTAGCCCTCGAGCAGGGCGTTGAAGGACGGCCACTCTTTTATAATATAGGTATCGCCGTACTGCATGGGCCGGAAGAAGGTGAACTCCACCGGCTTGCCGTCCGGGGCAGTCACGCTGCAGGGACAGCCGCCGTTGTGGTGGAGCTCCTTCAGCTCGTCGATGGCGACCATCAGCTTCCGCTTCTGCGCATCGTCCAGCTCGTTGGCCAGCAGGTGTTCCCCGTCGAGGCGCGCCAGGCGGCTTCCCGGCAGACCACCGGGCCGACACCGGCCACGGTCTTGTTCAGGGCATCGGCCACAGGCAGATCCCGCTCACAGGCCGCCGCCACAATAGATGCGGCGCTCACCTGCAAAAGTCAGGGCGGGCCGGTTTGGGCGGAATGGTATAGGGCAGGCCCGGCAGCAGCTGCCGGACATCGCTGTCCTCAAAATCCACCCGCTTGAGGGCATCGATGATCTTGCCGTTCTGCACCAGCACCAGATTGGAGTAGCGGCCCATCAGCTCGGCGCAGAGGATGTTCTGCACCAGGTCCCCCATCTCGTTGGTGCACTGGAACTCGAAGTAGACGATGCGGTCGCCCGGCTCCATCCGGACATCCAGCAGCTTGCCGCCGGTGAGGTGCTTGCGCATCAGCATACAGAAGGACGGCGGGGTCTCCGGGTTCTCGAAGCTCTCCTCGGTCAGGCAGACCCGTGCGGAACCGCTGCGGGCCGACAGCAGCAGGCTGTACGTCTCGGTGCGGGTGCGCAGGGTCAGCACCAGTTCATCGCGGGTCGGCTCAAACAGTTTTGCGATCTTCGCATCGGTCAGGGTCGTTTTCAGTTCTGCCGCCGTCAACGCCAGCGTTGCAGCATCCAAAGCCATATTCTTCCCTCACTCTCCTTCTTTATATATATGTATAGGGGTCTCGGTTCGCGGTGCTCACCAGCACCTCCAGTTCCGGGAACGCCGCCCGCAGCCTTTCGGCCACGGCTGCCGTCACCGGGAACTCGGTGGCGTAGTGCCCCGCCGCGATAAGCGACAGGCCCAGCCGGGCCGCGTCGCAGGCGTGGTGGTGGTTGGCCTCGCCGGTCAGCAGGCAGTCCGCCCCCATGGCAATGCCTCTTCGAACAGGCTCCCGCCTGCTCCGCTGATGACGGCCAGCCGCCGCACGGGCCTCCCGCTGTCGGTGTATTTCACCTGCACTGCAGGGCCAGTTTCGGGCAGGTTGCACCGCTTGCCCAGCGCGTCCTGCGCCTTTTTTGCCAGTTCCGGCACCGGGATGGGGTCCACTTCGCCCACACGGCCGCAGCCGCCCGCGAACGGTTCCCAGTTCCGCATCCCGAAAATGCCCGCCAGCACCTCGTTGACACCGCCCTCGGCGGCGTCCAGATTGGTGTGCATACAGATGGCCGAGATGCCGTTCTGCACCAGCTGGAAGGGGACGTCCCTCGGTTCCAGCCGCTTGAGCGGGCTGAAGATGACCGGATGGTGGGCCACGATGAGCCCGCAGCCTTTGGCTGCAGCTTCCTGCACCACTTCCGGGGTGATATCCAGCGTGACCAGCACCCGGTCCACCGGTCTGCCGCAGTCCACCAGAGGCCGGGGTTGTCCCAGCTTTCGGCCAGTTCCAGCGGCGCGATGCGCTGCATCGCTTCATAAAGTTCGTTGACTGTTCTCATAGTTTCACCCGCTTTCCCCTCTCCGTCATCGCTGCGCGATGCCACCCCCGAAGTGGGAGGGTTTGGCAGTCCACACAGCGCATCTCTTTATGCCAAGGGCTCTTCCTTCGAGAGAGCTGGACGCGAAGCAGCCTGAGAGGGTGAGGATTCTAACAACGTATCGATCTCTTCGGCCAGTGCGGTCCCATCCGGCACACCCAGCCGGAACCGTGGGAGCTTGGCTTTCTGCCAGGCCGCATAGCCCGCGCCCTCCGGCCACTCGCCGGTCCTGCCGAACAGGCATTCGGTGAAGGAGCTTCCTTCCGTTCGCCGGTGTACTCTGCGGCCATCACCGCATACCAGCGGCCCGCCGCCTGCACGGGGCGGTCGGCTGCAAGGGCAAAGCCGTGTGCCCACAGCCAGCGCCGAAGTTCGCTGTGGCGGGTGGCAGGCACCAGGACCAGCCGCGGCCCGCCGGGCTGCATCACCCACGGTGCCTGTTCGATGATCTCCCACGTCGTCTGCGCGGAGACACCCGCCAGCACAATGGTGCCCACTTCCCCCGCCGACAACACAGAAAGACCGTCGCCGAGCCGAAGCTCAACGCGGTCTTTGCATCCTGCATGTTCCAGCGTCTGTTCTGCCTTTGCCAGCGGGCCGGGGCGCAGGTCGGCCCCGATGACTTTGGGGTACTTCCCCGAAGCGGCCAGCACCGCCGTCAGCTTGCCGTGGTCGCAGCCGATATCGGCCACAGGCCTGCCCGGCAGCACCAGTTCTGCCGCCGCTGTCAGACGCGCATCCAGTGTGGGCAGCATCAGGCCTTCTTTGCAGCCAGGTGCTCGTTCAGCTTCCCGATGAGCTCATCGCAGTCCACGCCGTGCACCTCGCAGGCCTCCTCGATGGTCTCGCCGCGGGAAGCCGGGCAGCCCAGGCAGTGCATCCCGATCTCCATGAAGTAGGGTGCGGTGGTCTGGTCCATATCCAGAATATCACCAATGATGGTCTCGCGGGTGACCTGCTTCACGGCAGCCTTCTTTTCGTCCTTGTCCTTCTTGAGCATATCAAAAATATCAAACATGATGGTGTTTCCTTTCTGTTTCGGTCATTTCGCCAGCCAGACGGCCGACCATATATACTATACCCTATTACTAGGTTTATTTTCAAGTATTCTTGTAAATTTTAACGTTTTGGCTCTGTACGACCGCTCCGTTGGGCTTGCGGCGAAGAGATGAAGTTTACGCAATGCCAAGGCCTCTCCTACCAGGAGAGGTGTCACCGAAGGTGACGGAGAGGTTTTGGCGCAAAAAGCCCCCTCTGCCGCAAGGCAGAGGGGCCACGCGATTCAAACTTGTAAAATCAGCGCTTAGTTCTGCTTCATACGAGCGAAGCAGTCAGAGCAGTAGACCGGACGGTCCTCACGGGGCTGGAAGGGAACCTTGCAAGCCTTGCCGCAAGCTGCGCAGACAGCATCGAACATCTGACGGTCGCCGCCGTTGTTGCCGCCACGGACGCCGTTCTTGCGGGCGTCACGGCAGGGCTTGCAGCGCTGGGGCTGGTTCTCAAAGCCGCGAGATGCGTAGAACTCCTGCTCACCAGCAGTCCAAACAAACTCCTTGCCGCAGTCTTTGCAAACTAAAGTCTTGTCTTCGAACATAGTAGTATCTCCTCTTTGTTTAGTTCTTGCCCACGGAAGGATTGTAACCATACCTTTGGTTTTTAGGGACCATCGCGCTGATCGTAAGCTACCAGGGGCTTGAATGATAAAACATCCTCTAGCTGAGGACTCCACTATTGTACCGTTCTTTTTTGGATTTGTCAACCAAAAAACAACCCTTCGCCTTTCTTTTTGTGGATTCCGCCCAATAAGACAGACTTTGCATCGTTCAAAACAGCAAAAGAGCCGCGCTCCCCTGCGGAAACGCGGCTCTTGCAATGCGGCTTTGGAGGTTCGATTACTTCTCGATGACTTCCTTGGTGTCGCGGGCGATCATCAGCTCCTCGTCGGTAGCGATGACCAGCGTGCGGACCTTGGCGCCCCAGGCAGTGATCTCGCAGACATCGCCCTGCGGGTGCTTGTTCTTGTCGGTGTCGATGCGGATGCCCAGCCAATCCATGTGGTGGCAGATCTTTGCACGGGCGATGGCGTCATGCTCGCCGATGCCGCCGGTGAAGACGATGGCGTCCACACCGCCCATGGCTGCAATGTAGCTGCCGATGGTCTTCTTGATCTGGTAGTTCAGCATATCGGAAGCCAGCTGTGCGCGCTTGTTGCCGGCAGCAGCTGCCTCTTCAACGTCACGCTTGTCGCTGGAAACACCGGAAATGCCCAGCAGGCCGGACTTCTTGTTCAGGATCTCGTCCAGCTGGTGGCCGGTGATGTTCAGGGTGTACTTCAGGTAGTTGACCACAGAGGGGTCCAGGTCACCGCAGCGGGTGCCCATCATCAGGCCGGCCAGCGGGGTCATGCCCATGGAGGTATCGACGACCTTGCCCTGGTCCACAGCGGCGATGGAGGAACCATTGCCCAGGTGGCAGGTGATGAGCTTCAGGCGCTCAATGGGCTCTTCCAGGTACTCTGCAGCCTTGTGTGCAACGTACTTGTGGCTGGTGCCGTGGAAGCCGTAGCGGCGGACGCCGTACTTCTCGTAGTACTCATAGGGGATGGCGTACATATAAGCCTCGGGGGCATGGTGCTGTGGAACGCAGTGTCGAAGACGGCGACCATCGGGATGTTGCCGAACACCTTGCGGGCAGCCTCGATGCCCAGGATGCCTGCGGGGTTGTGCAGGGGAGCCAGGGGGCTCAGCTCGCGGATGGTGTTGATGACATCATCGGTGATCAGGCAGCTGGCCTTGAACTTCTCGCCGCCGTGGACGACGCGGTGGCCGATGGCGTCGATCTCGCTGACATCGTTGATGCACTTGCCCTCGCCGGTGGTCATCTTCTTGACAACCTCAGCAAACGCCTCGGTGTGGGTGGGGAAGATCGCCGGGGTGGTGGCCTTGTGGCCGTTTGCCTCGTGGGTGATCATGCTACTCTCCATGCCGATGCGCTCGCACAGGCCCTTGCACAGCACCTTCTCGCCGTCCATATCGATCAGCTGATATTTCAGGGAAGAAGAACCGCAGTTAATAACCAGAACTTTCATCTTCTTGTGCCTCCATATTGTTTTTCCGCCCGCCGGAACGGGCAGAATTTTACAGATTCCTAAAAATATTATATAATAGGTCTGCCCCCTTTTCAAGCCGTAAACGAGGCAAAGGGTTCTACAAAGTATCCCATCTTTTTGTACATCCTGCCCAGAATCCGCAGTATATTGCCATTTTTTGTTGTTAGTCTGACATATATTTCACAATGTGTCTGTCGATGCGTTTTGATTTAAATCGAACCTCTCAGTCCGCGCTCTGGCGCGGCCAGCTCCTCGGATCAGGGGAGCCAGACCGAGGAATTGAGGTGAACTTCTATGAAACTGGCCGGTATCATTGCCGAATACGATCCTTTTCACAACGGCCACGCCTGGCAGCTGCAGCAGGTAAAGGCACTGGGTGCTCAGCGGGTGGCGGTGGCCATGAGCTGCGGGCTGACCCAGCGGGGCGCGCTGCCCCTGCTGCCCGAAGCGTGCGGGCGCCAGGCTGCGCTGACCTGGCGGGGCCG
>ENA-OQCO01000562-OQCO01000562.1-human-gut-metagenome-genome-assembly--contig:-NODE-562-length-19656-cov-1.362845_pt1 | contig 19656 bp, 18 predicted proteins | sample MGYA00242500_ERZ504582 | MGnify/ENA primary metagenome ERZ504582 (study PRJEB26092, sample SAMD00036346) | human gut metagenome | host: Homo sapiens | study: EMG produced TPA metagenomics assembly of...
TCAAAAGCAATATAACTTATTAATACGGAATTAAAATAAAAAGAACACCATAACGCTGAAAATTGAACCGCTTTCCGGTATGCTGTTTAACAATATAATATGCTGAAATTTTTCATGGAAATAAATATGTTCATAATTTAAAATTATCGGAGATTAACATGAAAAGAAAAACAATAACCGCATTATTCATTTTAACGGTAAGTATTATAATACTTATTTGCGCAGTAATCGGTAAAAACAAGAATGAAAAGCAATCTATAAATAAAAATGAAGTTATTGATAACAGTCAGGATATTTTAATTAATACAGAACCGGAAATAATATTAACTGATAAAAACATCGTTGAATCAGACGCTTCAGAAATACAAGCACCTGAAAGCTCCCCTTCAGATTATTATGAAAATGTCGAAATAACTACATCCGAGAGTAAAGAATATGAAAATTACGATATAAAAATTCCGGAAGGTAAAATTACCTTACCGGAAAAATTTAGTCAGAATATTAAAACTAAAGAAAATCAAACAGATGAAAGTTCCCTTTTAACATCTGAAAAAACTAATAAAAATGAAATAGAGCTTCCTGTTGTTCCTATAAATTAATGAAAAATACCGCTTATTTTAAATAAGCGGTATTTTTTTAATTACCCTTAAGCATTTCCCAATACATATTAATATATAAATCGGCCGAATTATTCCAACTGAAATCCTCATTCATATCGCGTTTTATAACGGCATTCCAGCTTCTTTTATCTTCGTAAAGCTCCTTTGCTCTGAGACAAGCATTAAGCATATCATGGGCATTATAGGTTTTGAATGAAAACCGTTGCCCTTTTCACCGCCGCAATCTCTAACAGTATCTCTCAGACCGCCGGTTTCACGAACAATCGGAACTGTTCCGTATCTCATGGCAATCATCTGCGCCAGACCGCAGGGTTCACTCTGAGAAGGCATAAGAAACATATCGGCGCCTGCATAAATCTTACGTGAAAGCTCCGGAATAAATCCAAGTGAAACGCTTACCTTATCCCTGTAACGCCATTCCATTTCCTTAAAGAAATCCTCGTAAACTTTTTCACCGCTTCCCAATATTGCAAATTTAAAGCCTGCTTTTATCATATCCTCAAATACATAGCGAATAAGATCGATACCCTTATGTGAAACAAACCGCGTTACAATGCCGATAACAGGCTCTGTTCCCTCCTGAAGCCCCAGCTCCTCCAGTAGAGCCGCCTTGCATATTTTTTTACCTTTGATACTTTTTGAAGAATAATTTTTTGCTATAACCGGATCAGTTTCAGGATCGTATCCGTCTATATCAATTCCGTTTAAGATACCGCAAAGCTTATATTGCTTAGGAACAAGGGCTCTGTCCATTCCGTGAGAATACCACGGATCAAGAATCTCCCACGCATAGCTTGGACTTACCGTAGTAACCTTATCCGAGGTTTCTATCGCGCCCTTCATCATATTTATATTTCCGTCATATTCCAGCAGACTGGTATGGTACATAGGAATGCCCATTACTTCATTTAAAACTTCCTTGCCGTAATTTCCTTGGTATTGAATATTATGAATAGTAAATATAGTTTTTATATTTTCATAGCCCTGCTGATATTTATAAAATATTTCATAAAACACCGGTATCATTGCTGCCTGCCAGTCATTAGTATGAATAATATCAGGCTTAAAATCAATACAGCGAAGCATTTCAAGCACGGCTCTTGAATAGAATACAAAACGTTCGCAATCGTCAAAAAATCCGTATATGCCGTCGCGTCCGAAATAATATTCATTGTCGATAAAATAATACGTAACGCCGTTGCAAATGGAAGTAAAAATTCCGCAATACTGCTTACGCCAAGAAACATCAACCGTAATATGAGTTAAAAAAGTCATATTAACCCGAAATTGAGGCTTAACGCATTTATATAAAGGAATAACTACACGGCAGTCATGCCCTTTTTTATTTATAGCCGCCGGAAGAGAACCTGCAACGTCCGCAAGACCGCCGGAAGCAATGAACGGATTAGCTTCGCTTGCCGCAAATAAAATATTCAATATTTTTCATCCTTTCAAAACGTCATATTACCGCATTTTTACCTATGTAAAGAGGATAAGACGCCGAACCCGTCATTATCTTTTCATCTCCTATTTCCACGTTTTTATCAGTAATAACAGAGCTTATACTGCATTTTTTGCCAATTACAGTATCCTGCATTATAACGCAGTTCTTAACAATAGCGCCCTTGCCTATTTTAGCGCCCCTGCATAGAACACAGTTTTCAACAGTTCCGTCGATAACGCATCCATCAGCTATAAGCGAATTTTTAATATCCGATTCAAGTCCGAACTTTACCGGACCGTTATCACGTATTTTCGTATAAATAGGCGAAGATTTTATAAACAGATTATCTCTGTTTTTAGTATCAAGAAGCGCCATATTTGCGTCATAATAAGCTCTCACAGAATCAATTTTAGAAAAATATTCCTTATGCTCATATCCCATTATTTTATATTCGTTCTTTTTGGCCTGAAGGACATCCTTTGTAAAGTTATATTCGCTTCTGCTTGCTGAATTAACTACAATATTTCTTAAAACCTCCTTAGCTATAACGAACATATTAAGAGATATTGAACATTCTCCTGCAATCTGAGGATTTATCATAACATCGTTAATTCTTCCTGTTTCATCAAAACCGAGTATAGTTGCCGTCTGCTCATTGCTGCTGTCATAGGGATATTTGCCGTAAATAACAGTTATGTCCGCACCGTTGAGCTCATGAAACGCCACCGCCGCTTTATAGTCTATAGTAGTAACAACGTCACAGTCAGACATAATTACATATTCCGCATTTGAATGCTCTACAAATTCCCATACACCGTTGAGAGCCTCAAGGCGGCCTCGATACATACCGCTGTCAACATGACTGAACGGCGGAAGCAGATGTAGACCGCCGTTTTTACTTGACAAATCCCATTCTCTTCCAGAACCCAGATGATCAAGAAGCGAACCGTAATTTGATTTTGTAATAACCCCGACTTCCTTGATTCCCGAATTAACCATATTGGAAAGCGGGAAATCAATAAGCCTGTAACGTCCGCCAAAAGGAATTGAACCCATAGTTCTTTTTTTTGTAAGATCTATAACGTCAGAATCATGCATACTTGCAAAAATCAAACCTAAAACATTTTTCTTAGCACCCATTTCTATTCTTTTCCTCCTTAGACGTTCTTGGATATAATATCCTTAGGAAGAACCTCTGCTCCCTCAGAAATATCTACATTATGTCCGATTACAGCTATGCCCCATTCGTCTCTGTTCTCAACGGTTTCAGGACTTAAACCGATTTTTGCGTTTTCATGAACAACACAGTCTTCTCCGACGATAGAATATTCAACAACAGCTCCCGACTTGATAACCGTTCCCGGCATAACTATACTGTAATTCACAGTTGCCCCCTCTTCAATCTTAGCGCCTGCAAATATAATTGAAAAATCCACCTTTCCGTTAATAGTGCTGCCCTCTGCGATCATTGAATTTTCCACCTCGGCCGTACTTCCTATATACTGTGGAGGCATATTATTGTTTCTTGTATATATCTTCCATTCGTTATCATAAAGATCCAGAGGAACGCTCGGACTGAGAAGATCCATATTTGCTTCCCACAGACTATCAAGAGTGCCAACGTCCTTCCAATAGCCGTCAAAAGTATAGGCAAAAAGATTTTCCTTTTTATCAAGCATTGAAGGAATTATATCCTTGCCGAAATCCTTTGAACCGTTATTGGCATTCTCATTTTCTATAAGATATTCCTTCAGCTTTTTCCATGTAAACACATAAATACCCATTGAAGCAAGAGTCGATTTCGGCTCCTTTGGTTTTTCGGTAAAATCAACAACTCTCATATCGCTGTCACATGTCATAATTCCAAGCCTGGTCGCTTCCTCTAAGGATACTTCCTGAACGGCGATCGTCAGATCGGCGTTATTCTTTTTGTGAAAATCCACCATCTTAGAATAATCCATTTTATATATATGGTCGCCTCCGAGAACAATTACATACTCGGGATCGTATCTTTCAATAAAGCTCATATTCTGGTAAATAGCGTTCGCCGTACCCTCGTACCACGAAGCTCCCAACGAGGTCTGATACGGAGGAAGAACATGAACTCCCCCATGAAGCCTATCGAGATCCCACGGCTGCCCGTTTCCTATATAATCGTTCAGCACCAGCGCTGATACTGCGTTAATACTCCTACCGTATCAATTCCGGAATTTGTGCAGTTAGAAAGCGGAAAATCTATAATCCTGTATTTTCCGCCGTATGGAACAGCCGGCTTTGCCATATCCTGTGTGAGAGCATAAAGCCGGCTTCCCTGACCGCCGGCAAGAAGCATGGCGACACATTCCTTTTTTATATACATAATTTTTCCTCCTGACTTTGCCGCACCCTTGAAACGGCAAAATTTATAATATTTATTAAAAAAATGTTAAAGCATCGTATTATCGTTAATAATCTTATCAGTGATCTTTTTCTTTTTTCCTGTAGTCTTCTTGCGCTTTTTATCTTCTTTATCAGGAATAAGCATACTCTTCGGCTTCTGATAAGGATAAGGCTTCAGATAAATAACCGAAAGCGGAGCCAAATCAAGAGAAATACTGTCGTCAAAACCATGCATAGGATAGGATTTTGATTTCATTAATTCTGACGTAATGCCCTCTCCCCCGAATTCAACTGCGTCCGAATTAAAAACAAGCTTATACTCTCCTTCAAAAGGAACGCCGATTTTATAGTCATTTCTCTCAACCGGTACAAAGTTGCATACGACAATAAGCTCTCCGCCGTTATCGTCAAATCTTCTGAATGCAATAACGCTCTGACGGTAATCATCGTTAGATATCCAGCTAAAGCCCTGCCAGGAATCATCATTTTGCCATAAAGGCGCGTTTTCATAATAAAACTTATTCAGCTTTTCCGAATAAAAATGTATTTTTTTATGCTTATCCTCTTTAAGAGCGTTCCAATCCAACTGAGACTGATAATTCCATTCGGCAGTCTAGCAAACTCCTGACCCATAAAAAGAAGCTTTTTACCCGGATGTGCCATCATATAAGCCAGAAAAGCACGGTATGAGCTGCATTTCTGCTCATAGCTCCCTGGCATTTTTTCAAGCATAGAGCATTTTCCGTGAACCACTTCGTCATGTGAAATAGGAAGAACATAATTTTCAGAAAAGCAGTAAAAAAATGAAAAAGTAAGCTTATCATGATTGAATGCTCTGTAAATAGGATCAAGGGACATATATTGCAGCATATCGTTCATCCAGCCCATATTCCATTTGAAGTTAAATCCGAGACCGCCTATATCCGTCGGTTTCGTAACCATCGGCCAAGCAGTCGATTCTTCCGCAATCATTAACACGTCCGGATTTTTAAGGAAAACCGCTTCATTCAGGCGCTTTAGAAATTCAATAGCCTCAAGATTTTCCTTTCCTCCGTAAATATTCGGACACCATTCCCCATCACGCCTATCATAATCAAGATAAAGCATGGAAGCTACCGCGTCTACGCGAATCCCGTCTATATGGAACTCGGAAATCCAGTAATTAGCGCTCGATATCAGAAAAGAACAAACCTCGCCTTTTCCATAATCAAACACTCTGGTACCCCAGGATTTATGCTCGCTTTTTCTTTCGTCTGTATATTCATAGCAGCAAGTGCCGTCAAATTCGTATAACCCACACGCGTCCTTAGGAAAATGAGCCGGAACCCAATCTATAATAATACCTAATCCGGCGTTATGGAACATATCTACCATGAGTTTGAAATCGTCAGGAGTACCGAATCTTGAAGTCGGCGCAAAATAACCGGTTACCTGATATCCCCATGATCCGTCAAAAGGAAATTCTGTCAGCGGCATAAGCTCTATATGCGTATATGACATTTTCTTCATATATGGTATAATTTTCTCAGCAAAGCTGACGTAGCTTAACGGATTATCGTTGTCGTCGTGCATCCACGAACCGAGATGAACCTCGTATATATTAACGGGACTCTTATATATTATTCTTTTTGATTTTTCAGAAATCCATTTCTCATCAGTCCATTTGTATGAGCATTCATAAATTTTTGAAGCCGTTCCAGGTCTTGTTTCAAAATGATGCGCATAGGGATCAGATTTCAAAAGGAATTTTCCTTTAGGAGTTTCAATGCAGTATTTGTATGAGTCAAACTGAGAAAGACCGGATATAAACGTTTCCCATACTCCGTCGGCAATCTTTTCCATATAATTTGCATTCCGGTCCCATTTATTAAAATCACCGACTACTGACACATTTTTTGCATTCGGAGCCCAGACACGAAAGCAATGACATTTGCTGTTATTATTTTCTGCCGAATGTACGCCGAAAAATTTGTAAGCTTCGCTGTTTTTCCCCTGGTAGAACAGATATAATGGAAATTCGTAGGTTTCCGGAATATTACCGGATTTAGCTGTGTTCATGTCAATTCCTCCTTATTACATATATTTTAACATTTTTCGTATCAGTATTCAAGCTTTTTATGCAAAATAAATAAATTTCATAAATTCTATATAGTTTCACTTGTATATTAGTTGATTGCCACAAACTATATGTTTAAATTTTTCATCAATAAATTTCATTATGAAAATACGGCCGTTTTTCTTTTATCAGACTGCCTTTCAATTATTTTAAGTGCGGCTACCGTTATATCATCTCTGAGCATGGCTTTACTCTTTTTCCCGCGCTCTCGCAAACGTTATCCGCTATTGTTTCAGCTGCCCTACTGTCATTAGCTGTTCTTTAATATAAAGATAAAGCGATTCGTCCACACCATCTGAAAGCATTACCAAAATATTTTCCTTGCTGAAATTGCATGTTCTTGAAAAAATCTGCGTATCCGGAATTATGCCTATCGGATTTGACGGCGAATTGAACATCATTACCGAATCGTCATACTTGATAAGTGTTGAAGACGCCCCGGATTTATATAATGTAAGCTCGCAGGTTTCAAGGTCGATTCTTGCTATATCCAAAGTAGCAAAGCTTTCCTCTTCGGATTTTGTTAGCATTATTGAATTTATCATTTTAACGGCGCTGCTGCAATCTATACCGGATTTGATAAGCCTTTTAAACAGCTTGGACACTATTGCCGAGTCAAGAGCAGCCTGCTTGCCGCTTCCCATACCGTCAGAAATAAAAATGTATGCATAGCCTAATCCGTCTTGAAAGAATCCCCAGCTATCTCCTGACGGCTGACCGTCCTGCGCACTGCTCTGTGACGCTGCAAATTCAACGGTGTATTTTGTCTGCCTGTTGAAACGATATCTTGTTTCTCCGCCGCAGCTAACAGGCTCCGACGCTTCCATAGCAACATGAAATTCTTCTGAAAGGATTTCCGCAAGCTCAGTTTCAGTTTCCTGAGGCTTTTCCTTTACATATATTTCTGCTATAAGACGATCATTATTGTTAAAATACGCTATTGCAGTTGTATAATTCAATATCCGACTCTTCAAGAATGCTGCATAACGCCTGAGTCATATTTTTGCTGTAGCTGAAATTCATTTTATCAGACAGCGAGGACAGAATTCCTTCGGTCGTTTCCATCTGGGAAAATAAAAAGCTTCTGCTTTCGTTAAGCCTTGCCGAAAGCATTTTATTGATTGCGTCCTCTTTCCGGCATCTCAGAAAATTTTCCACAATATCGCGCTTCCGGCTGCAATGATCGAGTCCTCCCGGAAAATTATCAACGCTTGGCAAACTCTGCTTTTCAAGCCTCAAAAAGCAAGCGTTTGTCTTTTCATAGTTATTTTCCCAGCATATAAGCTTGTTACGGCATTTTCCGCATACCCTTGCGCTGACCTCGTTTACCGTATTAAATGGAATCGTATTCTTTTCAAGACATTTTATAATGTCCTCAACATTCTGACGCACGTCTACCAAAGCCCCCGCTACAAAATCCATTCTGGCTTTAACAAGCTGTTCGCCGCCGTCCTCGCTGACGTCCCTTATACCTGCCCGTACATAATATACTTTTCCGGTATGAGCATAAAGACGATACAGCCTATTACTGCGTCTGCCTGAAGAAAAAACGAAGCGTCGTTCATGCCCGTCAGCAGCTGGCCGCAGAAATTTACCGTAAGAAAAGCGGCTCCAACGCTTACCTTGCTGTAGTCAGCCGCGAAGCCTGCCGCAAAGCCCGCTATACCGAGAAATGCGGCCGGAAGTCCAAGCTTTGAAGAACTTAAAAATATTCCGGCAGTAGTCAGGACTCCGCAGATTACGCCTCCGGAATGCCTGAAGCGTTTAGCGGCGCAGAGAATGACTGCTATTCCTGCTATTCTGCCGATATTAATTACAGATATTTCAACAGAGCACAAAGCCGAAACCGCAAGCATAAAAACAACCGCCGCCGACGTTTCAGTTTTACGGTCAAGCTTAAAGGGCTGGTCCATACAAATAAGTATACTTGAATTATATATGAAATATACCGAAACGCCCATGAGAATAGCAAGTAAAATATGTATAATAACAGACGATATACTTCTTTCTATCAGCAGTCCGAATATCAATCCGGAAAAGGCCAAACTGATAGCGGCAATACCTCCGCAGAATACGGGTGAATCCTCATCTCTTATGATCCATTTCCCCACCGTAATAAGAAGCAGCGCGCAAAGAACCATCGCAGCGCCGCCGATACCTCCGGATGCCAAATATGTAATCAAACTGCCGGCCAGCACCGCCGCAGAATATATCGGCGGAACCGCCGCTGCAAGAGCGCAGTTCAGCGGCGACGGACCGCCTCCCAGCGTAGAATATGCAAGAAGCATAGACGCTCCGAGCGTCATAATCATCAGAGGAATATTTAACCTATTCCCGCTTTTTTCCAAAACCATTTCTTTAAACATCTTTTTAACCACCTGCTATAATTATTTACTGTGATATTTAACAGTATTCTATATAATTATATCCAGTTTTACAGCAAATAAATGTCATTTTAACACATAGCTTTTAGACGGGAAATAATGTATTTAAGGCAAAACAGTATATTTCTGCTAAGTTCTGATTAAATAACATTTTTAAGTCGGTTTGCAAATAAAATCAGTTCTTCCATAGATAGCTGCTCAGCCCTGATGTTCTTTTCTATACCGCAAAATTCCAGACATTCAGATAATAAACTTTTTGGAACTCCAAGCACAGACGAAAGGGAATTTACCATTGTTTTCCTTCTTTGAGAGAAAGCTCCTCTGACTACTTTAAAAAACAGATCCTTGTCGTCAACCATGCTTCTGTAATATTTATCAGGCTTTATTCTTATAACTGCGGAATCCACATTAGGCGAAGGCATAAAGCTTCCTCTTGACACCTCAAAAAGCAGCTCGGCTTTTCCGTAAAACTGAACCGCTGCGGTAACGGCTCCGGCCTGCCTTGTTCCGACCTTTGCACATAATCGCTGAGCCGCTTCCTTCTGAACCATCACAGTTATCGCTTCAACGGGTATGCCGCTTTCAAGTAAAAGCATAATGACCGGAGATGTAATATAGTAAGGAAGGTTTGCACAGACGGCAGTTTTCATTCCGGCAAATTCATCTTTAATCAGTTTTTCGAGATTTATTTTCATTATATCGCCGTTTATAACGTTTATATTGTCAAATTCTGAAAGCGTTTCATTTAAAACAGGCATAAGTCTCTTATCTATTTCCACTACAGTTACTTTATCAGCCGTTTTGCAAGCTCTGCAGTCAAAACACCGAAGCCCGCGCCTATTTCAAGTATTCCGTAACCATTTCCGGCAAAACCGAATTCGGCAATTTTAGGACAAACCGTCGGATTTATCAGGAAATTCTGTCCCAATCCCTTAGAAAAGGAAAAACCATATTTTTCCAAAAGCTCTTTAATAACGCCAATATTAGTAAGATTTTTCATAATTGCATTTCCTTATTACTTTATTTTCGTACTATTGCATAATGCGCCGAAATTTTATATAATTAAAGTATAAACTCTAAAAAATCGGAGGTCATTATGAAAAGACGTGACAAAATTAACTACTATCTTGATATGCTGAAACAGTTTTAGAGAGAAGCACATGTTTAAGACGCAATTTCGGGGCAATAATAGTTAAAAACGACCAGATCATATCAACCGGCTATAACGGCGCGCGAGAGGACGCCAGAACTGCTCGGATACCGATATATGCAGCCGCGACAGATTAAACATTCCAAAAGGACAAAGATACGAGCTATGCAGGGCTGTCCATGCCGAGGCAAACGCTATAATAGCCGCTTCGAGAGCAGACCTGATAGGCTCAGATATTTATCTCGCCTGCCATGACGCAAAAACAGGAATGATCGACGGCAACATAGAACCTTGTATGATGTGCAAACGATATATTATCAATGCCGGCATTTCCCGCGTCATCGTAAGAAAAACCAAAGACGAATATAAAATAATCTATGTCAGCAGCTGGATAGAAAACGAAGAAACCATAGCCGAAGCCGGATATTGATAAAATTGTTTTATTATACGTTTTTATTATACCATTTTTTTATGAAACAGTCAAAAAAGTTTGATTAATTTAACATGTATTTAACTGTTGACATATGTGCGGAAATATGTTATATTTGATACGCAGACACAAGATATAGTATGTTAGTTGTTGCTAACGACACTATATTTAGTGATTTCAAAAAAAATAAAGGAGAAAAAATATGATTTTCAAGAACGGCGAATGGAACGAAAAAATCAATGTGCGCGATTTTATCGTCAGAAATTATACACCGTATGAGGGCGACTCAGGATTTCTTGCGCCTCCGAGCGATAAAACCGTTAAGCTGTGGAATGAAGTTTCCGATTTAATGAAAAAAGAGCGTGAAGCAGGCGGCGTTCTTGATATAGATGTAGAAACAATTTCTACAATAACCTCGCATAAGCCGGGTTATATTGACAAGGAGCTTGAAACGATAGTAGGTCTGCAGACCGACGCTCCGTTAAAAAGAGCTATTATGCCGTTCGGAGGAATCAGAATGGTCCGCAGCTCCGTAGAAACCTACGGAAGAAAGCTTCCGGATTCTGTTGAAAATGTATTTAAATACCGGAAAACTCATAACGACGGCGTTTTCGACGTTTATACAGACGATATGAAAAAGGCAAGACACGCCGGAATTATAACGGGACTTCCCGACGCTTACGGACGCGGAAGAATAATCGGAGATTACCGCCGTGTGGCTCTTTACGGCGTTGACAGACTTATAGAGGATAAAATTGCCGCTAAAAAATCACATGATTACGATCCGATGTACGGCGATACCGTAAGAGATCTTGAAGAAATTGCGGAACAGATAAAGGCTCTCAAAGAGCTAAAGCAAATGGCGGCTTCATATGGCTTCGATATATCAAAGCGGCTCAAAATACAAAAGAGGCTATACAATGGCTTTATTTTGGCTATCTCGGAGCAGTCAAAGAACAAAACGGAGCGGCTATGTCTCTCGGCAGAGTTTCAACATTCCTTGACATCTATGCCGAACAGGATCTGGCTGACGGTACGTTTACCGAAGATGAAATACAGGAAATGGTAGATCATTTTGTTATGAAGCTACGCCTTGTAAAGTTTCTGAGAACTCCCGCCTATGACGAACTGTTTTCAGGAGATCCCACATGGGTTACGGAATCTATTGGAGGAATATGCGAGGACGGTCGCCCTATGGTAACCAAAATGTCCTTCCGTTTTCTTCACACCCTTACGAATCTTGGTCCGGCTCCAGAACCTAACCTTACTGTTTTATGGAGCCACAAGCTGCCTGAAAACTTCAAAAAATACTGTGCTGAGGTTTCTATAAAGACATCGTCCATACAATATGAAAACGATGAAATTATGAGAGAAAAATTCGGTGATGATTACGGCATCGCTTGCTGCGTTTCAGCAATGAAAATAGGAAAGCAAATGCAGTTTTTCGGCGCAAGAGCAAATCTTGCAAAGGCTTTGCTCTATGCTCTCAATGACGGCCGTGACGAAAAAACCGGCGAAATGCTCTGCGAGGGCGTCGGACCGATTTCAGACGGGCCGCTGAAATATGACGAGGTACTTGAAAAATACGGTTATGTTTGCGAATGGCTCTCAAAGCTCTATATCAATACTCTGAATATAATTCACTTTATGCATGACAAATACTGTTATGAACGGCTCCAGATGGCCTTGCATGACGAAGAAATAATAAGAACCTCTGCCTGCGGTCTTTCAGGTCTTTCAGTTATAGCGGATAGTCTTTCGGCAATAAAATACGCTGCCGTTACGCCTATTAAAAATGAAAACGGACTTATAGTAGATTTTGATATACAAGGAGATTATCCTAAATTCGGAAACAATGATCCAAGAGTAGACGAGCTTGCCGTTGGAGTTGTCGAGAGATTTATGAAACGTCTTTCCAGACGCAGAACCTACAGAAATTCTATACCGACAATGTCTATTCTTACTATTACTTCAAACGTTGTTTACGGTAAGAAAACCGGTTCTACCCCTGACGGCAGAAAAGCCGGCGAGCCTTTTGCTCCCGGAGCCAATCCAATGCACGGAAGAGATTGCAACGGCTGCGTAGCTTCGATGATGTCCGTTGCCAAGCTTCCTTACGAAAGCTCTGAAGACGGAATATCGTATACATTCTCTATAATACCTGAAGCGCTGGGTAAAACAGATGAAGAAAAAATCAGCAACCTAACTACCCTGCTTGACGGTTACACTCGAGAAACAGGACATCACATCAACGTAAACGTACTAAACAGAGAAACCTTGATCGACGCAATGGATCACCCTGAAAAATATCCGCAGCTTACAATTCGCGTAAGCGGCTATGCCGTAAATTTTATCAAGCTGACCAGAGAACAGCAGGAGGAAGTGTTAAAAAGAACATTCCATACTAAAATGTAAGGCGGAATTTTAATGACGTACGGTTACATTCATTCCTTTGAGAGTTTCGGCGCTGTAGACGGACCTGGAATAAGATTTATAGTATTTCTTAAGGGCTGTCTTCTCAAATGCCTTTACTGCCATAATCCGGATACATGGCGAGGAGAACAAAGCTTAAAAATGACTGCCGTCGAAGTAATGCAAAAAATTATACAGTATAAAAATTTTATATCCGGCGGCGGAGTAACCATTTCCGGAGGCGAACCGCTGCTTCAGCCGGAGTTTTGCCGCGAATTGATAGATCTATGCCATACGGAAGGAATTCATACGGCGATTGATACAAGCGGAGCCGTTCCTCTTGAAAAGTCCGGCACAGCAATTAAAAAAGCCGACTTGCTGCTGCTTGATATAAAGGATATCGACGAAAACGACTGCGTCGCTCTGACGGGAAGGTCTAATAAAAATACGCTGAAAACACTTGATTACTGCGAGGAAATTTCAAAGCCTGTATGGATAAGGCATGTAATAGTGCCGCAATATACGTTATGCTATGAAAAGCTAAAGCGTACTGCCGAATATTTAAGCCGTTACAAATGCATTCAAAGAGCGGATATTCTTCCTTATCATTCTATGGGAAAATACAAATGGAACGAACTGGGACTTGATTATAAACTTGATAATATTCCCGAACCGACTAAAGAAGAAATTGATTCCGCGCGCAGAATATTTAGAAAATACAATATCAACGTAATATAAGAAAAGGACGCTTTATGCGTCCTTTTGCTTTTTTACATTTTTCTTTTTTAAATTAAATTTTAAGCTGTTTTATAATATCAGAAAAAAATGATTACACTAAAACATCTGTGTCGGTTTTGAATAAAGATAGCCTTGAGAAAAACGTATATCGTTTTGTTCTACAATTTTCTGAATCTGATAATTTTCAACAAATTCCGCAATGATTTCCTTTGAATGCTTTCTTGCCCAATATGAAATCATTTCAAGGAATTCAAGCGCATAAATATCGCTGTTTATATTTCTTATAATTTCACCGTCAATTTTTATATAATCGGACTTTATTTTGAAAATATGTACAATATTTGAAAATCCGCTGCCAAAATCGTCTATAGCAATTCTGCCTCCCGCCTGATGAACCTTCTCAACAAATTCGAAAATAACCTGATAATCGTCTATTTCTTCTGTTTCTGTCAATTCAAAAATAAAATTTTCAGGATGAGACGAGGATCTGAGAGAGGTAAGTATCGCATGTACCACCTTATAATTATAAATATCGCTGATATTCATGTTTATTGTTACCTGCTCTGTTCTGTCACAGAAAATTTTCATTACTTTATTTATCATTATATATGATATATCGGCATAATATCCATATTCCTTTGCAATTTCCATAAAGTGATAAGGAGTATATACATTTCCCTCCGAATCTTCGATACGCATCAGCGATTCATACATTTTAATAACGCCGCTCTCATTATCTCGTATACCTTGAAAATAAGGAATAACCAAATCATTTGAAATCGCATTATTTAGAATCATAATCATTTTCATTTTCTGCGCATTAAATTGTTCCAACCCAAGCTCGGCAGTATACAGCAAAAAACAAAGCTTTTTATTTCTCATCCTAACCAGCGTCAGCTCCGCCTTTTTTATCATATTATCCTCATGCATCACAACAGAAAATTCACTTACAGGAACATAAGACGAAAACTTGAATTCAGAAAGATAATTTTGTAATATTCTTAATTTTTGTATAAAATCATCGTCAGGAATATCCGAGTTTGCAGTTAATATCAAGCAAGTGGCTTTATAGACATAAAAATCATAATCATCATTGTTTATAAAATTAATGATTGTTTTATAAAAGCGATTAAGATGCAGAATAAATTTGGTTTCACTCATAAACGCTTTCAGCAGATTTTCATTTTTCATGGTTATCATGCACATTTTATCAAATTTACCGGTATTATAATCAAATAAAAATTTAGTGACATTTCCCAATCCGGTAACGCTGTCTATGAACAAGGTTTTCTCTATTTCATGGCGTCGGGCAATTCCTTTTTCAAAATCTGTATGGGAAATAAGATAATCTATAATATTAACTTTATTATTTATCAGTTCGTCAGCACGGCTTTTTAGTATATCAACATTAAGCTTAACTCTGCTTTCGCTTTCAGAAAGCGATGCGATTGCGAAGGAAAAATTGCAAAAACGGTTTATATTCTGAATGTTTCCTATTTCTCCGGCAACAAGCGCACCGCACAAATTTGTCTTTGAAAACGGAAGCAGTTCCCATTTAGCGCAATTGCTAAATATATCCTGACGTGAAACGCAGCTATATCCGATAATAACCTCCGACGGATATCTGTTAATATTCTCGCATACCGATTCACATACATCAATAGTTTTCTGAATACTTGAATAAGATATTCTGACTATATCCCCGCTTTTGCCTCGCTTGGAACATACATAAGAGGCTCAGGTTCATTGGGAAATACTGAATATTGTTCATTCTGAGGAGAATAGGTAATAGCCCAAGGCACATTGCTTCTTTCAGCCTTAACCAAAGGAAAAAGAACCGTTGTGCTTAACGCCTCGCTGAAATCAGCAAAATTTATTCCCAAAAGCTCCTGATACCAAACCACCGCGTCTACGCCGTCAACCGACCTTATTATATTACCGTCCGCCTCTGTAATAGTATGAAGCTCTCCAACCGGTTCTGTTACATATATGACATCGCTGTATACTGAAAGCTTTTCAGAGTCTATTACTAATCCGGCAATTGAATTACGGTAAACTCCGTTTTCATTAAACACGAAGCTTTCAGGCTCAAGCATATCCAAAAGAGGCGTTTCATTAGTGTTAGCAACTCCTCCTATAATCTGCACCTCGGAAGCGTTTTTATTAAGACGCTCCACAAAATCATCAATCTTCATAAACGGACGAGAAGCCATGATAATCATAAATTTTGATCTGCTGCCCAATACACGATCAGTTAGTTTATCCGCTATATAAACGCCCTCCAGATCTCTTCCGGCTTCATCAACAAGACTGAATTCAAACGACTTTATATTCGCGCAATTAAAATCTGTTATAGAAACAAGACAGCAGTCAGTCAGTATTTCTCCTTTGTATATCACACCCGACGTACTGCTCCCGATTATTTTAGCCTTCGGAAAATAAGTCAGTATTTTTATTTGCAAAATCCATAATTGACTCATATCTGTGAACACATGTATGAATTCTTATTAAATATTCTCCATGTTCTGAAAGCTCGTTAGCTTTTATCAGTTCTTCAAACCTCTGATCTGTTGAATATATAAATCCTATATTTTTCATACTAACCTCCATTCCGCCGCTGATAGTAATATAGCATAGAATTTTTCTCCAGAAATTAAATTAATATGCAGTTCAAAATCTTTTATTTTAATTATAGCATATATTGTATACTTCGTCAATTTTTCTTACCATTATTAATTTAATTTTATCATATTTCACAATTTAGCTTACAATATATATGCAAATTAACTATTGTCTTCTAATTTTAACAAGCGCAAATAATTTAACATATTAAAATTAAATTATGTATTGACATCTAAAAAAAATTGTGATATAATATTAAAGTTGTTGGTTGAAGATATAATCTTTTTAATATGCAGGTGTGGCGAAACTGGCAGACGCGCCAGATTTAGGTTCTGGTTCCGAAAGGAGTGCAGGTTCAATTCCTGTCACCTGTACCATATAGCGCTGACAAAATAGATGAAAGTACAAAAAAGCCCGTAGTTACGGGCTTTTTGGATACCCAAACGGCGAAAAAAAGAAGTTAAAAACCATAGATGAAAAAAGCCGAAAAACACCGTCTGAAAGGATTAGAACTCCCGACATTTAAATATTTCAGAAAATGCAGGCATATTTGAGAAAATAATCTCAGATATGCTCTTTGTAAATATAAAGAATAGTATACAAAATTTCAAGGACCGTTTTGTCTGATATGAAAAATAAATAATAATACATTTAAAATAATATGAAGTTAATGGATTTGTATTCTGTTCTAATCTAACACCCTGAACAAAAATCAGAAAAGTTTGACGATAACTTTAAAATGGAAGGCATGAGTTTATGAAAAAAACAATTTCAATTTCGGTCAATGAGGAAAAATTGTCAGCAATAGAAATGTACTTGGAGCAGAAGATTACTACGCTTACGGCGAAGCTTGATAAGTACGCCGATCAGTTATGTACCGTCAAATGTCCGTGAATTTATTGAACTGACGGCGGTTAGGAAATCTTCCCGAAAAGCCTGCGGAACGGTAACCCTCCCCTGTTCGTACCGTGTGCCGTTGAATAAGGTTTCATGGCATAGGAAACCCTTAAGGACAAGCATGGCTTATTCGGGCTTTTTCGCAGGGTTTCAGAAAGGTTGAATGGCTTGAAAAAGGCGGTAAATTGTGATGAAGTCAAGACGTATGCTTCGTATTTGTCATCTAAAATACCAGGACAAAATCATGCATAAATCTGCCAAAACTATATTATTAGTTATTCCTCTTCATGTATTTTATGTCGATAGTACTCCATATCATACGATGCGTTATTTTTCGTTGTAATCCAGCTTTGTATATTAGAATTCATCGAATTAATTTCGTTCTTAATATTTTGCAAATCAGTTTCAGAGCGCTGAATATTTACTTCTAATTCTGAAATTTTATTAGTTACAATCGATTTTTTGCTTTTTAGTGTTTCAAAGGTACTGTTTAATGTACTCTTGGTTTTGTCTGCTTCTGTACTGTAAACATCTTTCAGATTCTTTTGTGTTACCGAATCTGAATATGCCATATTGTTGAAATTTTCAGATATGCTGTTGACACTACTATTAATTTTTGACATAGAGCTTTGCATATCATCTTCCTTTTTTATTGCATTCTCTATATCTGATAATGCATCTTTATATTTTTTTAATTGTGCTTTTAAGTTATTTATTTCTGAAATTTTAACTTGCTTATTTCCTTCTAAATTATTTACATTATTTTGACAGCTATTAATCTCAGAGCATGCATCATAATATCTATTTTTTGCCTGATAATAATAGTATTCGTAATCCATAATTTCCTCCAAGTTAAATACACATGATATTAAATCTTAAATAACTAAGTATGACTATATTATTTTACATAATATCATAAATTCTCTTATATTTCAACAGCTTTTTTGTCACTTTTTAAAATTTAATTTAATTTTCTATAATTTGCGTAAAAATAGCAATAAAATTTTAGCAGAATTAGCCAAAATATTGTTTCTGTTCCTCCTTAATCCCCATCGCCTGTTTCTTTTCAATTACCATACGCCTAAGCTTTTTGTCTGCGGACATCCTGACCGATCTGTATTCTTCTTCTGTAATCATCTTCAATACATCTGCTGAGATTTATGAACAAGCTTAAAACCGTATTTGCCAGCAATGTATTTTCAAAGCTTCTGCTTTCATTCAGAAAATTCTGAGCATAAACGTTTCCGTCGTCCGCCGACCTGTTAAGCCATTCCATTGCCTTTTCCTTATCTTTCTCAATATCCTCCGTACCGAAAAGATAAAGCCTTCCCAGCAGAAACGAAGCCCAATTGTTTTCATCCGCTGCCGATACCAGCAGCTTAACCGCACGTTCCGAATTATGATATTTGTTATCTTCCAAAAGTATTTTAGCTAACGAATACGAAGCATTCGCCTTGACTTCATCATAATTTACCGCTTTTTCAAGCCATTCAACAGCTTTGTCAATGTCATATATTTCTTCTTCCTGATAAAGCTTTCCGAGGTAATAGCAAGCGTATCCGCTGTCCTTATCTGCCATGAGCAGATATTTCTCAGCCTTGCTCAGATCCCTGTTCACAGCTTCGCCTTTAAAATTTCGTTGACTGTCTGTTTGACCTCCGGCTTTAAATATCCGTATACTTTTTTGCCCGTTACAGATTTAAGCTGATCGTTAAGTTTACCAACAAGCTTTATCAGCTCCGTATCCTCAAAGGCGTTTCCTGCAATATCATTTACAAGCCTACGCATAAACTCTGCCGACTCTTTTTTCAGAAGATTTCGCAGGTCGGTCTGTTGCTGATATAAATGGTGCAGCTCGTCCTGATAGATATCGTTCGCAAAGCCGCCTCGTATTTTTTCTATTCCGCGGTTGGTGAGGAATCCCTCGCGCTCGTTGGCGGAGTACACGATGATATGCACGTGAGGATTGGTTTTCTTATCATGAAACGCGGCGTACCATCTAACTCTTTGCAATATTAGCGATCCGCCGCTTGACTAAGTCCCGCCTGTCATAGCCCATCGCCTGAGCGCTGTCCCTGCGCAGGGAAACGACATGAGTCCAGACGTTTCCTCCGTGAGCCGCTATCTCTTTTGCGGTCTTTTCAAGCTCGACAGGCTCGTCCGACTGTGAGAACAAACCATGCTTACCGAATTTAACAGCGCCCGGACGGTTAGCAAGATAGCTTACATAGTTTTTACGGCTTGTAAGGCGGTCCATGTTCCGGTCAAGTATTTCCGATATGAGAGCGGAAGCGTTTTTGATAGTGGGATTCTTTTGGTAGTCCTCGTATTCAAATAACTCTTTGCCGTCGGGGAAACATTTTAGCAGAGAAAAAATCAGCTCCTGCTGTTTTTTAGCGGCAGGAGCGTGTTCGTTTGTATTCGGTATCGGCAGCTTGAACCCTCGCGGGTCGCTATGTATTTT
>ENA-OQCO01000563-OQCO01000563.1-human-gut-metagenome-genome-assembly--contig:-NODE-563-length-19641-cov-2.690581_pt1 | contig 19641 bp, 29 predicted proteins | sample MGYA00242500_ERZ504582 | MGnify/ENA primary metagenome ERZ504582 (study PRJEB26092, sample SAMD00036346) | human gut metagenome | host: Homo sapiens | study: EMG produced TPA metagenomics assembly of...
CCACCAAAACACAAAAAAACAACCACAAAACACCATCCCAATCAGCCGCCAATGGTAACCGGGGGCCATACCCTCCCCCTCCCATGCAAGGCTCCCCACAGGTCCTAGCGCCGCCGTCCCCCCGCAATCCGCGTGGAGTATCGTACGTTTGGCCGTTGGGGTGCCTGCGAGCGCCCGTGCGAGCCGTTTCGGAGCTGGTTTGACACTTTTGCCTCGCTTGTTTTCGAGGCTGTTACGTTTGATTCTCCGCAGTTTTGATATGTCACGAAATTATGGTTGCAACCCATTGGAATATATGCTATAGTTATAGCTATGGTCAACCAATGTAGGAATTGCGGCCATTTCTTTCAATCCACACCGAACCCTAGGCGTCCGAGACTGTTTTGCTCGGACAGATGCCGCAAGGCGTGGAGCCGCAAACATCAGATACCGCAGGAACTCAAGGCATTGCGCCGTTGGGTGCGCGCCGATGGCAAGCGTCCGATTATGTGCGATGGGTCACCAGCCAGTTCGACTGATCCCGATACCTGGGCGTCATACCCGGAGGTCATGCGCTCGAAGGCCGGCGACGGCTATGGCATCATGCTCGGCGATGGGCTTGCGTGCTGGGATTTCGACCATGTTGATTTGACCAGTCCGCCCGCGAAGGCGTTGGAGCTGTTGCCGGATGCGATCTATGCGGAGGTTTCGTCCAGTGGACATGGGTTGCATGTGTTCGTGGAGTCGTCGGAGTCGAGTTTCCGGCGTGCCGGTGTCGAGTTTTATTCGCGTTCGCGGTTTATTCGCATGACGGGAAGGAGGTGGCCGAAGTGACCACGGTTATCCGCAATCAGGGTACGAGTCTGGCGGTGCGCGAGAAGCTGGCCGCTGATGGCAGGCCCGTGTTGTTGGCGTTTTCGTGCGGCAAGGATTCCATAGCCGCGTGGCTGGCGATGCGGGATATGGGCATCGAGGTCGTTCCCGCGTATTTGTACTATGTGCCCGGTTTGAGGTTCGTGGACGAGGAGCTGGATTATTTCGAGCAGAAGTTCCAGACCCGAATCAAAAGGTATCCGCACCCGTCGCTGTACCGGTGGTTGAACAATGCGGTGTTCCAGGCTCCCGAACGGTTGCGCTATATCGAGGCGGCGCGTTTGCCTGAGCCGTCGTATGAGCAGATGTGGGATTTCATCCGCGCCGACGTGGGCTTGGATAAGAGCACGTGGTGCGCGGATGGCGTGCGCGCCGCCGATTCGATTCAGCGTCGTGGCGCGTTCGTCCAGTACGGGTACTGGCGGCGCAATCTCAAGAAGGTCAGTCCTATCGGGGATTGGCTCAAGGGCGAGGTGCTGGACTGCATCAGATCGCATGATATCGAGCTGCCGTGTGATTATGCGTGGTTCGGGCGTTCGTTCGATGGCATCGATAAGAGGTTCACCAAGGTTCTCAAGGACAAGGCTCCGGACGATTACGCGACGCTGCTTGAATGGTTCCCTTTGTTGGAGGTGGATCATGTCAGGTGATTTCAAATTCGATTTTTCGAAGAGAAAACCCAAGGGCAAGCGTGTGAAGCCGGTGCCGGAGAATCTGGACGAGAACGCGAAGGAATACCGCGAGCGTGCCCGTGCGGAGCGCAAGCGGTTCGTGGATGCGACCGACACCGAATTCTGGTTGTGCCTGTGCTTCCCCTCCCCCGCCGAGATGACGCGGTGGCGTGAGCGTTTTGGTTTCGGCGAGGAACACCGGATCTATGCGTACCGTGACATCGCCGACAGGCTTGCCCCGTACAAGCCGGCCAGGTCGTCTGCCGTGGCGTTCGGTGCCGGTGTGGGGTTCGTCGGCGGTCTCGGTTTCGCGGAGAAGACGCCCGACCCGCTCGCCGGCGTCAAGTACACCGATGATCTGGAAAAGGATTGCCTCGCCGAGCTCTCCGCTCTGCACAAGGCGCTGGTTTCGGCTCGCAGCCCGGAAAAGCTTGTCGATCCGACCGATTCCGAACACTGGTTCGCCATCGCATTCCCCTTGCGCGACGATAAAGACTCTTTCCTCGCCGAGTACGGTCTTCGCAAGCTCGGCGACAAGTATCTGGACGGCATGGCCGTCGCTCGGAAGCTGGGAGGCGAGTTATGAGGCGAGTCCGTTACGCGAGCACCAACGATATCCGCTATACGGGGTATGGACGTCGCTCTTCCGGTTCATCCGGTGGCGGTGTATCCGCCCTGCGTGTGAGTGCGTCCCGTTCCGCGTCGCGATCGAGCGGATCGTGAACCGGTAACAATATTTTCGTTCAAGCCGTCCCTATGGGGCGGCTTTTCCATTGAAGAGAGACTTTCATGGCGCGTAAATCCCAGACCTTCAGTGAATACGCCGCCGAACGCGGTATCAAGGTCACTCCAGATTTCACCATTGACCGAAGAGGTAACTTTTACTATCCACTTAAGGACGAGGAACAATCCCGACGTCAAAGAAAAGCACTCGCCGATTACCGCAAATTGGTCGAATCCGGGGCCATCCACGATCCAACTCTTGAGCGCGCAGCAAAAGCGGGAAAACCGTGGGCGAAGAAAATCCTATCGATGAAACGGGCCAATAGCAGAACCGCTTCCCGCTCTTCCGGCTCCTGATTTTTTCCTGTCCGATTTTCGTGCTTGGAGGGAGGTGGATTATGCGAAACCTGTTCCAGCGCGCCGGCAATGCGGTGCGTAACGTTGCCGGTCGTATCCGCAGCGCTTTTTCTCGCGGCGGCTCGCGTTCCTCCGGCTCCTGATTTCCCGATGGAGGTGATTGTCATGCGTCCGAGATACGTGCAGGGCGAGTTTGATTTCTCTCGTGCAGCCGGTTCCGCTCGCGCTAGCCGCTCCAGCGGCTCCTAGACATTGATTCGAGGTGATCCAGTTGGCCAAGACCACGATAACGCAGCCACAGTTGCCTGACGGCATCGAATGGCCGGAGGCTACCGTGCGATGGTGGGAGCATTTGGCTTCCACCCCCGGAGCGGACTCGTGGACCGAGGCCGACTGGGACAACCTCATGAACGCCGCCCTGATCCACGCGGACATCTGGGGTTCCGGCAATTTCGCCAGCGTGCCCATACTGAACAAGCTACTGCAGGATTACGGCATCACACCAGCCGCACGCAGCCAGATCATGCCGGCGGAAGTCCAGAAGCAGGAGCGGCATACGCCGCTCGATGAGATAGCCGAACGACGGAAGCTGAGGGTGATCGAGGGTGGCAAGACGAAGAGGCGTACAGGAACCTAGCTTCGCTCTGGTTCCCAAGCACGTGCAGTCCGAGGGAGGCGAGGCGTGCGCGCTCGCCGCCGGCTACGATATGAAGCCGGACAAGTGGCAGCGCATCGTGCTTGAGGGTTGGCTCGCCACGGATTCGAAGCTGCAATGGGCGGCGTCGGATTGCGGGTGCGCGGTGCCGCGTCAGAACGGCAAGAACGCGATTCTCGAGTTCACGGAATTGTACCTTGCCGCGATCCTCGGCATGAAGATTCTGCATACGGCGCATGAGGTGAAGACCTGCCGCAAGCATTTCCTGCGTATGAAATACTATTTCGAGAACGCGCGCAAGTTCCCCGAACTGGCGGAGTTGGTCACCTATATCCGGGCCACGAACGGTCAGGAGGCCATCGTGTTGAAGAACGGTGGCAGCATTGAGTTCATCGCCCGTTCGAAGAGTTCGGGCCGTGGCTTCACGGTGGACGTGCTGGTGTGCGACGAGGCGCAGGAGCTGACCGACGAGCAGATGGAGGCCATACAGCCCGCCATCTCGTCGGCACCCTCGGGCAATCCGTTGACCATCTACACGGGCACGCCGACCCCGCCGACTTCGCCGGGCACGGTGTTCGCGCGCATGCGCCGCAACGCGCATCGCGACAAGCCGCCGAAGAACCTGTGCTGGTTCGAATGGGCGGCGACCGAGATCGGCGACGTGCACGACCAGCAACGCTGGTACCGGTACAATCCATCGCTCGGCACCCGCCTGTTGAAAAGCGTGGTCGTTTCCGAGTCGGAGAAGATGACGCCGGACGGTTTCGCCCGCGAACGTCTCGGCTGGTGGAACGATCAGGCCGGCGCGCTGTCCGATATCGATGTTGACGAGTGGGCCAAGTGCAAGACCGACAAGCCCTGCATGGATGGCTACAACTCGTATGCGGTCAAGTTCAGCGCGGACGGCGCGAACGTCACCCTCGTGGCGTGCGTGCGCCCGCCCCGCAAGTCGAGTGAATTGCCGCACGTGGAGGTCATCGCCTCGCGCAGCATGCGCGGCGGCACCGGCTGGCTGGCCGACTGGCTGACCGCCGAGAAGAACGGTGCGGAACGATGGCGCAACGCCATCGGCATCATCATCGACGGGCGCGTGGGAGCCCCCACCCTGGTCAACAGCCTCATCGACAAGGGCGTGTCGAAAAGAGTGATCGTGGTTCCGCGCCCTTCCGACGTGGCGGACGCTTGTTCGATGCTCGAACAGGCCGTGAACGACCATGGGCTTACCCATTTCGGCCAGCCTCTGCTTGACGAGGCGGTGGGTCATGCGAAGCACAGGAAAATCGGCGACGGGTTCGGCTACGAGCCGTCCATGGAGAACATCGACGTGAGTCCCGTGGAAGCGGTGGCTCTCGCGTATTGGAACGTCAAGACTTCCAAACGTCATCCGGGAAGAAGAGCGAAGGCGGTGGCATTCTGATGCAGATTCCCAGTCTTGAAAACGTGCAGGTCGATAATCTGCCGACGAGTGCCGAGAACCGTGGGATTTGATGATACGTCAATGGTCCCAGAAGCTCGAACGTAACCTTTTGCGCACCAAATACTACGACGGGCGCAACGAGCTTAAGAATCTGTCCATCGCCGTGCCGGACAGCATGGCGGGGATAAGCGAGGTCGTGGGCTGGCCGCAGAAATCGGTGGACGCTTTGGCCGACCGCATCGTGTTCGATGGTTTCGTCGGAGTCGGCGACGACAGCCGCGATCCGTTGGGTTTGGATTCGATTCTTTCAGACAACGACTTCGACGTGGAATTGCCGCAGGCCATCCGCAGCGCGCTCACTCACTCATGCTCGTTCCTGAACGTGCGCAGCGCGGAACCCGAGGATGGTCTGCGCTCGAAGGTGTCCGTGTCGTTCCGCAGCGCGCTCTATGAGACCGGCCTGTGGGATTACGCCCGTCGCGGCCTGTCGGCGGCGTTGTCGATAACCGATATCGACCGCTCACAGTACGCGCAGGCGAACACCATCGTGCCTTCCGAACTCATGCTCTACATGCCCGGCTACACGATTCGTATACGCCGCACGCAATCAGGCCGCTATCATGCGGACGCTCCCCGGAACACGTACATGGATCATGTGCCTGTGTACCTGATCCCCTACCATCAGGACCTGAACCGCCCCTTTGGCCGCTCGCGCATCAGCCGTGAGGTCATGAGCATCACCGACACGGCGGTGCGCACCATGCTGCGCATGGAGGTAAGCGCCGAATTCTATTCGAGCCCGCAACGCTACCTCATCGGCGCGGACGAGCCGCCCGAGGACAAGAACGGCAAGAAGCTGACCGGCTGGGAAGCCACCATCTCGAAGGATGCTCAACATCAGCCTCAACGAGGACGGCCAGGCACCCGCCATCGGCCAGTTCACGCAGATGACCATGCAGCCGCACACCGACATGCTTCGCGCCCTCGCGGCACGCATGAGCGGCGCGACCGGCGTGCCGCTCAGCCAGTTCGGCGTCATGACGGATTCCGGCCCTTCCTCGTCCGACGCGATCATGGCGGCGGAAAGCGAACTTGTCATCGAGGCGAAGAACGCCTGCCGCGCCATCGGCGTGCAGCTACGCAAGGCCGCGAGGGACATCGCCATCCTCAACGGCACCAGCGAGGACAGCGACGAGCTCGACCGCTTGCAGGTCAACTGGCGTGACCCCGAACGCCCATCGCAGGCCGCGCTCTCCGATGCCATCGTGAAGCAGGTGACGGCCATTCCATGGCTCGCCAACTCCGACGTGGTGTTGGAGAAGCTCGGCTACACGGATTCCGATATCACACGCCTGTTGGTCGACAAGCGCAAGGCCGAGACCCGCAGCGTGCTTGACTCCCTCGTGAACGGAGGCAACAAGGATGACGGACAACCGGCAACTGGACCAGCTGCAAGCCAGCCAAGCCAGAGCGGTGGAACTGGCGCGCCGCGATCTGGCGAAACTGTGGGGGACGCTGCAACAGCTCAGTCCTGAATGGCAACGTGACATGCTACTCGACTACGTGCCGCAACTGGTCGCCAAATACGGCGACCTCGCGGCACAGGCCGCCTACGAATGGTATATGCGCGTCCGTGGCGAATCGGTGCCCGAATCATGGGAGTACGACCTGTCCGACTCGTTTCCCGGCGACGGCATCGACAAGACGATACGCTGGCAGGCCGGCCACCTGTGGACCGACCCGCAGACCATGCAGGCGTATCTTGTCGGCGCGATGCAACGCTGGGTCATGTATTCGGGGCGCGAAACCATCGCCCGCCTGTGCGAGCACGACCCGTCCGAACCCCGGTACGCGCGCGTGCCGAGAGGCGCGAAGACGTGCGCGTTCTGCACTATGCTCTGCTCGCGCGGCTGGGTGTACCGCAGCGAGAAGACCGCGAAATACGCCAAAGGCTCGTTCAGACTGTTCCACGACGACTGCGACTGCCAGATAGTCCCCGAATGGGACAGGGACCAAGCTCACATCGAGGGCTATGACCCCGACCGCATGTACTCGGAATACATGCACGCCCGCAGCCTCATCGAGAACGGCGGCCTGGACGACGACACCTATCGGATGATAAAGGCCACCACAAAAGGCAATCCCGACAATCCCAACGACCCGAACACGATCACCTATGTGATGCGCCGACTCTACCCCGACCGTTACAAGGACGGGTATGGAGTACCCAGACCGTCCCGTTCGCACTGAATTTTCCCCAACCACCCGCACGGGTGGTTTTTTATGCCCGAAACGGGCCCAACCCACTAGGAGGAACCATGACCGAAGAGGCCAACGGCAACCAGCAGGCGGCATCGACCGAGAACGGAGCGAAGCCGCCCGAAATCGACTACGAGGCCAAATACAAGGAGGCCGTCGCCCATTCCCGCGAATGGGAGAAACGCGCCAAGGACAACAAGACAGCCGCCGACGAACTGCAACAGCTCAAGGAGGGCCCAACTGTCCGAAGCCGAAAAGACAGCCAAGCACATCAAAGAGCTTGAAGCCAAGAACGCCGCCTACGAGGCGGAAAAACAGCAGAACGAATGGAAGACGCAGGTCTCCAAGGAAACCGGCGTGCCCATCGCACTGCTCCACGGCTCCACCCTCGAAGAAATGCAAGCCAACGGCAAGGCGCTCGCCGACTACATCGCCGAGAAGACCAAGCCGAAGGTGCACGCCTCTTCCGAATCCAACCAGCCTCCCGCACCATCCGACACACCCGGCGATTGGCTTCGAGATCAGTTCCTCAAGCAGAAACGCAAATAATCCACCTCATAGAAAGAAGGTATGACGATGGTTTCCAACGTGAACTCCATCATCACCAGCGGCGACCTCGGCGGCGGACTCATCCCCACCGAATACGCCACCCAGATTATCCAGGACGCCCCCAAGTCGAGTGTGTCCCTCACCCGCATGCGTCAGATTCGCATGAGCACCCGCACGCGCACGCAGCCGGTGCTTGACTCCAAGCCGATCGCCTACTGGGTTGGCGGCGATACCGGCCTGAAACAGACCACGAAGATGAAATGGTCGGGCCTGAGCATCACGGCCGAGGAACTTGCGGCCATCGTGCCCATCCCCGAAGCCGTCATCGCGGATTCCGGCATCCCAATCTGGCCGGAGGTCATGCCGCGTCTGACTTCCGCGCTCGGCTACAAGCTGGACCAGGCGACCCTTTTCGGCGTGGACAAGCCGTCCAGCTTCCCGGACGGCATCATCCCGCAGGCCATCACGGCGGGCAACACGCTCACCCAGGGCAAGGACCTCGCCAAGGACGTTGCCAGCATGGGTCAGAAGCTCGCCGAACAGGGCTTCGCCATGAACGGCTTCGCCAGCAAGCCGGGCCTGAACTGGGAGCTTATCGGCCTGCGCAACGCCAACGGCAGCCCGATCTACGTGCCGTCCCTCGCCTCGGGGGCCCCGTCCACCCTGTACGGCTTCGGTCTCAACGAGGTAGACAACGGCGCGTGGGATGCCACCAAGGCCGTGCTGCTCGGCGCGGACTGGTCGAACTTCGTGGTCGGCATCCGTCAGGACATCACCTACAAGCTGCTTGACCAGTCGGTTATCTCGGACGATAACGGCAAGGTGATTCTGAACCTCGCCCAGCAGGACTGCGTCGCCATGCGCGTCGTGTTCCGCGTCGGCTTCCAAATCGCCAACCCCATCAACGACGTGCAGCCCGACAAGACGAAGCGCTTCCCCGCCTTCGTGATCGCAGCCCCAAAAGTGTGACGCCGGCACCCCAATCCATCGAGACCAGTCCTGAAACCGTCACCGTTCGAGCCGGCGAAACAACCAATGTGACGGTACGTGTCCTGCCGGAGGGCGCGGACCAGACGGTGACCGCGACTGTCGCTGACAAGTCCATCGCCACGGTGGTGTCCGATGACTGACAATACCGTGTTCGCCCCTCACGAGGATCTGGAAGCCCGGTGGCATCCTCTCACCGACGCGGAACGGGCGCAGGCGGACATGCTGCTGGCCGCAGCACGCGGCTTCGGCATCATCGCATTCTGACATTAAGGAGGCCGTCATGGTCGATGAAACGGAAGAAAACCCATTTGCCACGCATTTGGAATTGGCCAAACGCTGGAAGCAGATGCCGGACGACCCCGATTATGTGGATCAGCGTCTGGCCGATGCCTCGCAGTTCCTCCGCGAACAATGCCCGGATTGGCGGAACATATCGCAGGCGACGCTTGAACGCATCGCCTGCGAGCTCGCCAAGGACGCGATCTCATCCGACATGCAGACCGAGGGCGCTGGTTTCGACACCACCGGTGCCAGCAATCTCAGCCTCACGGCGGGCAATTTCACCCAGTCCATGACATTCGCGAACCCTCGCGGCGAATTCTACCTGTCCAAAGGGCAGAAGAAGGCGCTCAGGCTCACCGGCCAACGCTTCTACAGCATCGACCTGTCAAACGGGGAGGCGTCATGAGAGGCGAGACCGTGAAAGTGATGCGATACACGCCGACCGGCGAGACCGACCCCGGCGGCTCGCCAGTCACGAAGGTCGATATCGAGTCGGTGGACAACGTGCTCGTCTCACCAGGCGCGATGAGCAACGCCACCGACTCGATTCGACCTGACGGCGTGACCGTTGCATTCACCTGCCTCTTCCCCCGCAGCTACGCATACCGGAGTCTGCGCGGGGCGAGTGTGCGCATCAATTCACATGACTACGAGGTGATCGGAGACCCGAGACCATTGGACGGCGGAATGAAGCCGACTGCATGGAACCTCACGGTCGAAGTCACCGACGCGGAGGGATAGTGCATGAAACGGGTGAAACTGCATTATTCGGCATTCCAGGCGTACAGGCGCAACGAGGGCGCTCGCGCCGCCTTGTCGGAGGCACAGAAGATCGCGGCCCGCGCCAACTCCATGGCCGCGCCGACTCACGCGGGGCAGCCGTCGTACACGGCGGAGGGCCCGCGGGCGAACGAGAAGGGCGCGACGGTGCTCGTGCATACGGATAATCTCGCCGCGCGCATCGATAACGCCGTGCGCGACACGCTCGCCAAGGCGTTGGGAGGCGGCTGATGAACGCGGAGAAGCTGGTCATGGACTGGCTCAACGCGGCACCCGAACTCAAGGATTATCCCGCGAGCTTCGAGGTTCCCGCCGAATCCAGCGCCACGAACCGTATCCCGTTCGTCACCGTGGAACGCACGGGAGGTTCGGAAGGCCGGTTCGTGTCGAGACCATTGATCGCTGTGCAGGTGTGGGCCGCTTCACGCTGGGAGGCTTCGGACGTGGCACAGCGTCTCGTGCTGCCACGGTTGAAACGCATCGTTGAACTGCCCGAGGTGGCCGATTGGGACATCACCGGCCTGACCGACTTCCCCATGCCGGACGGACGGCCACGCTACCAGATACTCATCCAGCTCACCGTCAAGACCGACGAATGAGCATCATTTCCAGAAAGGGCCTAATCATGGCTAATGAAACAACAACGAAGAACGATTCCACAAACGTGTCGTTCGGCAAGTTCAAGGTCGGCGGCTACGCGTACGCGGCACCCGTCGGCACCGCATTGCCCACCGATTCGGAAAGCGCACTCGACCCCGCTTTCCAGCTCATCGGCTACCTGTCGGAGGACGGCATCACCAACACGACCGACACCGACACCGCCGAAGTCAAGGACGCGAACGGTACGACCGTGATGAAGGTCATCTCCAGCTACTCCGAAAGCTACCAGTTCGTGCTCATCGAGTTCCTGCGCAAGGCAGCGGCGCAGATGCGCTACGGCAACGACGCGGTGACCGGCAAGGACAAGAGCATGGTCATCAAGCATCAGATGCCCGACGATACACCGGTCTCGCTCGTGTTCGAGATCGTTGCAACCGGCAACGTGAAGGACCGTACCGTCATCGGTTCCGCAACCCGTTCCGAGTTCGGCGACCGCCAGATGCATTCGAGCGACGTGCTCGGCTATGACATGACGGTGGCCGCGAACGACATGGGAGATGGCGTCACCTCCATCGAATATATCGGCATCCCAAAAGGCTGACGCCTCTGACTGTGACTGTCTCGGCCCGTGAAGGGGGCCAGCAGGTCAATGTGTCGGAGGCTCCAGCATCCGGCCTTCAGCGTCGATACAAGATAACCAGCGCGGACGCGAAACCGGTTGTTGAAAGCGCCACGGTGGTAGACCTCGCGTTCGGTTGGACCGTGTTCCCCTTGGACGGTCAGGTAAACGGCAAGACCGGTCAGGTGGTCACTGTTGTGGATTGCACGGTCAATGGCTCGTATGCGCGTGCGAAGGGCGAGGCCGTGCTGCCGGCCCCGCTGCCGTCCAAACCCACCGGCATCCAGGTCACGCCCGAGTCGTTGACACTCAGGGTCGGCGAGACCGCGGGCCTCGACGTCAAGGTGCTGCCGGAGGGCGCGGACCAGACGGTGACCGCGACTGTCGCTGACAAGTCCATCGCATCGATCTCTCGAAAAGGAGTGAACCATGGCTGATGAAGTATTTAGTGGTGGGGTAAGCGTCACCGGTGTGGAACCCGGAACCACCACAATCACCATCAAGTCGACAACCAATCCGAACATCAGCAAAAAGGTGCCGGTCACGGTCAAATCCCGTAACCTGCTCGCCTACGGTCCCGCCGAGGGCAACGGGTTGACCGCCACCGTCAACACTGACGGGTCATTGCATGTCACCGGCACCGCCACCGGTCAATGGCGTGGCCTGTCGTGGACGTTCCCATGCCCGGTACATGGCACCGTGAAACTCAGCGGCACTAGTATCGCCGGTTTGAACTTCAACATCAAGTGCCTCGACGCCAAGGGGCAGCAACTGGGAGACCAAATGAACTTGGGTAACAGTGTCATGGCAATCCCTGCCGGCACCGTCAGCCTGTTCCTCAACATCATCTCCGCCGAGGCCACGCCCACCGCGAAGGACGGCGACCTCCGAATCCAGTTGGAATACGGTACTACCGCGCACGAGTGGATGCGACCCGACAACACAAGCCTTAAGGGGGAGGGGGCTATGAGCTAGCGAACCTCGTGCCCTCGTTCGCTTCCCTGTTGCCCTATACCATGAACGGCGTCACGTTCACCAGCAGGGACGGGCACACCGTGCACGTGAAGGGCACGGCGACCGCGTGGGCGCAAATCAACGTATCCGTGCGACTGGACGCGGGCACCTACATGCTCACGTGCGACAACAGCAACGGCTGGAATTACGGAACCCAGTTCGGCGGCAGTATCAGCGGTCACGACTCACTGGGCAATCCGTCCGCCAAGCTCGAAACAGGCACCTACACCGTCAACGTGTTCGTCGCCGAAGGGAAGACCGTGGACATCGACCTGACCCCGCGCATCCACCGGCTCGACTAGCCAACACGTCCCCTCGCGGATTCCTTCATTCTCTCCTTGCCGCGAGGGGAATTCTTTTTTAACCGTCAAGGAGAGATTTTTTTCTTCGAGGAGAACGTCAATGTCACGCAACCGAAACCACCGCCGCGCCAATGTCAGCCAGATTGCAGGACGACCACAGGACCACAAGCAGTCCAAGAATACGGTTCGCCGTGCCAACGTCCGTGGAATCGATATCGATATCGACCCGAAGGTTTTGGACGATTGGGAGTTCATGGAATCGCTCTATGACCTTCAGGCCGATCCGAAGGGCAACGCCTTGCAGATCATCCCGTTCCTACGCCGATTGTTAGGCGACTCATACGACAAGGTCAAGAACGGATTGCGAGGCGCAGACGGGCGCATCGACGGCGAAACCATGGGCACCTTCCTGACCGAGCTGTTCGAGGAGATGGGTAAGGCTTTCCCAAACTCATGACGCTCGTGCTCCTGCTCGACCGCTGCCCCGACCAGTTGGCGGCGGACATGAGAAGGGAGTACGGGCTCGGCATGCACGACCTGGACCCGTCGGAGACGGCCGCACTGGCCGCGAACCTCCCCGCAGGCTCACTCGTCTGGCAGACGTTGGACACGCCGCGCGCGTGGACGTTCGACCAGTATCTGGCCGTGCTGCGCATCGAACAGATGAACCAGTGGATCTGGGCAAACGGCGACCCGAGGAACGCGGCCCGCAACCCCGGCCGCTGCCACGCCCCGGCCAACACCACGCCACGCCGGAAGCAACCGGCCCGGCCATGGAAGCCGGATCAGAGAACCCAGAACCCGATGGCAACACCATCCGTCGCACGCGCACCATCAAGGCCGTTGGCATGAGCGTCGAACAGCTCGACCGATTCATGAGCCAACGGTTCACGACCGTGAACCGTGTGGAGAACCGGCCGCAGACCGGACAACCATAACCGAACAGAGGAAGGCGAAACAATGGCCTATAATCTCGCCACCGCATATGTGCCCATCGTGCCCTCCATGGATGGCGTCGGCAAGGCCATTGAAAAAGCGTTCGGCGACGCATCCAAAACCACCGGCAGTAAGACCGGACAGAGCATCGGCAAGGGACTGTCCGTCGGATTCGCCTCCAAGGTCGGAGCCGTGGCCGGCATCACGTCCAGCGTGTTCAGCAAGGTCACGTCCGTCGTCACGTCCAGCCTTGGTTCCGCAGTTGACCGCGTCGACCAGATGAACAACTTCCCGAAGGTCATGAAGAACCTCGGATATTCGGCCACCGATGCGGCCGCGAGCATCAAGAAGATCAGTGACGCGCTCGACGGTCTGCCCACCACCAGCTCGGCCATGACCGGCATGGTCCAGCAGCTCGCCCCACTGACCTCGAACCTCGACGAGGCCACCGACATCGCTTTGGCGTTCAACAACGCCATGCTCGCCGGCGGCGCTTCGACCATGGAGCAGGAGAACGCGCTCACCCAGTACACGCAGATGCTCTCCGCCGGCAAGGTGGACATGCAGGCATGGCGTTCGATTCAGGCCGCGATGCCGGGCCAGCTCAATCAGGTCGCCGAGGCCATGCTGGGCGCAGGGAAGAACTCAAACGACCTGTATGAGGCCATGAAAAACGGGTCAATCAGTTTCGATGATTTCAACAAGAAGGTCATGGAACTGAACCAGAACGGTTTCGGCAAATACGCCTCGTTCGCCCAGCAGGCCAAGGACGCGACTCAGGGCATCGGCACGGCCATGGAGAACGTGCAGAACCGTGTCGCCAAGGCCGTGCAGAAGGTCATCGATGCCGTCGGAGTGGAGAACATCGCCGGCGCGATCAACAGGTTCAGCTCCCAGTTCGGCAAAATCGGCGACGCGGCGGCGGGCATGGTCACCGGCGTGAAAGGCTGGTTCGGCAAGGCGGCGCAGGCCGCGCAGCCGCTTGTGTCGATCTGGCAGTCCGATTTCGGCCAGCTCGGAGTGTATCTGAAAGGTCTGGCGTCGAACGCGCAGGCGTTCGGCGGGAGTCTGCTCGATGTCGTCACGAATGGCGGTGGCTTGCAGAACTTCCTCACAGGATTGAACAACATCATCTCCCCTCTCGTCAACTGGTGGATCGCGCTTACCCGCAACGTGAGCATCTTCATCGGCACGCTTTCCGACAGCGGCGGAGTGCAGGCGTTCCTCGCGTCGCTCAGCGAACTCTGGAAGGGGCTCACGCAGCTCGGTCAGGGATTGGCAGACGCAGTAACCGGTTTCCTTGCGGTCGGTCAGAACGGTGGCGCCGCAGCCTCCATCGGCCAGCTTGTGGGCGACGCCTTCAACGCCGCCGCCCCATTTGTCGAAAAACTCGCGTCCACATTGCAGTCGCTCGGTGATTGGGCGAGCGAACACGGCGATGCGATACGAACCGTCATCGCTGGCATCGCAGGTGGTTTCGCAGCGTTCAAGACGGCGAGCCTCATATCCGCAGCCGTCACCGCATTGAAATCGTTCGACGTGGCGGCGAAAATCGCCGCAGCCGGACAATGGGTTCTCAACGCGGCAATGAACGCAAACCCAATTGTTCTCGTTGTCACCGCGATAGGCGCGCTCGTGGCCGCGCTCGTCTGGTTCTTCACGCAGACCGAGACGGGCCGCAAGGCGTGGGCCTCGTTCACCTCGTTCCTCTCATCCGCATGGCAGTCGGTGGTTTCGTTCGTCACGAGTCTCGGCCAGAACATCGCCAACTTCTTCACGCAGACAATCCCGAACGCGATCCAGTCTGTCATTCAATGGTTCCAGCAACTGCCTTCCGCGATCGGGACGGCGTTGTCGAACCTGATTACGTCGATTGGCACGTGGGCGGTGAGCTTCGGCCAGTCGGCGTTGCAGGCGGGACAGCAGTTCGTCTCGAACATAGCGAACTTCCTCACGAATCTTCCGGCGACGATAGCCTACTGGCTCGCCTATGGCATCACGTTCGTGGTGCTGTGGGCCGCGCAGCTCGGCTCTCAGGCGATTTCTGCGGGCCAGCAGTTTCTCGCGAACCTCGGCTCCTACATCTCGCAGGTGCCCGGACGCATCGGTGCCGGGCTTTCCGGCGCGATAAGCGCGGTCGGCTCGTTCGCCAGCAGCATGGCATCCGGCGCGCTTCGCGCGGGCCAGCAGTTCCTGAGCAATCTGGTCAACACGCTTGCATCCATACCGGGACGCATGGTGTCCATCGGCTCGCAGATCGTGCATGGCATTATCAGCGGCATCACGGGCAGCATCGGCAAAGTTGGCAGCGCCATTCTCGACGGCGTGAAAGATGCCATCTCCGGCGTGAAGAACTTTCTCGGCATCCACTCGCCGTCACGCTTGTTCCGTGACCAGATAGGTCGGAACATCGGTCTCGGTCTCGCCCAGGGCATCAGCAACAGCCAAGCCGCCGTCATGTCCAGCATGAACGGCATGGCCTCGGACATCGCCTCCACACGGTTCACGACTCCCGATGTAGCCACCGGCTACGGTCTGAGCCCGACCAGAGCCTCCGTCTCGACTGGCGGCGAACCGTTATCTGGCGAACTGCTCGGCGAACTCCTGTCGGAACTGCGCGCGCTGCACGCGGATATGCCACTGATTATGGAGAAGCTTGGCATCGAGGTGGATGGTCGTGAACTCGGAAGGGTGATACGCAATGCGATCGCTTAGTTATATATGCGCCTCGACCGGTGAGACGATCCCACTGGAAGGGCCCGATACCTGGGCCCAGACGGCGGATGGGCTGCGCGGTCGCGAATGGTCGTACACCATCGGATACCGGAGTCTGACCGGAGTAAGTCGTACGGCGCGCGAGGCCGAGCTTGACCTAACCTATGTCCGCTGCCCCGAGAAGGTGGATTCGACGCGCCGCCTGTTCGATGCCGACGTTGCCGCAGGAACGCCGGGCATGTTTGATGCTGACGGCTGGACGACTCGCGCCTACGTGGTCAAGGCGGAGCCGCAGACCATCACGCCGGTGATAATCCAGCAGAAGCTCACCGTGGTCATGCTTGACGGCATCTGGCGTAAGGCCGGGGAATCGCAGCACTTCTGGAGCGACGCGCTCACGCCCGGACTGGACCTCGACTATCCGCATGATTATCCGCATGATTATCTGGCGACCACGAGGAACGCGGTGGCCTCGAATCCCATGCCCACTGCCATGCCGTTCCAGATGGTGATATTCGGGCCGGTGTCGAACCCGCAACTCACGTTGGGCGGCAACATGTACGCGCTCGACATGGACATACCCTCGGGCTCCTACGTGACCGTCACCTCGATTGCAGGCCGTCGCACCATCGTCATGACCGCCGAGAACGGCGACGAGACCAACGTGTTCGACAAGGGCCGGCGCGGAACCGGTCTCAACGGGGGCGAATACATCTTCCAGCCGATACCGGCTGGCGATTCCATCGTGCAGTGGAGCGGCTTCGGCGTCGATTTGACCGTCTATCAGGAGGAAAGCGAGCCACCATGGTGGAACTGATCGTCACCGATGCGAGCCACGTGGACCAAGCCAGCCTTGAGGGCTTCACGCTCGACGCCGCGTGGGGCGCGGACGAGAACGATTTCGAACTGACCGTGGACAGGCTCATCGATGCCGGTAGCTACGTGTATTTCGACGGCGGCGAGTGCGGTGGCGTCGTGGATTCCCTGAAGGACTCGCTGAAGGACGGCCGCAGCACCCTCACCTACGGCGGTCGCACGTGGCACGGCATGTTGGCGAACAAGATTTTGGAGCCTGATAGGGGCAAGGATTATCTCACCGTGAGCGGCACGGCCAGCACGGTCATCGGCTCGCTCATCAGTCGCGTCGGCCTTGACGGCGTGTTCGACGCGGTGGACTCGCCCACTGCCGGCGCGCAGACCATCAAGCAATACCAGTTCGACCGGTACACGGACTGCTATACGGGTTTGAGGAAGATGTGCGAGGCCAACGGACTGAAACTCAGGCTCGCCTATGCGTCCGGCCGGGTCAACATTTGGGCTGAGCCGGTTGCGCATTACGGCGATTCGATTGACAGTGACCTCATCGATTTCGACGCGACGCGCACGTGGAGGAAGCCGAATCACCTGATCGGTTTGGGCAAGGGCGATTTGGCGGCCCGCGTGGTCGTCCACTGGTACGCGGACGCGAAAGGCAACGTCAGCCAGACCCAATCGCTCAAAGGCGTGGACGAGATAACGCAGGTCTACGACTATTCGAATGCCGAGACCGCCGAACTCAACACCAAGACCAAAGAAAAATTGCAGGATCTGCAATCCGAGGGCGATGTGAAGGTCACCGTCCGCGACGACGCGAACGTGGTGTTCGACGTTGGCGACACCGTGACCGCACGTGACAATCTCACAGGCATCACCGTCAACGCGACTATCAGCAAGAAAATCGTCAAGGTCTCCGACGGCGTGCTGAGCGTCGATTACGAGGCCGAATAAGGAAGGGAGCCATTATGGCGCGTATCGACAATGCGATTGTCATGCAATGCGACCGGTGCGGCAAGACCGGCTGGTACACGAGCGAGGAAGACCCTGCCGGCATGAAGGACTGGTGGAACACCCGCCGTCTCAACGCGCAGAACGAGTTCGAAAACCATTTGCTCTGCGCGAACTGCTTCGGCGAGTGGACGAACAAAATGAAGGACTTCGACAACGCGATGGACTCGTGGATGCAGAACGGAGGCAAGCAGAATGGCTGAACTCGTCACCGGACATGCGAACAAGGCTCACGCCACCGCCGAACAGGCCGCAGGATTGAACGCCGGAATCCTCGGCCTGGACGACTACGTGCTCGACGTGCACGACAAGTTCGAAATCACCGTCGTCTCCGCGAACAAGGTGACCGTCGGTACGGGCGAGCTGGTCATGCAGGGGCGTCACGTCAGCCAAGGCACGCCCGAGGACCTGATCGTCACCAACGGGTCGCAGGGTCAGAAACGCAACGACCTGATCGTATGCCGCTATGCGAAGGGCTCGCAGAACATCGAGAGCGCGAAACTGGTCGTGGTCAGGGGCACGCCCACCACGGGCACGCCCACGGACCCGGCGTTGAACACGACCAGCCCGTTGGACGGGGGCACCACCTACGACATGCCCTTGTACCGCATCCCGTTGGACGGTATCACCATCGGCACACCAGTCGCATTGTTCAACGTGTTGAAGCCGATGAGCGACGTGTGGGATTCCCTAACCCAGACCGAAGTGCTGACGCTGATTAACTCCACTTACGGTACCGTCAAAGGCTACCGTCGCGGCTCGCTCGTCACGTTGCGCATCGACTGGAAGTCGTCGGCGTCCGGCTCGTGGAACACCGGCAATTTCGGAACCCTGCCTGAAAGCTGGCGTCCCCCGATGGACTTGAACTTCTCCTACGGCGGACGCGACGGCGCGAACCAGAAGATCATCAACGTAAACGCGAACGGAACCATGACCTACGCCAATCAGGGCGGCACGCAGGGCACGAACGCGTTCGGCATGACCGTCTCATACGCGCTATGACCCGTGGGGTCACTGCAAGACAGTGCAACCGCCTGAGCCAGTGTCCCGAAGCTATGCGGCGGGCATCGGGTCGGCGGTCCTCCATACGCCGGTGCATCCCGCGTACGCGCTGTTCGGATTGCCGAGCATGACCACACGGCCCGTATGCTCGCCGTAGAGGATGAACGTGGTGTTGCCGCCGAACACGGCGATGGGAACGTTCGACGTTTCCGCTGGACGATACCCCACGGGTATGGTCTCCCGCGCCTGTGTGTAGTTGTTCTCGCCGTTCTGGTTGAATTTCACGTTGCCGCCCGCGAAGCAGATATCACCCACGCGCGTCAGCGAAATACTGTTGTTGCTGTAGGGGACCCTCCATGTCGTGGAACGCTGGGTTAGGGAAAGCTACGCGGTAATCCAACAGCCGGATATACCGACGAATCGGCTGGTAGATCCGGTTCCGTTCAACACCATTTTCCCGTCTGCGGTGCCGTAAAGGTAGAAACTGGTCGCGCCGCTGTTGTCGGTGCCGCGCATGATCGCGCGGGAATCGCCGGACGGTCTGAAACCCTCCGGGATTGTCTCGTTGACGGACACGTTGCCGACCTGATTGAAATTGCTTGTCAGCGTGATGTACGCGCAGGCGGTGACGATACGGCCGACACGAACCAGAGTGATATACCTATCGGAATACGGCATCTTGACCCGGCCCGTGACAGGGGTTAGGGAAAACTATTGCCTGTTCCAGATTGCGATCCAGCTTCCGAATATCGCGACCCTCCCGCACCAGCGGTTGTCTTTGGTGTTCCACAGGCGGAAGCGTATCTGGTTTACGTCGCTGGTATCCCAACGTTGTGCGGTGTACTCGCCGGCCTGGCCGAAACCAGTGCCGAACGGCCCAATCGTGTAGGCCGCGTAATCGGCTTTCTTCCCGTTTGGGGATTGGACGTTGATGTAGAATGTGCCGTCATCCTTCGTGGTGACGGTATGGCCTCCGCACAGAATATACGGCATTCGGGTTAGGGAATCCCGTTCAGGCTATTAGGGCTCGTTCCCAGAGGCGTTGCGCGTCTCGCAAAGCCGTGATATCCGGTTTGAGGTAGTAGCGGGCCGTG
>ENA-OQCO01000564-OQCO01000564.1-human-gut-metagenome-genome-assembly--contig:-NODE-564-length-19641-cov-1.881060_pt1 | contig 19641 bp, 26 predicted proteins | sample MGYA00242500_ERZ504582 | MGnify/ENA primary metagenome ERZ504582 (study PRJEB26092, sample SAMD00036346) | human gut metagenome | host: Homo sapiens | study: EMG produced TPA metagenomics assembly of...
CTGCTTTAAGCAAAATACGGGATATTCCCCTGTCGGAGATTGACCGAGTTTCCAGACCATCCGTTCAAGGTTTTAATGGACGAGGATATGGAACAGCTTGTCGAGAGCATTAAGCGGAACGGCGTAATGACCCCTGCTACCGTGCGCTTAAAAGATGACGGGCGGTATGAGCTTATCAGCGGTCACAGACGAAAAAAGGCTTGTGAGCTTGCAGGGCTTGAAACCCTCAAATGCGAGGTCAAAGACCTTACCCGTGATGAAGCTATTATCATTATGGTGGAAAGCAATCTGCAAAGGTCTGTTATTCTGCCGAGTGAAAAAGCCTTTGCCTACAAAATGCGTCTTGAAGCGATGAACAGACAGGGACAGCGTCAGATTTAACTTCTGTGCCATTGGCACAGAAGTCGGACAATAGAACTTCCCGTGAGAAATTGGGCGATATTGTAGGCGAAAGCCAAGACCAAATCCGCCGTTTTATCCGCTTGACCGAGCTTGTACCCGAAATTCTCCAGATGGTAGATGAAAAACAAATTGCTTTCCGTCCTGCGGTGGAGATTTCCTATCTTGCCGAGGAACAGCAATACACCTTGCTTGAAGCAATGAGCTATAACGACGCTACTCCCTCGTTGGCGCAGGCTATCAAAATGAAAAAGTTTAACCAAGACGGAAAACTGACGGACGAGGTTATCCAATCCATTATGGAGGAAGAAAAGCCCAACCAAAAGGAAAAGCCTGTTTTCCGTGATGAACGGATAACCAAGCTCATTCCGAAAACCGTTCCCAAGGGACAGGAAACGGATCTTGTTGTCAAGGCTTTGGAGTTCTACAACCGACACCTGCAACGGAACAAAGCGCACGAAAGATAGCCGCACACCGAGGGCGAGGTCTGCCTGTTTGCGTGGATAGCCGCATTTTGCGCTTCCCCCTCTCCACACCTCACCCCCTAACTACTGCCAAGACTATCCGAGAAAAGAATACCTGCAATATCTCGCAAATCTGTTTGTACCTTTGAGGACATCGGCTCTTTTTCGTATAATGAAGCCGTAAAGGAGGTCGATATGATGAGAAAATCAATGTTTGCAGCGCTTCTTGTGCTGATAATGCTGCTTGGCGGCTGCTCCAATGTTTCAACAGTCCCCACACGGAATTATGAAAGTGAGCTTGTGACGGAAACCGAAGCTGCTGCCGAAGCCGAAAGCGCCAAGAGCATTTATTCCTCGGAAAGTAATGAGAGCAAAGCTCCAGAAACGAGTGCAGCGACTTGAAACTGCCGCAGAGGTAATGGAGCGTGAGCCTGTTCAGAGTGAAACGGTAAAGCAAACCGAGCCTGTCAAGCAGAGTGAAGCAGAAACACCTGTAACGAAACCCACTACGGGAAATAATAATAATCCGCCGCCTGCGGAAACACCGACGCAAACCGCTTCCGAAAACACAAAGACAGCCTATGATTTTGAGTTTGATATGGAAGCGATAATGGCGGATTGTATCAGCATTGGTCAGTCAATGGGGCTTCGCTTGGATACCTCTCTCACTCCGAGCAACGCAAGCTGGTGGAATCCCGTAACGGCGTCACGGAGCAATCAAGGCGAAGCCTTAAAGCAGAGCCTTGAAAGCTATATCAAGTTTCATACCGCTGAAAATCTCAGCGCATACGGAATTGATGAAATCTCAGATTTTAATATCTGCTGCGAAGCAAAAGGAAACGGCGAATATCTGATTTACTTTCTTTTTGCATAAGTGGCAGCAAGGCTTATCCCTCTGTTTCAAAAACGAGGGGGATTTTTTATACCCAAAATCAAGAAAGGACGGTTTAACAGTCTATGAAAACAAAGTTTAAGAAGAACGGAAAGCGGCTTCTGGCGGCTGTCCTCTGCCTTGTTATGGCGGTTATGGCATTGCCGATGTCCGCCTTTGCGTGGACAAGCGAGGAAGGCGTTAGCTGCACTTCCTCATTCGGGGACTACTATGTCGGCTCTGACGGAGAATGCTCTCCCGACCTTAAATACTTCCTTGTGTTTGGCTGCCTACATAGGCAGAAAACCTCTGCCTAAATCATATTGGGAGGTCAAACACAATGGAATTGACTATCAAGCGTGGCGACATCTATTATGCCGAGCTAAATCCCGTTATCGGCTCGGAACAGGGCGGCACAAGACCTGTACTTATCATTTCCAACGATATAGGCAACAAGCATAGCCCTACGGTCATTATCGCCCCTATCACAAGTCGGGTACACACAAAAGCCAAATTACCTACGCACACCTTAATTAAAGACTTCGACGGTCTGGATAAGAACTCAATTATATTGTTTGAACAAATTCGCACCATAGACAAACAACGCCTGCGAGAGTACTTAGGAACTCTTGACAGGCGTTTTATTCATTGCGCAGACAAAGCTCTCGCTATCAGCATCGGGCTTGCAAAAAAGGATTAGCTCTCTCGTTATACGGTACAAGCGGTAGCTCATATATTTTAGAAACGAGGGAGGTGTTGCGGCTGTTGCATAGAGAATTTGTTTATGTTGGTGACCCTGTTCCAGAATTAAACGAGCAGGAACACGCTGCGTTCCTTATGAATATCCAAAAGTCGATACTCCTTTCTTTGGAGAAAAGAAAGCTGCTGACACGCTCTCAGCGGGAACGTTGTTTGGTCGAGCTTGAAAAGCAATATAGTAGGGAGCAAAAAAGCAGACGCCGAGCATAACGCTTGGCGTTTTTACATAGCTGAGTGAAAAAACAAATTTGCACATTCGACACCGCACTCTCTTTTTTCTATAATTAAATACAATAACAAAGTTTACTGAGAAAGGAGCTTCGCTATGATAAATAGATATGAACGCCTAAACCAAGAGCTGAAGATGGTTGAAACGAAAAGAAAGGTGGCTGCCTACTGCCGTGTTTCAACGGACAATGAAGACCAAGCCAATTCGTTTGAAAGTCAGCAGCGGTATTTCAGACAGTATATTGAGCGCAACCCCGATTGGGAGCTTTATGAGATTTTTGCCGATGAGGGCATTTCTGGCACGAACACAAAGAAGCGCAAAGAGTTTAACCGTATGATAGCGTGCGCCAAGAACGGCGACTTTGATTTGATTATCACCAAGGAGATTTCCCGTTTTGCGAGAAACACCCTTGATAGTATATATTACACCCGTGAATTGAAAAAGCACGGCGTCGGTGTTATATTTATGAATGACAATATCAACACCTTAGACGGCGATGCAGAGCTTCGTCTGGCGATTATGTCCTCTATTGCACAGGAAGAAAGCCGCAAGACTTCCGAGCGTGTAAAGTGGGGACAAAAACGCCAGATGGAACAAGGCGTTGTGTTCGGCAGAAGTATGTTGGGCTATGATGTCGAGGGCGGCAAAATGACTATCAATGAGGAAGGCGCAAAAGTTGTACGCCTTATCTTCCATAAGTTCGTCAATGAGGGCAAAGGAACGCACGTCATCGCCCGTGAGCTTCGTGAGGAAGGTATCAGCCCTATGAGGGGTCAAGGAATGGAGCAACACGGTCATTCTGCGAGTGATACGCAACGAGAAATACTGCGGCGATTTGGTGCAGAAAAAGACCTATACCCCAGACTTCCTATCTCACGAAAAGAAATACAACCGTGGGCAAGAGGAATTTGTTATCATTAAAGACCATCACGAGCCGATAATCTCCCGTGAACTGTTCGATGAAGCAAACCGAATTTTAGATGCAAAGTCGCTTTCGCAGGAGGGCAAGGCGAAGCACTCTAACCGCTATCCGTTCTCTGGTAAAATCAAATGCGGCTGCTGCGGCTCAAGCTATGTAGCAAGGTATAAGACCAGAAAGGACGGCAGCCGATATAAGGCGTGGCGCTGCAACGAAGCGGCAAAGCACGGAAGCCCCCATATCGACAAGGCAGGAAACCAAGTCGGCTGTACGGGCTTGTCTATCCGTAATGAGGATGCGACCCATATTATGTATCTCGTAACCAAGAGCCTTAAATACAACAGAGATAAAATCATAAACAACCTAACTGCCGTTATTCAATCCATTATTGCTATGGATACGACGGGTACAGATGTCCTAAAGCTGCAAGAGCAGATTAAGAAGATTGAGGGCAAGCGGGCTAATCTGATTGACCTGTATATGTCCAATCTGATTAACAAGGACGAATTTACCGCCACCCGTGCAAGCTGCGATGCGGAAATCGAGGAGCTTCAATCTATCATCGAAAGCGTGGATAAGCAGCGTGAAATGATTGAGCAGCAACAGCAGCTCCTAAAAGAAATTGAGGATGCAATCAAAGAGATTGTCAGCGGTGTGGAGTACGAAGATGAGTTCTATAAGCACATTTTAGACAAGATGGTAGTTCAAGATAAGGACAACATAGATGTATATCTGAATTTACTTCCTATGAAGTGGAGCTATACGGTTGCAAAAGCATCAAAAAAAGCCGTAGCCTCTGAATGGAACATTTCAGAGGCTTCTCTACCAATATCCGTCAGCAGCGCCTTCAGCTCCGGGTATGGCATGGTGTAGCGCTGGCTGAGATACCGCAGGGAGGCTCCCAGCTCTCCGTCCGGCCCGCCGTACTGACTGATGATGAAGGCCGCCAGTTTGGGATTGGGGTTGGCGATGCGTACCGGGTATTGCAGCTTCTTCTCATAGACAAACATCAGTCCGAACCTCCTTCATCCCAGGGCCACGGGTCCTTGAGCCACCGGTAGCCGCCCTCGGTAACGGTGGTCTGGGTCAAGGGGCCGTACTGCGCCTCATAGCGGGCTCTCCCCTCCTGTGCCAACCGGATATATTCCCAGTAGAGGGCCAGCACCTCCTGATCCTCGGCATGGGTCACCAGATACAGCCCCAGCTCGTCGATGGCGAAATCCAGTGCCATCAGCTCTGACAGCGCCGTGTTGGCCGCCGGGAACCGGCTTTTCAGCTCCTTATGAAACGGCAGGTCCAGTCCGGGGAACAGCGTCCCCTGCTGCAAGGCCTCCCGCTGATCGTAGCGCTTGGGGTCCTGCCCCTGCATGGCCACAAAAGGAAACGCCATAGCGGCGCACCGTCCCGGCAGCTGCCCCTTCCCCTCCGGGCACTTATTCTCCGCCGCAGCTTGGTGATTTCTGTGTACAAGAGTCCTTCCTCCTCACAGGTCATGTGTGAGCCAAGCGGCTCATCCCATTCTATGCCACCGCCGTGAAACTGGGGACTTCCCTTTTCGGAAACTTATGGTATAATGTCTCTAACGTATCTTTATCATAGGAGGAATCAGATATGGCAAACCAGACCATCCCCCAGCGCAGTGAGGTTCCGGAGGAATACACATGGAACCTGAAGGACCTGTATGAAAGCGATCAGGCGTGGAATGAGGAATATAAGGCCCTGAAGACCCTCCCGGAGCAGATCACTGCCTTCCGTGGCACGCTGGGCCGCAGTGCCGAGGACCTGCTGGCATGGTTCCGGCTCCAGGATCAGGTGGAGGAGCGGTTGAGCCGCCTGTATGGCTACGCCAGCTGCAAGGGCGACGAGGACACCGGCAACAGCTTCTATCAGGATATGCGCGGCAAAGCCATGAGCACGCTGGTGACCATCTCCAGCGCTGCTGCCTTTGCCACCCCGGAGATCATGGAGATCCCGGAGGATACCCTGAATCTGTTCTACACCGCCCAGCCGGAGCTGGAGACCTACCGCCGCAGCCTGTATCAGATCCGCCGCCGCAAGGCCCATATCCTCTCCCCTGCCGAGGAGAAGCTGCTGGCCTCCGCCGGCGAGATGGCCAACGCCTCTGAGAACGTGGCCAGCGTGTTCCGCAACGCCGATATGGTCTATCCCGACGTGGTGGACGAGGCCGGCAATGCCCATCAGCTGACGGACGCCACCTTCGTCCCCATGCTGATGAGCCCCGACCGGGAGCTGCGCCGCCGTGCCTTCGAGACCTACTACAAGGCGCTGGGCCAGTATAAGAACACCGTGGCCGCCACGCTGGACGGCCAGTTCAAGCAGCTGTGCTTCTTCGCCAACGCCCGCCACTACGACAGCACCCTTCAGGCATCTCTGGACGCCACTGAGGTGCCGGTGCCGGTGTATCTAAACCTCATTGAGGCAGTCCACGGCAATCTGGATAAGATGTACCGCTATGTGGCCCTGCGAAAAAAGGTCATGGGCGTGGACGAGCTGCATATGTACGACGTCTATACCCCCATTGTGGCGGACGCCGACAAGGAGATCACCTATGAGCAGGCCAAGGAGACCGTGCTGGAGGCCCTCCATGTGCTGGGCGATGACTATGTGGCTCTGCTGAAGGAGGGCTTCAACAACCGCTGGATCGACGTCTACGAGAACGTGGGCAAGCGAGGCGGCGCCTATTCCTCCGGCATCAGCCGTCCCCACCCCTATGTGCTGCTGAACCACAAGAACAATCTGGACTGCCAGTTCACGCTGGCCCATGAGATGGGCCACGCCCTGCACAGCTACCACAGCTGCAAGTATCAGCCCATCAGCACCAGCGACTATGTCATCTTCGTGGCCGAGGTGGCCTCCACCTGCAACGAGGTACTGCTGATGCGTCACCTGCTGAGCAAGACCACCGACAAGAAGCAGCGTGCCTATCTCATCAACCACTTCCTGGATCAGTTCAAGGGTACCGTGTACCGCCAGACCATGTTCACTGAGTTCGAACTGGCCATGGGCAAGATGGCCGAAAACGGCGAGGCCCTGACGGCGGACGCCCTGTGCAAGAAGTACCACGAGCTCAATAAGCTCTACTTCGGCCCGGATATGATCTCCGATGACCAGATCGCTCTGGAGTGGGCCAGGATCCCCCACTTCTTCTATAACTACTATGTGTTCCAGTACGCCACCGGCTTCTCCGCCGCCGTTGCCATCGCCAACCGCATCCTCAAGGAAGGTGCTCCCGCCGTGGCGGACTATAAGAAGTTCCTCTCCGGCGGCTGCAGCACCGACCCCATCAGCCTGCTGAAGATCGCCGGCGTGGATATGAGCTCTCCGGAGCCCGTCAACAGCGCTCTGGCCCTGTTCGGTGAGCTGGTAGACGAGCTGGCAGAGCTGCTGTAAACCAGTTTTCCTGCACAGCTATCCCGACCTATGACCATCCCCCATTCCGCCGCCCCGGCAGAATGGGGGATGCCTTTCGGAATGATCTCATCCAAACCTCATACTAAAACTCCCCCCTGCGCATATGGCGCAGGGGGAGTTTCACACGATTTGACGGGATGTGCTTTCCCTTTAGTCTACAATATCCACCGAAGCCTTCACGCCGGTGCGCTGTGCGTAGGAGCGGATCAGGGTACGGATCTCCTTGGCGATGCGGCCCTGACGGCCGATGACCCGGCCCATATCCTCCGGGGCCACACGCAGCTCCAGCGTCAGCTCATCGCCGGTTTCTACCTCCGTCACAGTGACCTGATCGGGATGCTGAACAAGGCTTCTGGCGATGTAGAGCAGCAGCTCCTTCATGCCTCTGCCTCCGCTTTACTGAACGTCGACTTTCTTCAGCAGAGCACGAACGGTCTCAGTGGGCTGAGCGCCGGTCTTGATCCACTCACGGGCCCGGTCAGCGTCGATCTTGATCTCGGCGGGAGACACGCAGGGGTTGTAGGTGCCGATCTCCTCGATGAAACGGCCGTCACGGGGATAGCGGGAATCCGCCACTACCACACGATAGTAAGGAGCCTTCTTAGCGCCCATTCTTCTCAGTCTGATCTTAACCATGATGTTTTTCCTCCAATAATGTAAAATAGAATTGTATTTGATAAATGCTCCTGCACTTATTTACGGTTTTTGCGCCGGTCACTTCAGCCGCTTCTTACGCCCGAAGCCCTGCATCTTTCCACGGCCACCCATGCCGGGCATCCCGCCCATGCCGGGGATCCCCCGGAAGCGTCCCTTGCTCATGGACTTGGTGAGCTGCTGGAGCATCTCGAAGGACTTCAGCAGCCGGTTCACATCCACCACCTGCAAGCCGCAGCCTGCGGCGATGCGCCGTTTGCGGCTGGCGTTGAGGATCTGGGGATTCTCCCGCTCCAGCGGCGTCATGGAGAGGATGATGGCCTTGGTGTGGGCCATCTGTTTTTCATCGATCTGACTGGCATCCAGCTGCTTGCCCAGATTCCCCGGCAGCATCCCGGCGATCTGGCTCAGGTCGCCCATGTTCTGCAGCTGCTCCATCTGATCCAGATAGTCCGTCAGCGTCAGTCGGTTCTTGCGGAGCTTCTCCTCCAGCTTCTTGGCCTGCTTCTCGTCGTACTGCTGCTCCGCCTTCTCGATGAAGGTCAGCATATCGCCCATGCCCAGGATCCGGGAGGCCATGCGCTCCGGATGGAACAGCTCGATCATGTCCAGCTTCTCGCCGGTACCCACGAACTTGATGGGCTTGCCGGTGGCCGCCCGGATGGAGAGGGCTGCGCCGCCACGGGCGTCGCCGTCCAGCTTGGTGAGAAGCACACCGTCGATACCCAGCGCCTCATCAAAGGCGGAGGCGGCATTCACCGCATCCTGACCGGTCATGGCATCCACCACCAGCAGGATCTCTGTGGGCTTCACCGCCGCTTGATGGCCTTCAGCTCGTCCATCAGGGCCTCGTCGATATGCAGCCGTCCTGCGGTATCCAGAAAGACCATGTCGTTGCCGTGGTCCTTGGCGTACTTGACGGCCTCCTCGGCAATGTGTACCGGGTCCGCCTGACCCATTTCAAACACCGGGATATCCAACTGTTTGCCCACTACCTGCAGCTGGTTGATGGCGGCCGGACGGTACACGTCGCAGGCCACCAGCAACGGCCGCTTGCCGAACTGGCGGCGCATCAGGCCCGCCAGCTTGGCGCCGTTGGTGGTCTTACCGGCGCCCTGCAGACCCACCATCATCACAATGGTGGGGCCCTTGGAGGCAAAGGTCAGCCGAGCGTTGGAGCCACCCATCAGGGCCGTCAGCTCCTCATTGACGATCTTGACGATCTGCTGACCGGGGGTCAGGCTGTCCAGCACATCTGCACCGACACAGCGCTCTGTGACCTGCGCCACAAAATCCTTGACCACCTTATAGCTGACGTCCGCCTCCAGCAGCGCCAGCCGCACCTCACGCATCCCCTCCCGGACATCCGCCTCGGTGAGGCGGCCCTTGCCACGGAGCTTTTTGAATGCGGCGTTGAGTTTTTCGGAAAGTCCTTCAAATGCCATAGTTTACTCCCTCAGAGCGGCGGCATATTCGCAGATCTGCGCCGTCAGCCGTTCCAGCTCCGGATTCTCATACTGCCGGTAGTTGATGGTTCTGATCTCCTTGGCGGCGTCCTCAATGCCCTGCACCTTCTTCTGCATCTGCATGAAGCGCCGGATGAGGCCCGTCTTATCCTCCAGCTCCGTCATGGCGGCCTCCGCCCGGACAATGACGTCCCGGACGCCCTGCCGGGAGATGCCGTAGTTCTCAGCGATCTCCGCCAGTGACAGATCCTCATTGTAGTAAAGATCAAAGAACTCCTTCTGCCGGTCCGTGAGGATCTCCCCATAAAAATCGAACAGCATCGTCATGCGATAGGTCTGGTTTTTCACGAAGATCCCTCCTATGTAAAGTCGATTTGCTTTACAAGCATGACTATCATACCCTATTCTTCCCCTCTTGTCAAGGTGAATTTTGCGGCAAACGAAAGTTTTTCCTCTACTGCTGCTGGTATTTTTCATGGAATAATTCTGCATTTTGCTTGCACAATTCCGTTGGTTTGGCTATAATAGACTGGATGCTAATGTGAAATATGAAGGAATGAACCCATGAGTACTGTTATCACCTCTGTGGATCACCGCAGCCCGGCCCAGCGGGCGGGGATCCGGCCCGGCGAGAAGCTGCTGACCATCAACGGCCACGAGATCGTGGACGTGCTGGACTACCGCTTCTACGGCTATGATGCCAAGTGCCGGCTGGAGCTGCTGGAGCCCAACGGTTCCGTGCGGAATGTACAGATCAAAAAGGAAGAGGGCCTGGATCTTGGGCTGAATTTCGACACCTATCTGATGGACGAAATGCGCTGCTGCGCCAACCACTGTGTGTTCTGCTTTGTGGACCAGATGCCCCCCGGAATGCGCCAGACCCTCTATTTCAAGGACGACGATGCCCGGCTGAGCTTTCTGCAGGGCAACTATATCACCCTCACCAATCTGACGGAGCGGGAGGCTCAGCGCATCATTGATCTGCGCATCAGCCCCATCAACGTCTCCGTCCACACCACGGACCCCCAGCTCCACTGCACCATGCTGGGCAACAAGAACGCCGTGCGCTCTCTGGAGTATATGCGCCGGTTCTGTGAGGCCGGCATCGTCATGAACGGGCAGATCGTCATCTGCCCCGGCTGGAACGACGGTGACCAGCTGCGCCGCACCCTGCGGGATCTGACGGAGATGGAGTTCTCCAGCTGCTCGCTGGTGCCGGTGGGCATCACCAAGTACCGCAAGGGCCTTGCCAAGCTGCGCCCCGTGGACGCCGCCACCGCCGCCGAGATCATCGACATCGCAGACGAATTCGGCCGGGAGAATCTGGAGCGCTTCGGCACCCGGCGCTTTTTCTGCGCCGACGAGCTGTTCCTGCGGGCGGGCCGCCCCCTGCCGAAGGAGGACTACTACGAGGCTACCGCCAGCTGGAAAACGGCGTGGGGATGCTTCGCTCTCTGGGAGACGATTTTCTGGCAGCGCTGGATACGGTGGATGTACCGGAGGAATTTTCCTCCTTCACCATCGCCACCGGCACAGCGGCGGCCCCCTTCCTGACGGGACTGGTGCAGCAGGCACAGGCCCGTTTCCCCGGCCTCCGGGGCGAGGTGGTGGCCATCGACAACGACTTCTTCGGCCACACCATCGACGTGGCGGGCCTGCTGACGGGACAGGACATCTCCGCCCAGCTGCAAAAGCGGCCGCTGGGAGACCGGGTGCTGATCCCGCTGCATATGCTGCGGCACGGTGAAACGGTATTTCTGGATGATTATACAGTAGAGCGTCTGTCTCAGGAGCTGGGCCGCCCCGTACAGGTGGTGGGTCTGGACGGCTTCGATCTGGCCGACGCCCTCTTTACCCCGGCGGAAAGCCGGCAGGACAACGGAAGGAGCTGATACCCATGTCCAAACCATTGATCGCCATCGTCGGACGGCCCAACGTGGGCAAGTCCATGCTGTTCAACAAAATCATCGGTCGGCGTCTGTCCATCGTGGAGGATACTCCCGGTGTCACCCGTGACCGCATTTATGGGGAGTCCGATTGGAACGGCCGCAAGTTCCGCCTGGTGGATACCGGCGGTATCGAACCCAATACCGACAACCAGATCCTTGCCTTCATGCGGGAGCAGGCTCAGATCGCCATCGACAACGCCAACGTCATCATCTTCGTCACCGATATCAAGACCGGCATGACCGCCGCCGACCAGGAGGTGGCCGGGATGCTCCAGCGCTCCAAGAAGCCCATTGTGCTGGCGGTGAACAAGATGGACTCCACCGGCGCCGTGGACCCGGACTTCTATGAGTTCTACAATCTGGGTCTGGGCGACCCCATCGCCGTGTCCGCCGTCCACGGCCACGGCACCGGCGACCTGCTGGATGCCTGCCTGCAATACTTCCCCCCGGAGGACGAGGAGGAAGAGGACAGCGATGTCATTCAGGTGGCCATCATCGGCAAGCCCAATGTGGGCAAGTCCTCCCTCACCAACCGCATTCTGGGCCAGCAGCGGGTCATCGTCAGCAACGTGGCCGGCACCACACGGGACGCCATCGACAGCTACTTTGAAAACGAGACCGGCAAGTATAACTTCATTGACACCGCCGGTATGCGGAAAAAGTCCAAGGTGGACGACAACATCGAAAAATACAGTGTCCTGCGGGCCACCATGGCCATCGAGCGCAGCGACGTGTGCCTCATCATGATCGACGCACAGGACGGCGTCACGGAGCAGGATACCAAGGTGGCGGGTCTGGCCCACGAGGCCGGCAAGGCCTGTATCATCGTGGTGAACAAGTGGGATCTGGTGGAAAAGGACGACAAGACCATGGACCGGATGCGGGAGGATATCCGCCGGGACCTGAGCTATATGACCTACGCCCCCATCGTGTTCATCTCCGCCCTGACCGGCCAGCGTGTCACCCGGCTCTTCGAGCTCATCAACTATGTCCGGGAGCAGTCCTCCATGCGGATTACCACCGGTATGCTCAACTCCGTTCTGGCGGACGCACAGACCCGTGTCCAGCCCCCCACGGATAAGGGCCGCCGCCTGAAGATCTATTATATGACGCAGGTGGGCATCCGCCCGCCCCACTTTGTGGTGTTCTGCAACGATAAAAAGCTCTTCCACTTCTCCTATCGCCGGTATCTGGAAAATCAGATCCGCAGTGTGTTCGGGCTGGAGGGTACGCCCATCATCATGAGCATCCGTCAGAAGGGAGAAGAAGATGCATAACGTGACTGTAGCCTTCGCCGTACTGCTGGTGATGCTGCTGTCCTACTTCTTCGGCTGCTTCAACGGCTCTTTCATGGTATCCCACTTCATCATCCGGGACGACGTCCGCAAGCACGGCAGCGGCAACGCCGGTCTCACCAACTTCTACCGCACCTACGGTGCCAAATACGCCCTGCTGGTCATCGCCTGCGACATGGGCAAGACCGTGGCGGCGTGCCTGCTGGGCAGCTTCTTCTTCCGCTGTCTGGGCTGGGACGGCACCTTGGGGACGCTGCTGGCGGGCCTCGGCTGTGAGCTGGGCCACATCTTTCCGGTGTTCTACGGCTTCCGGGGCGGCAAGGGCATCCTCTCCGGCGGCACGCTGGTGCTGCTGCTGAACTGGCGGGTGGCCGCCGTGGCATGGGCGCTGTTCCTGCTGCTGTGGCTCACCACCCGATACGTCTCGCTGGCCTCCATCACCGCCACCTGCAGCGCCCCCATTACCGTGTACTTCGTCTATGGCCACAACTGGCTCTACACCGGTCTATGTCTGGCGGTGGCGGCTCTGGTGGTCTGGTGTCATCGGGAAAATATCCAGCGCCTTCTCCACGGAACGGAGAAAAAATTCAAGTGGCACGTCAACCCCACGGAGGGCAAGGATCCGCCTAAATAAGAGAGAGAAAATAAACAGAAAGGAACCAAGCACATGAAACACAACCAAGTGCGTCAGGTGGTATTCCCCATTCTGGCGGCCTTTATCTGGGGTACTTCCTTCGTGTCGCAGGATATCTGCGCCGACTCCATGGGGGCCTTCACCTTCAACGGCACCCGTTACTTCATCGCCGTACTGTCTCTGCTGGTGGTGATCGCCGTCATGAACACCACTCGGAAGGACCGGCCCCAGCCCACGGCGGAGGAAAAGAAGGCCTCCCGCAAGCAGCTGTGGCTGGGCGGCCTCTGCTGCGGCACTGCTCTGGCCGTTGCCTCCAACTTCCAGCAGGCGGGTCTGGTGGCCGGCACCGACGCCGGCAAGGCGGGCTTCATCACGGCGCTGTATGTGGTGCTGGTTCCCCTGTTCGGCCTGTTCTTCCGCCGGAAGGTCAGCGGCCCGGTGTGGATCGCCGTGGTGCTGAGCGTGGTATCCCTGTACCTGCTGTGCATCAAGGGCGGCTTCTCTCTGGCCCCCGGCGACCTGCTGGTGCTGGTGTGTGCTGTGTGCTTTGCCGTACACATTCTCCTCATTGACCACTTCACCGCCCGCTGCGACGGTGTGAAGCTCTCCTGCCTGCAGTTCCTGTTCGCCGCTATCTGGTCCACCATTCTGGCCCTGATCTTCGACACCATTGACTTCCACGTCCTTTGGGAGTGCATCCTGCCCCTGCTGTACGTGGGCGTGTTCTCCTGCGGCGTGGGCTACACCCTGCAAATTCTGGCCCAGAAGGATTCCAACCCCACGGTGGTCACCATCCTGCTGAGTCTGGAGAGCGTGTTCGCCGTCATCGCCGGTGCCATCATCCTGCACCAGAAGATGTCCCTGCGGGAGTATATCGGCTGTGCTCTGATGTTCATTGCCGTGGTGCTGGCGCAGGTCCAGTTCCCCGCCAAAAAGGCCAAGCAGCTCCAGTAAGCCCTTTACAAATCAACAAAAGACGCCCTCCGGCCATGCCGGAGGGCGTTTCTCTATTCACTTCTTCCCTTTCAGGGCTTCATGCGGCGCAGCAGCTCCACCAGCATCTTCCAGACCCGCTGCACGGAGGAGATGGACATTTTCTCCCGGAAGGTGTGGATCTCCTTCAGATCCGGTCCGAAGGACACGCAATCCAGCCCCGGCAGCTTGGCGGAGAACAGCCCACACTCCAGACCGGCATGGATGGCCTCCACCTTGGGTTCATAGCCGTACTGATCGGTGAACACCTCCACCATCAGATCCCGCAGCGGAGAATCCGGCAGATAGGCCCAGCCGGGGTACTCCCCACGGGTGGAGGTCTCCCCGCCCAGCTCCGCCGTCAGGCAGGCGATGCGCTGGAGCAGCATCTGTTTCTGGCTCTCCACGCTGCTGCGAACGCTGCTGGACAGATGCACCGCCGTCTCGCCGGTGGTGAGGATGCCCATGTTCAGGGAGGTCTGCACCAGACCGGGGATGTCGGCGCTCATGACCTGTACGCCGTTGGGGTGGCACACCAGCAGGCACACCGCCCGGCGGGTGGACACTGCGTCCATAGGCAGCATGGCCGTCTCGGCAGGCTCCACCGTTACCTCTACGTCGGGATCCGTCACCCGGTACTCCTCCCGCAGGGACTGCGTCATGCGGCGGCAGACCTCGGCGGTGACCTCGGCGTTGGCGGAAATCAGCGCCTGTGCGCCGGTGGGAATGGCGTTGTCCTTCAGACCGCCGCAGACCTCCACCAGCCGCAGCTCCGTCTCCTCCGCCACAGAGGCCAGCACACGGCCCATCAGCTGAACGCCGTTGCCCCGGCCCTTGTCGATCTCCGTGCCGGAGTGGCCGCCTACCAGCCCCTGAACGGTAATGCGCTGCACAGGAGCCGCAAATGCCTCCCGCCGCACCGGCAGCACGCAGTCCATCCGAGCGCCTCCGGCGCAGCTGACGGTGAACACGCCCTCGTCCTCAGAGTCAATGTTCAGCATCCGGCGGCCCTTCAGGCCGGACACGTCAATGCCCATGGCCCCGTCCATGCCCGTCTCCTCGTCCACGGTGATGACCGCCTCAATGGGGGGATGGGGCAGGCTCTCGTCGTCCAGCACCGCCAGTGCCATAGCCACGGCGATGCCGTCGTCGCCGCCCAGCGTAGTCCCCTTGGCATAGACAAAATCCCCGTCGATGGCCAGATCCAGCCCCTCACGGGTCATGTCCTTGCCGCAGTCCGGCGCTTTCTCGCACACCATGTCCATGTGACCCTGCAGGATCACCGGCTCCGCCCCCTCGTACCCGGCGGAGGCGTCCTTAAAGATGATGATGTTGTTCAGCGCATCCTGCTGATACCGCAGGCCCCTCTCCCTGGCAAACTCCGCCAGCCAGTCGCTGACGGCCTTGGTGTTGCCCGAACCGCGGGGAATAGCGCTCATCTGCTCAAAAAAGTGAAATACCCGTCCCGGCTCCAGATGCTCCAGAACTGCCATATACATCGCTCCTTTTCTCTGTATGGGATATCGCCCTTAGTATACCCCCTGCCGCCGGATTTGACAAGAGAAAAACTGCCGGGACTCTCCTCCCGGCAGCTTTCACGCTAAAACATCTAAAGCTTTTTCTAAGGGCCACCCACAGACGGCGCGGCCTTGCGCCGCTTATCCGGATTGCCCCTCGCCGCCTCTTAGTCGTCGGCGTTGATGTGGTACAGCCCCGCCACATCCTCCAGCGCCACCGAGAAGGTCACAGCCTGTGCCTCGGTATGCGCCCCCGCTTGGGCCATGATGGCCTGCATCACGGTGTTCTTGTCGCCGGTAGGCACCACCATGAGGATGATCTCCCGCTCCTCGGCAATGGACATTCCAAAGAACTTCCCGGCATCCTCGGCGCCGGTGCTCTTGGCGTGCAGAATGGTGCCGCCGTGGGCTCCTGCGCTGCGGGCGGCCCCCATCACCGTGTCGGTGTAGCCCTGATTGGCAATGGCCACGATCAGCTGATACGCTGCATCCTTCATGCTCTCATCCTCCTTCACTTCCACATCCGGCTCCGCCTCCGGGTTGCCGGTAATCAAATAGTTCATGGCCGTCCGCCCGCCGATGCTGCTCAGCGGCAGACACATGGCAATGCCGGTGCCGGGGTTGGTCAGGTGCATGGTGGTGACCAACTCCTTCATCAGCACCTCCTTGCACGTCGGCGTCACCACCGACAGCATCACGGACTTCTCTGTGGCCTCCAGACCCAGATAGCTCAGCACCTCATCGCTGGCAGTCCCACGGCCCAGCGCCGTAAACACCACCGGTGCGCCGAAGGCCCGGTAGAAATCCACAAATCGCTTGGAGCCCATCACCCGGTTGGTAATGGTGATCATCAAATACAGTCGCTTCATATGCCCTCCTATGCCAGCTCGATGATCTCCTCCACCTGCCCAACGGCCGGTACAGGAGTGCGCTTGCTGAGCTTTCGCTGATAGCTGACGCCCAGCAGCTGGATGGTCACCAGCGGCGTCATAGCCACCATGGCCACCACGCCGAAGGCGTCCGTCACCACATTGCCCCCCAGCGCATCGCAGGCCCCCATGGCAAAGGGCAGCAGGAACGTGGCCGTCATCGGACCGGAGGCCACACCGCCGGAGTCGAAAGCGATGGAGGTAAAGATCTTCGGCACCACAAAGGACAGCGCCAGACTCAGCACATAGCCGGGGATCAAAAACCACATGATGGAGATACCCGTCAGCACCCGGATCATGGCCAGCGCCAGCGACACCGACACGCCGATGGAGAGTGCCGCATTCATGGCGCTGGCGGGAATGGCTCCGGCGGTGATCTCCTCCACCTGCCGGTTCAGCACATGGACCGCCGGTTCCGCCGACACGATGAAGTATCCGATGAGCATGGCAATGGGGATCAGCAGCCAGCTGTAGCTCTCATGGGCGGCGATGCTCTCCCCCAGGAAGCTGCCCACGGGCATGAAGCCCACGTTGACACCGGTAAGGAACAGCACCAGCCCGATGTAGGTGTACAGCAGGCCAAAGAGCATACTCATGACCTCCCGCCGGTGCATCCGCCGGGTGACCAGCTGGAACAGGACGAAAAACGCCAGAATGGGCGCCAGAGACAGGAAGATCTCCTTGAAATACTCCGGCAGCGCATGAGTATACGACCGGAACATCTCCGCCGTGTCCTTGGCATCCGGCACGTTCACCGGGGTATAGGTGCTGCCGTCGGGCTGATACAGCAGGCCCAGCAGCAATACCGTGATGATGGGGCCGATGGAACACAGGGCCACCAGACCGAAGCTGTCGCCCCCCGCCTCCCTGTCGTTACGCACGGCGCTGACGCCCACGCCCAGCGCCATGATAAAGGGTACCGTCATGGGGCCGGTGGTGACGCCGCCGGAGTCGAAGGCGACGGCCCAGAAGTCCGGGGACACGAAGCCCGCCAGCACGAACACGATGGCGTAAAACCCGATCAGCAGATACGACAGCTGGATGGCAAACAAAATACGCAGCAGGGCGATCACCAGAAAACCCCCACGCCCAGCGCCACGGACCAGATGATGACCCGATCCGGGATAGACGGCACCTGCCCTGCCAGCACCTGCAGATCCGGCTCCGCCACGGTGATGATGACGCCGATCAAAAAGCTGATGGCCACAATGACCCACACCTTTTTGGATCGGGTGATCTCCTTACCTACCGCCTCACCCAGTGGGATCATGGACATCTCCGAACCCAGAGTAAACAACCCCATACCCACGATCAGCAGCAGACTCCCCAGCAAAAACGCCATCATGGCGTTGTTGGAGATAGGGGTAATAGTAAAGCACAGCACCAGCACAATGGCGGTGATGGGCAGCACCGAGGTCAGCGATTCCTTCAGGGGCTTGCGGAAAATGGTCAGCACCTCTCCGGCCTCCCGCCGCTTGCGCCGCAGGCGATCCTGCTGCGCCTGTACGCTCAATGGCTTACGAGACAAATATCTTCCTCCTTTTCCAATTTTCTCCTGACAAAACGAGAGCGCACCTGTCCGTACATTGGCAGATGCGCCTCGCATCTCTACTTACAATATCATTTTATCATGAAAAGCCCCCTCAGGGCAAGGGGTTTTCCGTAAAGAATCCGTGAACAAATGGCAAGGCTTACTCCTTGTCAGTGTCCGCCGCATCCTGCTTCTTGGCTTTCTCCTCCCGCTCCTTGCGGATGTGATCCACCAGCAGCATCACGCCCATCAGCAAGCAGGCAATGCCCAGCACCAGATAGATGGCGCCGCCCCGCTCCAGGATCCCCACCAGCGCAAACAGCACGCCGAGGATAAAGACGATGACCGTGATCTGCTGCCGCTTGCGCCGGTCCCGCTGGCGCTTGATCTCCTGGATCTGTTCGTCGGTGTATTCCGTGTACTTCATTCCTTCTTCTCCTTTTCCGTTATAACTCCTCCCGTGGGCCGGGACGGTAGCTCTCCTCCATCAGCGCCAAGGTCAGCCCTCCGGCGGACAGCTCCGTCAGCCGCCCCTGCAGGGTCTCCCGCCTCTCCGACGGCAGAGATACCGTCAGCGTCACATCAGCGCCGTAGTCCATATCGTCCAGAATACCGCTCGCTGCGGCGATCTCCAGCTTCACCCGCTCAAACAGCGGATAGGGGCAGCTGAGCCGCACACGGGCCCACAGACCCATGGTGGCCACGCCCGCCGCCGCCAAGGCGTCCCGTGCGCCCTTGGAGTAGGCACGGGTCAGCCCTCCGGCCCCCAGCAGGATACCGCCGAAATACCGGGTCACCACGCACACCGCTCCGGTGACGTTCTCCCGCTGGAATACGTTCAGCATGGGCTGTCCCGCCGTTCCCTGAGCTCTCCGTCGTCAGAGTAGCGCACCAGATTCGCCCCCAGCAGATAGCACCAGCAGTTGTGCCGTGCGTCATAATACTTCTTCTTCGTCTCCTGGATCCGGGCCTGGGCCTCCTCCTCCGTCTCCACCCGCCACACGTGCTGATGAACCGGGAGCGCTTCTCCACAAACTCGCTCTCCGCCTCCTGAAAGGGGATACGAAAGCCGTCAGCCATGGCGCACCTCCCACTCCTGTCTCGTGATGGCCTGACACACGCCGGGATGCTCCGTTCCGTCGGGCCACGGCGACGGCGGCGTGTCGCAGACGTGTCGGAAGCCGCACTTCTCCTGCACCCGCCGGGACCGTTCATTCCCCGGAAAATGGGCGCACCACACACGCTCCGCACCCATCTCCTGAAACTGCCGGCGCAGCATCGCCTCCACAGCCTCCGGGATCAGCCCCTGCCCCCAGTAGGGGCGGGCGATCCAGTAGCCGATCTCCGGCTCACCCCTCCCCTCCGGTATCTCCGTGGGGAATACGCCGATGGCGCCGATGGGGTCGCCGTTCCCGCCCTTTGGCACCACGGCAAAGGTTCCCTCCTTGGCCAGCACCGTCCGGATGATCTCCCGGCTGTTTCCACGGAGGTGTGGGGCGACCATCCGGCGGCGGGGCCTACCTCCGGGTCGCTGGCCCAGCGGTACAGCGCCTCGGCATCGCTCTCCTGCCACGGCCGCAGCAGCAGCCGTTCCGTCTCCATCATTCCCAGTCCTCCTTCG
>ENA-OQCO01000565-OQCO01000565.1-human-gut-metagenome-genome-assembly--contig:-NODE-565-length-19639-cov-3.544229_pt1 | contig 19639 bp, 24 predicted proteins | sample MGYA00242500_ERZ504582 | MGnify/ENA primary metagenome ERZ504582 (study PRJEB26092, sample SAMD00036346) | human gut metagenome | host: Homo sapiens | study: EMG produced TPA metagenomics assembly of...
TAGATATTCTATAATATAAAATCCGGGCACGATAACGAATTTGTTCAGCGTGAATTTGGTACAGCCGCAGAACAATAAAAATGTGCCGGTGCACCTTGCACCGGCGGGTGCGATCCTGTATAATAAGCATATTAAGACAGAAAGGAGCACCCCCTTATGAAGATCTTTAAAAACCGGGGCGATATTTATCTTTCCAAGTCTCGCACCGGGGCAGATCGGGAACAGCATATTCTCCTGGGTATTTTGGCAGCCGTGCTCCTGGTGTCTGTGGTGGTTGTGGTCTATGTAGGGGCCAAAAATGATTTTTCCGCCAAGAAGTTTTTTGCCCCGGACCAAACGGTAGCAATTTCCCAAACAGCCGACGATACCACCGCCCCGCCGGAGCTGCCTCGGGTCAGCGGAAAAACCAATTATCTGCTGGCGCTTACCGGCAAAGATAATCAAAATTTGTATGCGGCTGTGCTGATCCAAACGGATATGGACAGCGTGTCTTATAAAATTTGCAATCTGTTGCCCCAAACCACCGCAGAGGGCAGTACCTTAGCAGGCGTTTACAACAGCGGCGGGATTAACAGCTTGGTACAGATGACGGAGACAGCCACCGGGATCAAGCCGGATTTTTACATTGTAATGACCGTTACGGATTTTGCCTCATTTTTTGATGATTTAGGAGAAGTTAATTATCCTCTTGCAGCGGATGTTAAGTACCGCAACACCACCGCGGCAGATCCGTTCAGTTTGCGGATCAGCGCCGGCGAGGCCAGTCTGAACGGCAAGCGCTTTACTGCTTTGTGGCGCTATTTTTTGGAGGAAAAAGACTTAAAGTCTGCCAACGATTTAGGTCTGGCGGCGCTGAATATGTTGTTCAGTGCAGACAACGGCACGGAGAAAGACGAGTTGTTCCGGAATTTTGTGACCCTGGCGCGTACCAATCTGACCGTGCGTGATTTTTCCGGTCGCAGCGACAATATCAAGGTACTTACCGGCACCAAAAACGGCGTGAATGCCTACAATGTGGAGCCGGAATACAACGGCAATGCCTTAACAGCCCGTGATAAAAGCACCATACAGGGTTATTTCAGCAAATAACGGGTACACACTGCTTTTACGGCAAAAGTGCCGCAATGGGCCGTCTGTGCCGGATTTTAGGAGAACAGATCAATGGATAAAGAAAGATTGCAAGCCGCTGTGCGGGAGATTTTGCTGGCCGTGGGCGAGGATCCGGACCGCCCGGGACTGGTAGAGACCCCCCGCCGCGTGGCGGATATGTACGCCGAGGTGTTTGCCGGACTGGAAACGGACCCGCGTCAGCACTTAAAATTTTTTGAAGAAAAGAGCACCGACGAAATGGTGATCGTGCGGGATATTCCCTTTGCCTCTATGTGCGAGCACCACCTGCTGCCCTTTGTGGGCAAGGCACATATTGCCTATATTCCGGCAGACAACCGCATTATCGGCCTATCCAAGTTTGCCCGCATTGTGGACTGCTTTGCCCGCCGTCCCCAGGTGCAGGAGCGACTGACCCACGATGTGGCGGACTTTTTGAACGAGGAGCTTCGCCCCAAGGGCGTGGCGGTGATTTTAGAGGCGGAGCATATGTGTATGAATATGCGTGGCGCCAAGGCTGCCGGCAGTACCACCCAAACCTCCGCTTTGCGGGGCATTATGAAAACGGACGCGCGCACCCGCGCTGAGGCGCTGGCACTGTTGACCAAGTAAGGAGTAACTATGGCTGTTTGGCATTGCAGAGAGAAAGAGATTGAATACGGCAGCAAGGTTTTGCTGATGGGTATTGTAAATGTGACCCCGGACTCCTTTTCCGACGGAGGCGACTGGCTGGACCCGGCCACGGCGTTAACCCACGCCCGGGCGCTGGAGGCGCAGGGGGCGGATATTTTAGACATTGGCGGTCAGTCCACGCGCCCGGGGCACACCCCGGTGACAGATAAAGAGGAATGGGCGCGGCTGGAGCCGGTGCTGTCCGTTCTTTGTAAGGAGACGGCGCTGCCGGTGTCGGTAGATACGTATTACCCCTATGTGGCGGTGCAGGCGCTGCGCTGCGGGGCGCAGATCATCAATGATGTGAGCGGTGTGGTCAATCCGGAAATGGCTGATGTGGTGTGCCGCTATGGTGCCGGTTGGGTGATTATGCACGCCGGGCCGGGCACGCCGGCGGATGTAAAGGCGTTTTTTGAAGACAGCGTGACCGCCTGCCGGGCACTGGGTGTGCAGGACAGCCAAATTTGCCTGGATATGGGCATTGGCTTTGGCAAGAATTTTCAGCAGGACTTGGCGCTGATCGCCAATATTCCCCAATACAAAATGGCGGGCTTTCCGCTGCTGCTGGGCTGCTCCCGCAAGCGGGTGATCGGCCGGGGCAGTGATCAGCCGGAGCCAAAGGCGCGCACATACGGCAATATTGCCGCCGATACTGTGGGTATTTTAGGCGGTGCGGACATCATCCGCCTGCATAATATAGAACAGGAAAAACAGGGTGTCTTCATGGCGCAGCATTTGAAAGGAGCAAAAATATGATCAGTGTAACCACCCCTACCGTTGAGAACGGCGTGATTGTGGAGTACAAGGGTATTGTCACCGGTCAGGTGGTCAACGGCGTGAATTTTATTAAGGACTTTGGCGCCTCGATTCGCAACATTGTGGGCGGGCGCAGCGCCGGGTATGAGGAGGAGCTGGAAAGCGCCCGTCAGGCCGCGCTGTCAGAGATGGAGAGCCGCGCTGTCCGGCTGGGCGCCAATGCGGTTGTAGGCGTCAATATCGACTACGAGGTGCTGGGTCAGGGCAATATGCTGATGGTCAGCGCCACCGGCACCGCAGTGGTGGTGCAGAACAAATGACAGACAGAATTTTGATCCGCGGTCTGCGGCTGTTTGGCTATCACGGGGTGAACCCGGAGGAGAAAATTCAGGGTCAGCGCTTTGAGATTGACGCGGATTTGTATGTAAATTTGGCAAAGGCCTGCCACAGCGACCGGGTGGAGGACACCGTCAGTTACGCCAAGGTGATCAAAACGCTGCGCCGGGTGTTCACAGAGCGCACCAATGATCTGTTGGAGCGCACCGCAGAGGATCTGACCGCCGCGGTACTGGCCGAGTATCCGGAGGTGCTGCGGGTGGATTTGACCTTAAAGAAACCACAGGCGCCTATTCAGGCAGATTTTGACTGGGTGGGAGTCACCATTTCCAGAGACAGGAAGTAAATATGTATTATGTACTCAGCGCCGGCACCAATTTGGGCGACCGGCTGGCCAATTTAACTTATTGCAGAGAGGCGCTGGACCTGGTGCCCGGCACCCATGTGGTGTCTGCCTCTGCCGTTTATCAAACCCAGCCGGTGGGCTATGCCCGGCAGGACGATTTTTACAATGTGTGCTTTTTGGTAGAGTCCCGGCTAAACCCGCATGAGATGCTGGGCGTGTGCCTGGGACTGGAGGCCGGTTTGGGCCGGGTGCGCGGGGTAAAGAACGGCCCTCGGGTGCTGGATGTGGACGTGATCTTTGCCGGCAACTTGCAATTACAAACGGAGAATTTGGTGGTGCCCCACCCCCGCTACCGGGAACGCCGCTTTGTGCTCCAACCGCTCCTTGATATTTTCGTAGACGGCCGGGCATTCGGTATGGAGTTTGCCTCCTGTCTGGACAAAATCGACGGCCAGGCAGTGGAGAAGATTCCCACCCAGCCGGACTGGAAATTCTGAAAAAACAAAAAACGACCCTGCGCATTGGATAAGAGCAGGGTCATTTTTTTTGCCAATTTTTTCCGTTAAAATGTGCGGGCACAGGCAAAAACTGCGTGGACTTTTTGTGCCCGCGCGGTGCAAACTAATAGAGCAAGGCGCGTTGCAATTTAATAACGGAGGACGAATATGAAAAAGAAAACGGTAAATATGATGAAGGGTTTGGGCGTGGCCATGGCTGTTGGCAGCATGGTTGCCGGCACGGTTGCCACTATGAACAGCAATTCCGCCAAGGCCCAAAAGACCATGAAAAAGGCGGTTAATTCCGTGGCAAACTTTGTAGATAATGTATCGTCTATGATGTAGCCGCCGGGCAAAAAAAGAGACCCTTGGTAAAAAATACCAAGGGCCTTTTTGTCATTAAAATCAGTCGTTGGCGTGACCGGCAGTGCCGAACACAACATCGATCTTGTGTGCCACAACCTCTTCAATCAGGTCGCGGGCAGGGGTCAAATACTGACGGGGATCGAAGTGGGTGGGGTTCTCTGCAAAGTGCTTGCGGATGGCAGCGGTCATGGCAATACGAATATCGGAGTCTACATTGATTTTGCAGACAGCCATGGAAGCAGCCTCACGCAGCATATCCTCCGGAATACCAATAGCGTCGGGCATCTGACCGCCGTACTGGTTGATCATCTTGATGTGGTCCTGGTTAACGGAGGACGCACCGTGCAGTACGATGGGGAAGCCGGGCAGACGGCGCTGTACCTCTTCCAGAATGTCAAACCGCAGCTGCGGCTTCTGGCCGGGCTTAAACTTGTAGGCGCCGTGGCTGGTGCCGATGGCGATGGCCAAGGAGTCCACACCGGTGCGGTTTACGAAATCCTCAACCTCTTCCGGGCGGGTGTAGCTTTCGTTACCGGCCTCTACCTTTACATCATCTTCCACGCCGGCCAGGGTGCCAAGCTCGCCCTCAACCACTACACCGTGGGCGTGGGCATACTCAACCACCTTTTTGGTCAGAGCAATGTTCTCCTCATAGGGCTTGCTGGAGCCGTCGATCATCACGGAGGTGAAGCCGCCGTCAATGCAGGCCTTGCAGGTCTCAAAATCCGGGCCGTGATCCAGGTGCAGGGCGATGGGCAGACCGGTCTCTTCGGCGGCAGCCTTTACCATAGCAACCAGGTAGTCGTGAGAGGCGTACTTGCGTGCGCCGGCGGAGCACTGCAGGATCACCGGGGCGTTCAGCTTCTTGGCTGCACGGGTGATGCCCTGCACGATCTCCATGTTATTTACATTGAAAGCACCGATGGCGTAACCGCCCTCATAAGCCTTCTTGAACATTTCGGTAGTTGTTACCAGTGGCATAGTGTTCTCTCCATTCAAAGTAAATTATGATCCGGCGGATCATTCATTGTGCATTATACACCATTTTGTCCAAAATAGCAAGCCGCAGGGCAGATTTTGCACCGCAGTTCTGCCACAAAACCGGCCGCCTGCGCCCCATTTTTTGTATGGTTTGACAGATTGGGGGTATAATTTCTAAATCCCTCAGTCAGCTGCGCTGACCGCACCGGCTGGGTGGAGGGATTACAAGCAACCGCAAATCCATAAAAAAGAGAACGGTTGGAGTACACCCTCTGTAAGGAAGTTACATAGAGAATATATGGAGAAGTAGAAGTCCGCGCCCATTTTAGGGCGCGGACTTCTACTTTGGATTGTGGTGTCACAATCCGATGCTCGCTAAACCTGTGGACACAGTCGGTTTGAAAGTAATCTCATAAGCTAACCTCTAAGCCGAATATCTAATGATCATATTGTTGACTTAACAAATAGCTGATCAATTGAGCCAAATATTGTTTTATAATCACCCAACTTTTCAAAACCATATTTTTCGTATAGCCCTATTTCTCCGCTCAGGATATATACTTTTTCATATCCTAACTCACGAGCATATAAAATTGCGCTTTGAATCATTAACTCCGATAGTCTATTACCACGGTATGGTTCATCAACAAAAACAAATCCTATAAATGGTGTAAACGGATATTCTTTTGGCAGCTCATCCTTTTCAACCAATGTGCAAAATCCTGCCACTTTTCCATTTACACAAGCAACAAACACTCTTTCCCATGTATTAAAGTCATTGCTTTTCATCTTTTGAGCCAAATAAGGGCCCGCTTTCCACGAGCATTTTTCAGCCAAACAAATAGTTTCATTCCAATATTCATGTATTTGGGTCATACAATAAATTTCAGTCATTTATTCCCCTTATAAAAATTCCCATTTATCGTATTGTAAGTATAGCACAGAATCATAATTAGCATCAACACTACTCTCGGCAAGCTGCCATATATTCTGTCTGGTTAAATAAATTTAAAAGGATACGCCTCCTTACGAAGTGTATCCTTTTCCCGCTCTCTTTCGTTTCACCATTATTTTTTGTAATCGAGAATTTCTTTTGCCAGGTACACCGGGCGGCGCTTGGTCTCAATGTAATTCTTGGCCAGGTACTCGCCGATGATGCCGATGGTAAACAGCTGCATACCGCCAAAGAAAACGATCAGAATCACCGTCTGGGTAAAGCCGTCTACCGCAATGTGCTCCGTGGCCTTGCGAAGGAGGGTCACGATAAAGTAGATAATAGAAAAGGCCGTGGAAAGCAGACCCAACACCGTTGCCAGCTTCAGCGGCGCGGTGGAGAAGGCCAAAATGCCGTTCCAGCCGTATTTCAACAGTTTTTTGAACCCCCATTTGGTGGTGCCGCTGGCCCGCTCTTTGGCTTCATAGGGAATGTACTTGGTGTTAAAGCCCACCCAGCTGAACAGCCCCTTGGAAAAGCGGAAATACTCCGGCATTTGCAGCAGCGCATCCCGTACGGTGCGGCGGAAGGTGCGAAAGTCGGAAGCACCGTCCACAAAATCCACTTCGCTCATATTGGTGGCCATTTTGTAAAAAGCGGATTTCACGGAGGTCATCAGCTTGTTCTCGTGCCGGGTCTCCTGAAAGGCGCACACGCAGTCCGTGTCCGGCTCTGCGTCCAAAATTTCTGTCATTTGCTTTACGATGGCCGGATCCTGTTGCAGGTCCGCGTCAATCAAGCTGATATATTCGCCGTCGCAGTGTTGCAGCCCGGCGTAAATGGCGCTCTCCTTGCCAAAGTTGCGGGAGAAGCTGACCACCCGAATGTTCTGCTGGCTTTGCCGGTGCAGTTCCTTTAGATTTTGCAGGGTCTTGTCCTTGCTGCCGTCGTTGACAAAGACAATCTCGTAATCGGATGGGTCGGGAAATACCTCGGCCACCGCCCGGGCAAAGGGAAAAATATTGTCCTGCTCGTTAAAGCAGGGTACGATCAGCGACAGGCGCATGAAAATTCCTCTCTTTCACAACAGATTATAGTATCGTATCCAGTAATGAAGTCATTATAACACGCCCGGGGGAAATGTCAAGGTGGGGGAAGTTTTTTGTTTTTTAGGCGTTTGTGGCGGAAAAATCCCGCCGTTTTTTGTTTTATCCCCTCAGTCAGCTGCGCTGACAGCTCCCCTTAATGAAAAATAAGGGGAGCCAAGTTATGTAGGGCTTGCCCCCCTTGCAAAGGGTGACTCCCCACGGTGCGGGGAGATGTGGCGCAGCGACAGAGGGGACGCGCCCGTTAGGTGGTGGGTTCGCCATCGGCGAACGCGGAGGGATTGTTAGAAATCCTCTTATTTCCTACCATGCAGCAGCGGCGACAGGGGTTTATAGATCCCGGCGCAAAGCGCAGCGCACAGCAGCCCCTTGGCAACGGTAAAGGGCAGGTTAAAGATAAAGAGCGCCTGCAAAATACTCTTGGTGGCGGGCAAAATGGCCTGGTACATATCCAGCACTGCCGCCTGGGGAAAGCCCAGCACATTGTAGTAAAGCGGATAGATAATCCAGTAGTTGACCGGCACGCTGATAAGCCCCATAATCACCGCAGACAGCACGGCGGCGGCCAGGGCGCCCCGCTTGGTCTTGTGTTTTTTATAGATCGCGCCGGCGGCAACGGACAGAACCGCCCCCAGCAGGAAGTTGGACAGCTCGCCCACATACATACTGGAGGACAGGGGCAGGTGGATCAGATTTTTGATTCCTGCCACCGCCACGCCTGCCAGCGGACCGTAGGCAAAGGCCGCCAGCAGCTCCGGCAGGTCGGAAAAGTCCAGCTTAATAAAAGCGGGCATAATAGGAATGGGGAATTCCAAAAATTGCAGTGCAAAGGCAACGGCAGACAGCATGGCAATGCCGGTAAGCCGCCGGGCGGCGCCGGTTTTTGAGGTGGATTTGGTGGTTTTTGAATTTGCGGTCATCTTTCTTACTCCTTTTGACCGTGGGCAAAAGAGAAACCCCGGCACATGGCGTACCGGGGCAATTTGGTTTGACAAGACCAACGGCGGCGCAGCACTGCGCCGTACCTTTCCTCTCATCCGGACTTACAAGGGAATACCTTGCTCACCGTCGGTGCCTGAATTCCACAGGCTCGGCCCGTTGCCGGGTTCGCAGACTTTCACTGCCGGTAGGGATTTGCACCCTGCCCCGAAAAGTATTTGTCACCTATTATTATATGCAAGCCTGGCCGTTTGTCAAGGGGCGGGGTTGACAAGTGGTGTAAAATAAAATAAATCGGGAGGGAAACACAGAACCTGCCGGAGAAGGAGCCTTTTATGGATGCATATTTGACGAATAATTTGGAGCAGTCGGACGAATTGGCCTATGATGTGGCCGATTTGTTTAAGCTGTTTGCAGACAGTACCCGCATTCGCATTTTGGTGCTACTGTTTGACCGAGAGTTGTGCGTAGGGGATATTGCTGCCAATTTGGAGATGAGCCAGACTGCCATCTCCCACCAGTTGCGTATTCTAAAGCAAAACCACCTGATCAAGTACCGCCGGGAGGGCAAGAATATGATCTACGCCCTGGCGGACGACCATGTAAAGACCATTATTAACTGCGCCATTGAGCATATTGAGGAGTAATATGAGCGAAAAAGAATTGCACACCCACGGGACGGATTGCGCCTGCGGCCACAACCACCATCACCACGACGACGGCTGCGGCTGCGGTCACGACCACGCCCATGAAGACATTGACAAAAGCTTTTGCGCAAGTTTGTGCCGGGGCTTTTCTTCTTTTTGCTGGGCGCGGCGGTGGAGCACCTGATCCCCGGCAGCGAGAGCAGCACCCTGTGGCATTATGTTGAGCTGGCAGCCTTTGCCTTGTCGTATATTTTTGTGGGCTTCTCCATTTTGCGCGAGGCGGTGGAGGGTGTGCTGGCCAAGAACATTTTTAACGAAAATCTGCTGATGGCGGTGGCGTCTCTGGGCGCCTTTGCCATTGGGGAGTATTCTGAGGGCTGCGCCGTGGTGCTGCTTTATACCGTGGGCGAATTTTTGCAAAGCCTGGCGGTGCAAAAGAGCCGCCGCTCCATTAAAGGTATGCTGGAGCAAAAGCCGGACACCGTGCGGGTGCAAGCAAAAGACGGTCTGACGGAGGCGGCGCCGGAGACGGTGCAGCCGGGCCAAACCATTGTGGTGGAACCGGGGGAGAAGATCCACCTGGACGGTACGGTGCTGGAGGGTAATGCGGAGGTGGACACCGCCGCCCTTACCGGCGAGAGCATCCCGGTATCCGTTGCCCCGGGTATGGAGGTGCTGGCCGGCAGCGTAGCCATTGACGGCGCGCTGACCATTCGGGTAGACAAGCCTATGGCGACTCGGCGGTGGCCCGGGTGCTGGCGGCACTGGAGCACGCCCAGGACAGCAAAAGCCATACGGAAAAATTCATCACCCGCTTTGCCCGCATTTACACCCCCATTGTGTGCGGCATTGCGCTGGCGCTGGTGCTGATCCCGCCCCTGTTCTTCGGCGGCGACTGGCACGAGTGGATCTACCGTGGGTTGTCGGCTCTGGTGGTGTCCTGTCCCTGCGCCATTGTCATTTCCGTTCCCCTGTCCTTCTTCGGTGGGCTGGGCACCTGCTCCCGGGAGGGTATTTTGGTGAAGGGCGCCGATCATTTGGAGACCCTGGCCCGCTGCGATGTGGGTGTGTTTGACAAGACCGGCACCATCACCAGCGGCAAGTTTGAATTTGTGCGGTGCGAGTGCGTGCACTGCCATTGTATTGATAAGCACAACCACCGGGAGCTGCTGCGGATTATTGCCGCCTGCGAGCGGTTGTCTACCCACCCCATTGCCAAGTCCATTTGCCTGGCCTTTGGCCAGTTTGCCGATGACTGCGTGGTGACGGACGCCAAGAACTACGCCGGTATGGGCGTGTCTGCGGTGGTGGACGGCGTGCGCTACTATGCCGGGAATGAAAAGCTGATGCAAAAGATCGGTGTGCCCTTTACAGAAACGCAGCTGGTGGGCACCGCCGTGTATTGCTGCACGGACACGGAGTTCCTGGGCGACATTGTGTTTGCGGATATTATTAAAACGGACAGCCGGGAGGCCATTGACCGGCTGCACCACATGGGTATGAAGCAGGCCATTATGCTCACCGGCGACCGAGAGCCCATTGCGGCGGATATTGCCGCCAAGGCCGGGCTGGACGGCTACTATGCCAAGCTGCTGCCGGAAGAGAAGGTGCAGCGGGTGCAGGCCTTGCAGCAGCAGGGCCACACGGTGCTGTATGCCGGCGACGGGATTAACGACGCGCCGGTGCTGGCAGCGGCGGACCTGGGCGTAGCATGGGCGGCGCCGGAGCGGATGTGGCCATTGAGGCGTCGGATATGGTGATCCAGGGCGACTCCCTGAGCCAGCTGCCGGTGGGCGTGACCGTTGCCCGCAAGACCGTGGGCATTGCCCGGGAGAATATTATCTTTGCCATTGCGGTTAAGCTGCTGATCATTCTTGGCTGCGCCGTGGGTATTTTTGATGAGAATGCCATGTGGCTGGCAGTGTTCGGTGATGTGGGCGTGTGCCTGTTGGCGGTGGCGAATGCCCTGCGGGTGCTGCATATCCGCAAGAAGAAAAAGTAAAACAGAAAAGCAATCGGATAAAACAAAAAAGGGACTGCCCGGCAGTCTCTTTTTCTTTTGCTTTTTATCCATCATTACTAAAAAATTCAGGGCGATTTTGTGCATATTTTTTCTTGACAAACGGCGGTGCGGGTGTTCTATTCTCTGTCAAGAGGAAATGATGAAATTTTCTAAAAAATAGCAATTTTCACAAAAATTCGCGGTGTGGGATTTCTTCTCAAAAATGTTGAAAACTATGTGTAAAGGGTTAAAAACTCCTATGATTTTGAGTTTTCAACCGGAAAAATGCCCGATATTATGCGAAAAATGCCCAAATTTTCAACATTTTCCACCGTCTTTTCCACAATCTGTGGGCGCAAGGTCAATATACTGATTGTAGTGGCCGCGTGGGCTGTCAAGGCTTTTTTTATGCTCACAATTCACAAAATTCCGGTATATTTTTGGCATCTTTGCCACACACTAAATTCAGCAAACAGAAAGGACGAACAGCATGATCAAAGGCGTCAGCAAACAGGTGCTTGAGGTGACCAATCCGGAAAACCCGTATTTTGAAAAAATCGTGTTTTTTGTAAAACCCCAGTACGCCCGAGAGGACCGGGCTGTGCTGGAGAGAGAGGCCCATTCCCTGGCTGCCCGCGCCGGTCGGCCGCCCAGAGTGCGCCGTTCCAGGCGAGAGAAGTGGCACTTTGCCCTGCGTTGTCTGCTCAGTGCTCTGGCCGGGGTGGCGCTGTCCTTTTTGATCTACACGCTGTGTTGAAAGGGTGATCTCTCATGACGATTTATAAGGCCGTGCGGAATTTCTTAACGGTGTTTGTGGTGCTGGCGGTGGCTGCCGGTGCCCTGTGTATTGGCGGCGGGGTGTACTACGCGGTGCAGTCCGCTGCCAGCAGCCAGGTGCTCTCCAAGCTGGGCTCCACCGGTGCGGAGGTGACCCGTGTGCAAAAGAAGCTCAAGGAGCTGGGCTATTACAGCGGCGCTGCCGACGGTATTTACGGCAATGCCACCAAGGCGGCGGTGAAGGCGTTTCAAAAGAACTGCGGCATTACCGCAGACGGCGTGGCCGGACCAAAGACCCTGTTGTACCTGGGGCTGGGCGGCAGCAGCAGCGGCAACAGTACCGGGTATTCGGATGCGGATGTGGAGCTGCTGGCCAAGGTGATCAGCGCTGAGGCTCGAGGCGAATCCTATGAGGGTCAGGTGGCGGTGGGTGCCGTGATCCTGAATCGGGTGGCGCACCCCTCCTTCCCTAATTCCATCAGCGGCGTGGTGTACCAAAATGGGGCGTTCTCCTGCGTCAACGACTCCAACTGGTACGCCCCGGTGGCAGACAGCGCCAAGCGCGCCGCCACGGATGCCCTGAACGGATGGGACCCCTCCGGCGGTGCGGTGTATTATTTCAATGCGTCCAAAACCTCGGACAAGTTTATGCACTCCCGACCGGTGATCAAGGTGATCGGCAATCATAAGTTTTGCTCGTAGGGGGTTATCCGCCTGCGGGCGGCAGATTGCCGCCCCTAGATAAACCTTTTTGCCTCCCTTGTTAAGGGCGGCAAAGAGGTATAAGATTTATATACAAAAAACCGACACGCGGAGTGTCGGTTTTCTTTTTGCGTTTCTTATTTGGTAAAGAAGGTGGTGAAGGCTTTGTAGGCCATATATACATCAATTTTGGCAACGATCTCATAGGGTGCGTGCATGGAAAGCACCGGCACGCCTACATCAATCACATCTACATCCAAATTGGCAATATACATAGCCACGGTGCCGCCGCCGCCACCGTCAACCTTGCCCAGCTCGCCGCTTTGCCACAGCACGCCGTTTTCCTCCAGCAAGTTTTTGACAAAGCTCACATACTCGGCGCTGGCGTCGGAAGTGCCGCTTTTGCCGTGGGAGCCGGTAAACTTGGTGACCACCACGCCCTCGTTGATAAAGGAGGCGTTGTTCTTCTCAAAGGCAGAGGACCAGGTGGGGTCAAAGGCAGCGTTTACATCGGCGCTCAGGCACTTGGAGTTGCGCAGCACATCGCGGCCCTCGTAGCCCTCCAGCCGCGCCAAATCCTCAATAAAGTATTTCAGATAGCTGGAGTTCAGCCCGGTGTTGCCGTCGGAGCCGGTCTCCTCTTTATCCGTCAGCACGGTAATGCAGGTGTACTCCGGCGGCTCGCTGACGCTGAGAATGGCCTGCAAGGCCGGATAGGCGCACACACGGTCGTCGTGGCCGTAGCCGCCGATCAGGGAGCGGTCAAAGCCCAGGTCGTCAACGGTAAAGGCCGGCACCAGCTCCAGCTCGGCAGACAGCAGATCCCGCTCCACAATGCCGTATTTCTCGTACAGCAAATTGAGGATATTGAGCTTCACCTTTTCGCTGGCTTTGTCGTCCTTAAAGGGGCGGGAGCCGATGACAATGTTCAGCTCTTCCCCTTTGATCAGCTCGTTGATCTTGCGGGTGTACTGCTCCAGCGCCAGGTGGGGCAGAATGTCCGTAATACAGAACTTGGGGTCACCCGGCTCCTCGCCCAGGCGCACATCCACATAGGTGCCGTCGTTTTTGCAAATGCGGCCGTGGAGGGACAGGGGAATGGCGGTCCACTGGTACTTTTTAATACCGCCGTAGTAGTGGGTCTTAAACAGCGCCAGCCCGTTGTCCTCGTACACCGGGCGCTGCTTTAAGTCAATGCGCGGAGAGTCAATGTGGGCAGCTGCAATGCGCACGCCGTCCTTAATGCTGCGCTTGCCCTTCACGCACAGGATAATGGCCTTGCCCCGGTTCATCTTGTACACCTTGGCGCCCGGCTCCAGCTGGTCGCCGAATTCGTCAAAGGGCAGGAACCCGGCAGCCCGCGCCTGGTCCAGCGCCTGGGCAGCGGCCTCTCGCTCGGTTTTGCAGTGATAGAGGAAGTCCTTGTACCCCTCGCAAAAATCATCACATACGCCCAGCTCGGCGTCGTCCATAAAGTCTACGCCGTTCTCGCGCTTGTTGAACAGCAACTCTTGCAGCTGCTGCCCCTTGGTTTTTTCTTCATTCATAAGATAGCCTCCAGTATTCTGTCCACTTGGGATTTTATATCTCTGCCGTCATTGGTGACGGTGAATGTGCATTTCTCGGTGTAAAAGTCTGCCGCCGGTTGCGCCTGCATACGCAACTGTGCCGCCGCCCGGTCTATGCCGTCCCGCTCCATAATTCGAGCCAGGCGGGTGTCCTTAGGCGCAGTCACCGCCAGGGTGTAGGCGCACAGGGCGTCCGCGCCGCTTTCAAACAGCTGGGGCGCGTCCAGCACCGCCGGTATCTTTGCTTGCTGCACACAGGCATCCAGCACCGCCGGATGGGTTACCTGATCCAGCTTTTCCGTAGCGGCAGGGGTGGCAAAGGCTTTGGCTGCCAAGGTTTTGCGGTCCAGGGCGCCGTCCTGGATGATCTCCTGCCCAAAGGCAGCCGCCAGGTCTTGCAGCAGGGGCGCGCCGGGGACGGTCAGCTGGCCATAGACCCGGTCGCAGTCCACCGGGTGCAGCCCGGCCTGTGCCAGCAGGCGGCACACATAGCCTTTCCCTGCGCCGGTAGGCCCGGTTACGCCGATAAGAAAAGGCTTGGTCAGGTCTAAAATGCGAAAGGCCGCTGCCCGGATCAGCCGGTTGTATACTGCCATACCCACCCCGGTTTTGCGGGGCATACGGGCATAGACTTTTTTGGCGCCCAGTTCGTCCAGCCGCCGCAGGGCGTCAAACAGCTCTCGTGCCTGGCTTAGGTCGTCGGTGGCCTTGCCGTAGGGCACCTTGGGCACCGTCACCCGGTCTTCTTCATAGCACAGGGCGTAGCAACCCGGTTGGCTGTTTACAAAGGCGGCGTAGGCGGCGCTGTCGCCGTTTACTAAAATCACTTGCGCCTTGGGGGCGTAGTGCTTGTATTTCATGCCGGGAGAGGCGGCGGTCTCGCCGTCTGCCATCTTTTCCAGCACCGCGGGAGCCACGGCAATGGGGCCGATCTCTGCCTCCAGCATTTCCTTGGTTACTGCGCCGGGGCGCAGCAGCGTTGGGGTAGGGGTAGCCAGGGTAATCACCGTGGACTCCACCCCGTAGGCGCAGTCGCCGCCGTCTACGATGGCAGCAATCTTGCCGTTCATATCCTCTTGCACATATTTGGCTCTTGTGGGGCTGGGCAGCCCGCTGGTGTTGGCGCTGGGGGCCGCTACCGGCACTCCTGCCAGTTGCAGCAGTCGGTGGGCCACCGGGTTCTCCGGCATACGCACTGCCACCGTGTCCAGTCCGCCGCTGACCACTTTGCCGATTTTATCGCTCTTGGGCAGGATCACCGTCAGCGGTCCGGGGAAAAAGCGGTCAAAAAGTTTCTTGGCTTTCTCCGGAATTTCCTGCACCAGCGGGGCAATGTCTGCTTTCTCTGCCACATGCACAATCAGCGGGTTGTCGCTGGGGCGGCCCTTGGCGGCGTAAATTTGTGCCACGGCGGTTTCGTTCAGCGCGTCGGCGCCCAGTCCGTATACTGTCTCGGTGGGAAAGGCCACCAGCTGCCCCTGCCGCAGCAGTTCCCCGGCCAGCGCCAGGTCTTGTTCTGTTGTTCCCAGTTGTTTGGTTTCCATATCTTGTGTCCTTGATTTGATTTGCGGTTGAGGTAGAACACCTCCGGCGCAATCCCTGTCTCATTCCTCTGCGGCGCTGAGTTTGGCTGCCGTATCGGCGGTGATCAGGGCGTCGATCAATTCGTCCAGATCGCCGTTTAAGATTTGTTCCAGTCGATACAGAGTCAGGTTAATCCGGTGATCGGTGACCCGCCCTTGGGGGTAGTTATAGGTGCGGATCCGCTCGCTGCGGTCGCCGGTGCCTACCTGGCTTTTCCGCTCGCCGGCAATGGCGGCGTCGTGCTTGGCCTTTTCTGCGTCATACAGTCGTGCGCGCAGCACTTTTATGGCCTTGTCTTTGTTTTTATGCTGGCTGCGCTCGTCCTGGCACTCCACCACCGTGCCGGTGGGCAGGTGGGTAATGCGAATGGCGGAGGAGGTTTTGTTGATGTGCTGCCCCCCTGCGCCGGAGGAGCGGAAGGTGTCGATCTGCAAGTCCTTGGGGTCCAGCTCAAAGTCCACTTCCTCCGCTTCCGGCAGCACTGCGACCGTTACGGTGGAGGTGTGAATGCGACCTTGACTCTCCGTTTCCGGCACCCGCTGCACCCGGTGCACCCCGCTTTCAAACTTAAAGCGGGAGTAGGCGCCGTCGCCGTCAATGGAAAAGCTGATTTCCTTGTATCCGCCCAGCTCCGTGGCGTTCTCAGACAGAATTTCGCTCTTAAAGCCCTTTTGCTCTGCGTACATACTATACATACGGTACAGCACCCCGGCAAACAGGGCACTTTCGTCGCCGCCGGCGCCGCCGCGGATCTCAATAATTACATTTTTGTCGTCGTTGGGATCCCGGGGCAGCAGCAAAATTTTCAACTGCTCTTGCAGCTGTTCCAGCGCTGCCTCGCTGTCTTTCAGTTCTTCTCTTGCCAGATCGCACAGCTCCGGGTCGCTTTCGCTTTGCAGCAGCTCTCGGGCTTCTTCCGCCGCCGTCTTGGCGGTTTTGTAGCGGGCAAAGGTCTCTACCACCGGGGTTAAGTGCTTTTGTTCTTTCATCAGGCGGTGTAGCGGCTGATGTCTGCCACCACCGCCGGGTCGCACAGGTCTGCGGCGATCTTGTTGTACCGTTCTTCTACACGGCTGAGTTTTTCAAACATAAGCGTCTCCTTTTATATGTATTATATAATGAAAAGGAGACGGGCTACCCGTCCTGTACCACCCCGCGGATCAGCTTTTCCGCCTTGATCCGGGGCAGCAGCACCTCGCGCCCGCAGCCGGTGCATTTTAATTTGTAGTCTACGCCCAGGCGGGTCACTTCAAAGATCGCGCACCCGCAAGGGTGTGGCTTTTTCATTTTGACCCGATCGTGCAGTTGTAATTCCATGGGGCTCTCCCCTCGTTTATTCTTGTTTACAGTATAGCACCTTTTGGCCGATTTTACAACATATCCGCCTATTGGTGGGCATATATTTATAGCACAGGCAATTCGGAAAGGCGTGAGAACATGGAATTCTACCCGGAGGGAATGAATGCAGAACTGGACCGGCAATTTACTACACCGGAGGCGCTGCGCCGGGCGATGATGCAGGGATCCATACTGGAGAGTCGGGTGCTGCTTTGTGACCGGGAACATAATCTTCATGTGGACCTGGGTGCCATGCGAGGGATCATTCCCCGGGAGGAGGGCGCCGTAGGAATCGACGACGGCACGGTGCGGGATATTGCCCTGATTTCTAAGGTTGGCAAGCGGGTGTGTTTTTCGATTTTAGGCTTTCAGCGGGAGGACGACGGCCCCTTTACCGCTATTCTTTCCCGCCGGGCGGTGCAGCTGCGGTGCAAGGCAGAGTTTTTGGACACTTTAGAGCCGGGCGACGTGATTCCTGCCCGGGTGACCCATTTGGAGAAGTTTGGCGCGTTTATTGATGTGGGGGCGGGGCTGAACGCCCTGATCCCCATTGATATGCTTTCGGTCAGCCGTATTGACCACCCGCGTGCCCGCCTGCGAGAGGGACAGGAACTGCGGGTGGTGCTGCGCAGCCGAGAGCCGGATAAGCTGACTTTTAGTCTAAAGGAGCTGTTGGGCACCTGGCAGCAAAATGCAGCGGGCTTCTCCTCCGGCGAGACGGTGCCCGGCGTGGTGCGTAGCGTAGAGCCTTACGGCGTGTTTGTAGAGTTGACCCCAAATTTGGCGGGCCTGGCAGAGCCAAGCGCCGCTTTGGAGCCGGGTCAGCCGGTGGCTGTGTATGTGAAGTCTATTTTGCCGGAGAAAATGAAGATCAAGCTGGTGGTGGTAGAGGCCTTTGACCCGCCGGCACCGGTGACGCCCCTGACCTATTATGTGGACGGCACCCGCATGGACCGTTGGGTGTATTCCACCCCCACCGCCCCTCGCCAAACCGTCACAGACTTTGCCGCCCTGCGAGCACAAGAAAAAAGCACCCTTTAAGGGTGCTTTTTTTGTAGGTTGTTCTGTATATCATGCGTTTTGATTTATTCCCTTTCGGCGGGCGGAGATTTGCGCTTATTTGATATACCGAATATCGTTGCCCACCAGTACCAGACGGGAATAGGCGCCGGCGATGCGGGAGGTGATGCGCTGGTCGTATTTTTGCGCCAGCTCGTCAAAGCCCAGGTTGGTGCTGATGACGGTGGGGCGGCTGCAAAGAATGCGGGTGTTGATGATATTGTACAGGCAGGCCACGGTATAGGCAGAGGTGTACTCGGTGCCCAAGTCGTCCAGGATCAGCAGGTCCGTATGGAGCACCCGCTCCTCCGTATATTGCAGGTTGCCGGTGCGGCCGAAATTCTCATTTTGCAGGTCGGACAGGATATTATAGGCGGTGCCGTACTCTACGGACAGGCCCCGACCGATGGCAACATTGGCAATGGCCAGGCTCAAGTGGGTTTTGCCCAGGCCGGTCTGACCCATCAGCATCAGGTTGGCCGGCTCCCGCAAAGATACCCGCTGGGCGTAGCGATGGCAGGCCTCGGCGATCTTATCCGCCTTCGCCCGAGGCGAAATGCCGTTGTCCTCCGCCGTCTCCGGGTAATAGTTGGTGTCAAAGCTGTCAAAGGTGCAGCTGTCCAAGGGCGCCAAGCGGCGAATGGCCTCCCGCTGCAAGTCCTTGAGCAGTTCGCGCTGGCAGGTGCACATTCGGTCACCTACATAGCCGGTGTCCTTGCAGGTGGGGCACTGGTAGCGGTGGGCCAGGGCGTCCGGCGCATAACCGGCAGCCACCAGCAGCCGCTCCTTTTCCCCTTGCAGGCGCAGGCTTTCCGCTTGCAGCTTGTCGATCTCCGCCTTCGCGTCTTTGGCAAAGAACGCCTTGGAGATGGAAAAGCCCACTTGCCGCAGCTGATTTTGAATTTCCTCCAGCCGGGGGACCTTGGCGCTGACCTCTGCCAGAGTGGCGGCGGTGCGCAGCTCGTCTTCTTCCCGGCGGCGATCCAGCCGGTTCAGCGCTTTTTGGTAAAGATCGGAACTATACATAGCTTCTCCTTAGAACTTAATATCCGTATTATTCATGGTGTCTCTCTTGATCTGCTCCAGGTCGTAAGAGGGCTTGCCTTGCAGGCGGCCGTCGGCTTTTTTGGCCTTGGCGGCAGTAAAACTCTGTTGCTGTTCCTGCACCTGGGTGGGGGTGGTTAGCCCCTCTTTTTTCCACCGGCGCAGCACGCTGTCCATATACTTCAGCGATGGCTTGTCGGCGTTCTCTTTCATAATATCGCAGGCCAGTTGCAGCATATCTTCGCTAAAATCCCGACCCCAGTCTGCCACCATTTGGCGTTGGCGGGCGGTGGGCGACCGATGGCGAATGCCGGTCATGGCGATCACCTTGTCCCACAGCTTGTCCGTACCGCTTAGGTACAGCAGCTTTTCGTCTGCGTCCGCCACGGTGCGCACCCCGTCCTCGGACCAGGAGTTGGCCATTTTGTTAATGTAGGCCAGGTTGATGGAGCGGCCCTTTTCTTTTTCGCCACGGTAATAGCCCAGGAGCATCAGGATCACTTCCGGCGGCAGCTCGTAGTAGATGTGCATATTCACCAGCATTTCCTGTTCGGCAGTGCTGATGGTGCGCCCCAGCACGGTTTGCGCCTCGGTCAGCAGATCGGACAGGGCACTGTTTTCCCGGCACAGGGTCACAATATCCCGCGGGGTCAGCCGGGGAGGAGACAGGGTCTCTTTTTTCGGCTTTGGCGGTTCCGCTACCGGCGGGTGCACGGTCAGGCTGGCCGGCGCGCCCATAGTGGGGGGTACTTTTGTCATAACCGGGATCTGTACTGTGCTGGGCTCGGCAGGCGCAGGGGCTGCCGGGCTGTTGCCGCTTTGCAGCAGACCCTCGGCCACCCAAAAGCCATAATACTGTCTGCGTCTCGCTCCGGGAT
>ENA-OQCO01000566-OQCO01000566.1-human-gut-metagenome-genome-assembly--contig:-NODE-566-length-19594-cov-1.494632_pt1 | contig 19594 bp, 26 predicted proteins | sample MGYA00242500_ERZ504582 | MGnify/ENA primary metagenome ERZ504582 (study PRJEB26092, sample SAMD00036346) | human gut metagenome | host: Homo sapiens | study: EMG produced TPA metagenomics assembly of...
TTGCGAAGCGGGGCAGGCCGTTTTCCTTTTCGAGCTTCGTCTCGCCCCTGGATCAGCGGCATGGCGTACTTGATGAAGTCTTCCGTCACGTTGTTGCCCTCCGGGGTGATCCACTCGGCCGGGAACTTCTTCTCGAAGTTGGCGACGTCGGACAGGTCGAACAGCTTGGCCTTGCAGGTGTAGCCGTTCGTGCGGTCGCACTCGAAGCCGACCATCTTGTCGGTCTGACCGGCGACCATCTGCTCAACCGCAGTCTTGCCGGACATGAACGCTTCTTCAATGTCGGTGCCGGAGGCGCAGTGCGCCGCGCAGCGCTGCAGCAGACTCAGCTCGATGCCGCGGACCTTCGCACCGGTGCGCTCTTTCATGATGCCGGCCAGCGTTGCAGCCAGACCGCCCAGTTGGGCATGGCCGAAGCCGTCGGTCGCGGCGGTCTTCGCCTCGGAGACGAAGCGGCCGTCAGCATAGTGCACGCCCTCGGAGACGGCGACGATGCAGTTCTTCTTTTCCTCGTAGCGCTTGGAAACGTCGGCGACAAACTTGTCCATGTCGAAGTCGACCTCGGCAGGTAGATGAAGTCGCAGCAGGGCTCTGCCTCGTTGGCGAGCGCGGCAGCGGCGGTCAGCCAGCCTGCGTGACGGCCCATGCACTCGATGATGGTGATCATGCCGGTGTCATAGACGTGCGCGTCGCGGGAGACTTCCATGATGGACGTGGCGATATACTTGGCGGCGGAAGCGTAGCCGGGGCAGTGGTCGGTGCCGAACAGGTCATTGTCGATGGTCTTGGGGATGCCCATGACGCGGCACTCGTAGCCAACCTTCTTCATATACTTGGAGATCTTGTTGCAGGTGTCCATGGAGTCGTTTCCGCCGTTGTAGCAGAAATAGCGGACATCGTACTTCTTGAAGATCTCAAGAATGCGCTTGTAATCGGTGTCGTCCTCGTCCGGGTCCTTGATCTTGTAGCGGCAGGAGCCGAGCGCGGAGGACGGGGTGTAGGGAAGACGGTCAAGCTCGGCACGGTCTTCCTCGTCCATGCACAGCAGCTCGTCGTTCAGAACGCCCTTGATGCCGTGGTACGCGCCGTAGACCTTTGTGATGCAGTCTGCGTCGAGCGCGGTGCGGATGCAGCCATAGGCGCTGGAGTTGATGACAGAGGACGGTCCGCCGGACTGGCCGATGATCAGAGCGCCCTTCAAAGCTTCAGACATAATAAATTACCTCCATATGCGTATTAGAGTATGTTGAACAAAACAAAATATATCACATCACGCGGAAATTGTAAATTCGTCTATTGCAAAAATAACTGAAATTTGCTAGAATTCTTCGTGGAATATGAATAAACTAAGGAGATGTCATTATGCCTCTGGTTACTTCTACCGAAATGTTCAAGAAAGCTTATGACGGCGGCTACGCCATCGGCGCTTTCAACGTCAACAACATGGAAATCGTTCAGGGCATCACTGAGGCCTGCCAGGAAGAGCACGCTCCCGTTATCCTCCAGGTTTCCAAGGGCGCCCGCGCCTACGCGAACCACAACTATCTGGTCAAGCTGGTCGAGGCTGCCGTAATTTGCTGCCCCGATATCCCCATCGTTCTGCATCTGGACCACGGCCCCGACTTCGAAACCTGCAAGGCCTGCATCGACGGCGGCTTCACCTCCGTTATGATCGACGCCTCCTCCAAGCCGTTCGCAGAGAACATCGAGATCACCAAGAAGGTCGTTGAGTACGCACATGACCACGGTGTCGTCGTCGAAGCCGAGCTCGCACGCTGGCCGGCATCGAGGACGAAGTGAAGGTCGCCGCACACGAGGCTTCCTACACCCGTCCGGAAGAGGTCGAAGAGTTCGTCTCCAAGACCGGCTGCGACTCTCTGGCCATCGCCATCGGCACCAGCCACGGCGCATACAAGTTCAAGCCCGAGCAGTGCACCCGCAACGAGCAGGGCATTCTCGTCCCGCCTCCCCTCCGCTTCGACGTTCTGAAGGAAGTTTCCAAGCGTCTGCCCGGCTTCCCGATCGTGCTGCACGGCTCGTCCTCCGTCCCGCAGGACTATGTCAAGATGATCAACGACAACGGCGGCAAGATGCCCAACGCCATCGGCGTTCCCGAGGATCAGCTGCGTGAGGCTGCAAAGCTCTCCGTCTGCAAGATCAACATCGACTCCGACCTGCGTCTGGCCATGACCGGCACCATCCGTCAGTTCTTCAACGAGCATCCCGACAAGTTCGACCCGCGCGAGTATCTCAAGCCCGCACGCGCCAACATCAAGGAACTCGTCCGCCACAAGCTCGTCGACGTCCTCGGCTGCGCCGGCAAGGCTTAATTTCTTCAATAAAAAGCTCCTCTGCTGCAATGGTCGGGGGTCATAAGAAAGTAATATCGTATTTTCTCAGGAACGGCGTGGCTTCGGTCACGCCGTTTCTTGTTTCAGCAGTTCTTCCACAGGGATAAAGCCCACAAGGTCATAGGAAATGCGGATGCCCTGATGCCGCTTGCCGCTGGACTTGTCCGGGGCTTCAATGTAGATCGCCTTGACAAATTCCCGCAGCGCATACGGGGTATGATCCATTCGCTTCCTCCTTAAAAATAAAACAGTTCTTCAAATTACTTGTTCAGCGCAATGCGGAGGATCAATGCCAGCTTTGCGGTGAGGTTGAATTACCCTGTTTCAACGCACAAATCATAGAATCGATACCTAATAGTGTCGTATAGCTACTGTTGGTTTTTCTGAAAGCAGGCGTGTAATAAACATTGTTTTCAGCATCAAAACAGAATTTTTCAGCAGTTAGTTCTTTCATCTCACGCGCCAATAGATTACGTCCATAGAAACGGCGGAGGAAGTCGATCCCCGCACACATGGCAGCGACAGGTTTCTTTTCGCTAATAAAATGTGTGACGCACGTTTTTATCACATTGGAGTCTCTATAGTTGTTCAATAAACCAATTCCACCGGGTATGATCAATGCATCGTATTCTGCAAAATCAACCTCATGAATATCTTTAATGCGTCCCCTACCGATGCGGGCTGCTTCTATAAGGATATTCCGCTTTTCTGCCATCTCTTCTGTCAAGTGGTTAACAGACTGAATGGAAACATCTTCTGCGACAGGAGTGTAATCACACCCATATTTATCAAGCGCTACATACGTCAGAATTACTTCTTCTATACATGAACCATCACCGAGGCCACAGCCTGCTAATAGAACTAAATACTTCATTTGTTTTCACCTCCACAACTCACGGTTTGCCAACGACTTCTCACTGATAAGGTTAATTTCTCTGATGCAGTACATATTTGCAGACAATTCTTCCTTGGAGATGTCCCTCCACCCATTCTTGAAGCCATGCTTATGAGATATATTTCGCCCATTCGCCCCGGTCGAAAAGATACTCGTAAGCTAACGCAGAAATCTTCTGCCAGCTTCACCTATAGAGTAGCATAATTCTTGTGATTTGAACACTCTTTTTAAAGCGGATTTTCCGATCCGCTTTGTTGTCATGCCCTAATGTCGCAAAAAACAGCACACAGCTTGCTTTCGCTTTGCTGTGTGCTGTCTTTGTGAGGTTCCTTCCTTGCTAACTAAGTGACATTGGCTGCAAAGCAGGGGAGTTTTTTCTATGATTTTTTCCGGAAGTCCTCTGCCCGCAGCACCTCAAACATCCGCACAGCCGCGCTTTCCTCGCCGCCCGCAGCCAGCCACCCGGCCTGAAACGCCGCCCGCACCAGCGAAAATAGCGCGTCCTCCGCTTCGTCATATTCTGTTTGCTCCAAAAACCGCCCGAAGGCTGCTTCGTAGTCGTTGCTGTGCATATGGCACACCTCTCATGTATATAATACAATTTGATATCTTATTTTAATATATATCGAATCTACTTGTCAATCTATAATTTAATACAGATTGAGAGGTACTGTGCAATGAAGAACGATCCTTTAATTATCAAGAAGCGCGGAGACGATGGAAACCGTATCATTACAGTTCGAATCCGCGAGGATACGCTGGCAGAGCTTGACCGGCTTGCCGCGGAAAGCAACCGCTCTAGAAACGAGCTGATCAACCTCATTCTGGCGCATGGCGTGAAGAATATTGAGATTGAATAACGCGCTTGCTGCGGCATACAGAACCATCCAAAATTTACGCTGAAAACGAACAAAAATCGACCGTACCCAAGCCTCCCTCTGCCATGCACCGCGTGGTAAGCGTTGGCGTTACCGCCGTCTGCGCCGGTACAGAACTGTCAGGCGGGAGAGCGTCAGGTCGTACAGGAAAAACAGCGCCAGGCCCAGCGCGCAGGTCGCCCAGAGGAGGGCGGGAGCCGTCCCGGCAAGCTCCTGCGTGACGGCGTCGAGGCGCAGGACGAACAGCAGAAACAGATAATCCACGCCCACGGCCAAAACGGCCAGCAGCAGCTTTGTGCTCAGGCGCAGCGCGCAGCTGTGGATGGCGTCGAGCTTCGGCTTGACGAGCGGATAGTAGCCAAGAAAGACGAACAGCATGGACGCCTCCTTGTCCGGGCCGAGCAGCGTGCCCAGAAGGCGATGGCCGCGTAGCAGCTCCACGCGACCTGCTTCCGGCAGCGCTCCCGCACCGGCAGCAGCACAGCCGAGGCCAGGATCGGACAGGCGTACAGTGCCAGCGGGACAACGCCGCCCAGACACAGCAGCACGACGCCCAGCGCCGTGAACATTCCGCCCAGCGCAAGCTCCTTTGCAGTGGTGTTCATAGACAATCCTCTTTTGCAGATCGAGATAGCGTCAGTATATCAGAAAAGCCTGCTGAAGAAAAGCGGCAGCATCGCCTGTCTGCATGAAAGGATATGCAGAAAATACTTGACGAAACAAGTTAAATATGTTAAACTGACGTTTGGTTAGAGAAGACTAACCAAATCAGGCAATCGGGAGGGCTGCGGTATGGCGGATGCACAGAAACCCCTGACGCCGTCTGCGATCAAATATCTGCTGACGCTGCTGGAGCTCTGCCAGAAGGACGCAGGCGCGCGGTGCATGGACATCGCGGAGCAGCTGAGCGTGACGAAGCCGAGCGTGCACTCGATGATCGAAAATCTGTGCGCGGCGGGACTTGCGGAAAAGAAGAAATACGGCACGGTGTTCTTGACGCCGGAGGGCCGGATGCAGGCGGAGCGCTATGCGGTCTGCTGTTCGCTCCTGCGCGGAAGGATGCAGCAGACGCTGGGACTGAACGAAGAGGACGCGCGCAGCGCGGCCTGCGCGGTGCTTGCGCAGCTGCCGGACGCTGTGCCGCAGATGATGGAGCGGCTGAGCCGCGGTTACTGAAAAGGAGGCGTCCGAATGGAGCTTCTCACATCCGTACTGGTCGCCGGAGGGGTCTGCGCCTGCATCGGCGCAGTCAAGGCCGTCTGCCGGAGGCTGACAAAAAGATGACCGGAGCCGTCCGGCTCCACAAGAAAAATCCGCCGTGAGGCGGATTTTTTCAACATATCTCCAATTTTCACAGCCGGTTCGGCGGCCTCAGCCCTGCAGATAAATGCTGTCCAGCAGGTGAGTGCCCGAGGCGGTGCGGAACACGCGCCGGCGGAAATTCTCGATGGCGGAGCGTGAATGGCCCTGCTCGTCCGCGTTGACGAGATAGTCCGCCTCCAGCAGGATCTGGTGGTCGATGCCGCCGATGTCCGTATAGGTATGGTGGTGCGCGGCCAGCCACGAAATGCGGTCCACGTCAGGACGCGCAGCGGGCAGCTCTGTGAAAAACGCCTCTACCAGCGCCGGGCTTTCCAGCTCCTGATGCTTGCCGTCGGTGTCGCCGTATTTCTCCCGGCACAGCGGGCAGGCGATGTCGTGGATCACCGCGGCAAGCTCCAGCACCTCCTGCGTGTGTCTGTCCAGCCCCTCCAGCTCTCCGATGGTCTTTGCCATGGCCCAGACCTTGAGAAAATGGTTGACGTCATGGCGGTTGCCCTTGTAGAATTCGATCATTTTTTGAATTGCGGTTGAAACGATCATGTGATTCTCTCCGTTCTTAAAGTGCGGTTCCCGTTTTCGGTACAAACAGGCCGCGCATATCGGCGTGCTCCAATTCCAGCAGCTTGACCTTCCGCGCGATGCCGCCGCCATAGCCGGTGAGACTGCCGCTTGTGCCCACGACGCGGTGGCACGGGATCATGAGCGAGATCGGGTTGTGCCCGACCGCGCCGCCGACCGCCTGCGCGGACATCTTCTCTGCGCCCAGCCGCTTCGCGGCCTCGGCGGCGATCTGGCCGTAGGTCATGGTTTTTCCATACGGGATCGTCAGCATGATCTCGCAGATCCGCCTGCGGAACGGCGTGGAGTCATAGCGCAGCGGAGGGAGGAAGTCCGGCTCACGTCCGGAGAAGTACACATCCAGCCAGCGCTTCGCGTCCGCGAACAGCGGGTGTTCTTTTTTTTCGGTCTGCTCCGGCAGAATATTGCCGAAATACCGCTGTCCATTGAACCACAGACCGATGATCGCCTCCCCGTCGCAGGCCAGCGTGATGGGGCCGAGCGGGGACGCGTATTCTGTCGTATAAACCATATTGTACACTTCTATTTGCTTTTTTGCTTGTAATCCTTCATTTCCGGGATAGCCCCGCCTGACACGGCCCAGAGATACAGACTGGCCACGCTGCAGTACGGGCAGAACCGCCGGCGGTATTTTTCAAACAAGTCGCGGTCGATCTCCCGGTGGTGGTACACCATGCGCAGCCCGCGCCGGATGGCAAGGTCGTCATATATATTGACGAAATCTACCTGCTGTTTCAGCACGAGTACAGCGCCAATTTCCTGTTCACGCTCTGGAAGCGGATGCGCAAATACGGGGCCTGCGGCACGGGGCTGACACAGAACGTCGACGACCTGCTGCAATCCCATACCGCCCGCACAATGCTTGCAAACAGCGAATTCCTGCTCATGCTCAATCAGGCGAGCACGGACCGGATCGAGCTGGCGCGGCTGCTCAATATTTCAGATAATCAGCTCTCGTACATTTCAGGCGTAGACTTTGGATACGGGCTTCTCAAGTGCGGCAGCACCATCGTGCCTTTCGTGGATCATTTTCCGAAAAACGGCAGGCTGTACCAGCTTATGACGACGAAACTATCTGAACGGGTGGAGCAGGCGTCGTAATGCGGGAGGTCAAAGAAAAATCGTCGCTGAAAGCGAGAGCCGTCGAAACCCTCAAATCCGCGCCGCGAACAGCATTCCGCCGCGGCACAGATGCTTCCTTTCAGCAGCTTCGGCAGGAGCTGCGCGAGGCTGCACAGGATGGTAAGTCAGACGATCGTTACGAGAGCGGCAAGATCACAGACACCGCCGACCATGCCGTGCAGGAAGCCCACCATCTGGCAGAAAAAGCTGTCCACAAGCTGCCGAAAACGAAGGCTGAATCGGAAGCCAGGACAAAATCTGTTCCCCAACACGAACGTCCGCAGCCCCAGTATTCTACTACGGAACCGAGGGAATATCCACCGCAAAGCCAACCACAAGGAAATCAGTCTGTTCGTGAATCGGCTTCTCCAATCAGGGAGAAGCCGGTTTCTCCGGCAAGCGACAAGCAGCCTACTTGTGTACCGCCGGTCGCTTCGGTGAACCAGCCTAAAAATTCTGCATTTTTGCGTTCTGGGTCCTTGGGCAGCAGCAGCTTTTCACCGTAAGTCTGCTCGGTCGTTTCACTCTGACCGGTGCCAAGATTCCATGTCACGACGTATCGGTTTGCTTCAAACTGCGCGTAAAACGTTGTGCTGGCCGTGATCGAAGTAACGGTATTGTAGAGCTTGCCGCCTGTTTTGACCGTATACCAGCCTTTGAAGCTGTGACCCGTTTTGACAGGGAGCGATGCAGGGATCGTCGGCTTGCTGTTCGGCTGAACAGTTTCAATGTAAAACAACTCTATGTTTTCTGGGATATGAAGCTTGTTAATTTCCTTGTTCTGCTTCCCTTCTGCTCGCATCTCAAGTGCTGCCAGTCTTTTTTTCAACATTCTTGTCTCGATTCTTTTTCCTCGCAGCCTTGATTTCTTGCGTTTCCTCAAGCGTGAAAGTGTATCTTTTCATTTCTCATCACCATCTTCATGATACATCAACAAGTGATAAATTATCAATCGCTTTAAAAGGATATTAGTATTATAGATATAAGGCACTTTTGGAAGCCAGCCTCATTTCCTTACGATCTTCCCGAATATCTGCTTTTTCCCCTCATCATACCGCTGGATCACAATCATGACGGTATCGCCGGTTTTGAAGTCTGAGTCCTCGTAATGGAACGAATACCGGCACATAACAACCGCGCCGTCGGGGAGGTTGCAGAACACGCCGTCGGCCTATTTACCCGCAATGCTTGCCCAGCGGCGGCAGCCGACGGGTGGCGCAGGCTGGCTTCGTTGAAGGGGTTCGGAACGGTTTCCTTGACGGAGATCTCAAAGGTGCCTGCCTTGCGGTCAAGCTGCTTGACCACGCAGGTCAATTCGTCGCCCGGATGATACTGTTCCCGCAGGTCGGGTATGGCTGCATAGCTCATATCGCGCTGCGGCTGCCTGGAGCTCTTGTCAACACGGGAAGCTTCGATGAACAGCCGCGTCAAACTTCTGCAACTCCGTGTATTCCGGGAGATTTTGATTCTGTATTGCTTACAGGCACGTATATCCGCCGTCAACGGAGAGGACTGCGCCGGTCGTGAACGTGGACGCGTCGCTTGCAAAATAGAGCACCAGTCCGACCATTTCGTCCGGCTGGGCGACTCTTCCCATCGGCGTGCCGCCGAGCCACTTCGCGACCGCAGGGTCGTTCGGCGTAGAAAGCCGTCTGGCCGTGAGCGGCGTGTCGGTAAAGCCGGGGCAGATCGCGTTGACGCGCACGCCGCGCTGCGCCCACTCGTTGGCCATGCACTTTGTCAGCATGATGACGCCCGCCTTGGATGAATTGTACGCGCATTGCTGCTGGGGCAGGGGATTGACGACCAGACCGGACATGGACGCGACGTTCACGATATTGCCGTGTCCCTGCAGCAGCATCCGGTTTCCAAACGTGCGGCACATGAGGAACGTGCCCGTCAGATTGACGCCGACGACCTTCTGCCAGACCTCCAGCGGCATCTCCTCGGCAGGCGCCAGCTTGTTGACGCCCGCGTTGTTGACCAGAATGTCAAGCCCGTTCGGGAAGATCTCCCATGCCTGCTCCGCAAGCCACAGCACGTCTTCTTCCTTCGAGATATCCGCTTTCAGCACCGTGCAGCTCACGCCCTTGGCGCGCACGGCGGCCTCCGCTTTGGGAAATTCTTCTTCCATCAGACCCGCGATGATAATATCCGCGCCCGCCGCGGCCAGACCCTTTGCGATCTCCAGCCCAATGCCGCGCTCCGCGCCGGTCACAAGGGCGGTCTTGCCCTTCAGACTGAACCGGTCCATTGTAAAATCAGCCATATTTATAGATTCCTTCCTTCTTATTCCGTCGTAAACGAATAGATGGTTTTGCTGTCAAAGACCTCGCCCGCGCGCAGGATGCAGCTTGGCCAGTCCGGATGGTGGATGGCCACCAGCCGCGTTTCCCGCGGCAAGCTGCTCGTCAACATGAAAAAGGGTGAGCCTGTCCCGGACGACTGGGCGCTCGCAATCGACGGCAGCCGCACGACCGACGCCGCGCAGGCCTTCCGCGGCATTCTGCTGCCGCTCGGCTACAAGGGCTACGGCATGGCGGTGATCGTGGATATGCTCTCCGGTGTGCTCAACGGCAGCGGCTTCGGCGTCGCGGTCGATACGCCGAAGGACAAGCCCATCGTCGGCAGCAGCTTCCTCGCCATCAAGACAGAGGCATTCTGTGAGCAGGGCGAGTTCCGCCGCAATGTCGATGCTCTGATCGATGAGATCAAAAACGTGAAGCTTGAAGCCGGTACGGACGAAGTTCTCATGCCGGGTGAGATCGAATTCCGCGCCGAGATCGCCAACCGCAAAAAGGGCGGCGTTCCCATCCAGCCGTTCCAGATCAGCGAACTGAATGAACAGGCTGCACCGTTCGGATTCACATTTGAAGAATATTTATAACGCAGGAGGGAAAAACAATGGAGAAACTGGATCTGCACGGCAAGACAGGTTTTATCATCGGCGGTACGCGCGGGATCGACACCTATAAATACCATAACACCTGTGCAGAGGCCATGCTGCCGCTCGACGGCGATGCGTATATCCACGTCGCGCCTGCCGGTCCTGCTGACCATGTCCCGTATGACGAGGTCGAGGTTTTCCGCGTTCCAAAGGGAACGATGGTCACGCTTCGCCCCGGTGTCTGGCACCACGGCCCGTTCTGCGTGGATACAGACTCCCTGCAGACGCTTATCATCCTGCCGGAACGGCTCTATGCCTATGACTGTACGGTCCTGACCGCTCCGGAAGCCGATAAGCTTCGGATCGAAGCTCGATCCCCGGCAACTCATAATTATTGAGCGGCTGTTCAAAGCAGCCGCTCTTCTTTCTGAAAGGAAGCACTATGGATTACGCAAAGGAATCCCTTCGTCTGCATGGCGAATGGAAGGGAAAAATCGAGGTCACGGCGCGCGTGCCGGTCGAGACGAAGGACGATCTGCCGCTTGCCTACACGCCGGGCGTGGCGCAGCCGTGCCTCGAAATTCAAAAAGACATCAACAAAAGCTACGAGCTGACCCGCCGCTGGAATTTATGCGCCGTCATTACCGACGGCTCCGCCGTTCTCGGCCTTGGCGATATCGGCCCGGAGGCCGGTATGCCGGTCATGGAGGGCAAGTGCGTGCTCTTCAAGGCCTTCGGCGATGTGGACGCGTTCCCACTGTGCGTCAGGACGCATGATGTGGACGAATTCGTCAATACCGTCGCACTCATCTCCGGCTCGTTCGGCGGCGTGAATCTGGAGGATATTTCCGCTCCCCGCTGCTTTGAGATCGAGCGCAGGCTCAAGGAGCGCTGTGACATCCCCATCTTCCACGACGACCAGCACGGCACGGCGGTCATCACGCTTGCGGGCCTGACCAATGCGCTGAAGGTCGTCGGCAAAAGAAGGAGGACGTGAGGATCGTCACGTCCGGTGCAGGCGCGGCAGCGATTGCAATCGTGAAGCTGCTCCTGTCCGCAGGCTTCAAAAATGTGACCATGTGCGACCGCAAGGGCGCAATTTACAAGGGCCGGGACGGCCTCAACTGGATCAAGGAAGAGATGGCGGAGGTCACGAATCTGGAGCATAAGGCCGGGAGCCTTGCCGACATACTCGTCGGCGCGGACGTGTTCATCGGCGTCTCCGCGCCCGGAACCGTTACCACCGAGATGGTCAAGACCATGAACAGGGATGCGATCGTCTTCGCCTGTGCGAACCCGACGCCGGAGATCTTCCCGGAGGACGCGAAGGCGGGCGGCGCGAAGGTCATCTCGACCGGCCGAAGCGATTACCCGAACCAGATCAACAATGTTCTGGCCTTCCCCGGCATCTTCCGCGGCGCGTTCGACGTGCGCGCAGGCGACATCAACGAGGAGATGAAGGTCGCCGCCGCGCACGCGCTGGCAGAGCTCATCTCCGATGAGGAGCTTTCGGCGGACTATATCATCCCCAAAGCCTTCGACCACCGCGTCGGCCCAGCCGTCGCAAAGGCCGTTGCAGAAGCCGCCAGAAGAACCGGCGTGGCATATGCCGCTGCCGCACACCGGACAATTCTCTGACAGCACCGCAGAGCAGGCTGTGCCGCCGCACAGCCTGTTTTTTATAATTCCATCCGGGCGTCTCCTGCTCATGCAGACAGCACAGCCCCGCCGGGATGCAAACCCATCATCTTCTGTTTTTGGAAAAAAGATAGGAAACGCATCTTGAAAAGCATGCCCGGTTTGGCTTATAATAACGAAAAAGGCGGGTTCATACAAATCGGTGGATCCGCTTATTTGCGCAGCGGCTTTTGTGCAATATGCCCTTCCCGCTCAGTCGGAAGAAACAGAAATTTGGGAAATCTTTACGAAACAGGAGGAAGGAAAGATGGAGCTGTTTGAAGAGGTCGGCCAGACCCTGTCCAGGGCCGGTCAGGGCCTGGCGCAGAAGGCGCGCGACACCGCGCAGGTCACGAAGCTGAAGCTCGCCGTCAGCGAGGACGAGCGGGCGATCGAGGGCATTTACCTGTCCATCGGAAAAGCGTATTGCCGGATGTGCGAAGCGTGTTCCCCGGAACAGCTGCCGTCCGAGGCCACATCCGAGCCGATCGCGTCTCTGCTGACAAGCCTTCGGGAGCGGAAGCAGCAGCTGCTCGACAAGCAGCAGACCATCCGCGTCATTCAGCAGGTCATGATCTGCCCCAAGTGCGGCGCTTCGTGCAGCGCGGAAGGCAGCTTCTGCACCAACTGCGGCGCAAGTCTGCAGGAGGCAAAGGCCGGTGTGTTCAGCTGCCCAGCCTGCGGCAGCAAGCTCAAGCCCGGCGCGGCCTTCTGTACGCAGTGCGGCAAGCCCGTCCGGTAATATCAGAAAAAGAGAAAGATAAGGGGGGATTGAAGTATGAAAACAAAGTCCTACACAAAGTATCTTGGCATTCTGCTTGTCATCGTGTCCGTCTTCACGCTGTTTTTCAACTGGATCAGCGCCGCGCGCTATATCAAAAACCTCCAAAAGGCGGCTTCAGACAGCCTTGGCTTCTTTTCAGACTACTCCTACACCGACGCGCTGATCGAGGATGCCATCGATAGTCTGGATGACACGCTGGATGACCTTAGGGATTCCGCCGAAGATCTGGAATACTATTATGACATTCCGGCCAACAAAGCGCGCTCTGTTGCGAAAAAGGCTACCCGCATTTTAAAAACGATCAAAGATTTTGCGTTGTCGCCCTGCGATGCCGCGCTGATCTGCGCGGATGCCAGCAGCATTCTCCGCACTGCGGTAAAATACGAGATGATTAGTGAGAGCACGACCGATTCAGATGAGTACAAGCGTGGAAAGACGATCATGTTCGTTATCTCGCTGGTGTTCTGGGCAGCGCTCCTGCTCGGCATTGCCGCACTGGCCATGCGCGTTCTTGGGCGGTCGCAGAATCTGGACATCGCGTATTTCGCTGTGATGATCCTGCTGGCTCTTGCGGCGATCATCGTCACGATCTGGGCAAACGGCAAGTTGGAAGACAGCGTGCTCCGCCTGACGCTGTGGCCGTTCCTCGGTGTGCTGTGCGCGGTCCCCATGAAGCTCCTGCCGAATATCAAGGCTTCCGCCTACACTCCCGCGCGTGCGAATACGCGTGCTTATGCGCGTCCTTCCGCACCGGCTCTGACCTGCGCATCCTGCGGCAGCAGACTGGATCCGTCCGAGCGCTTCTGCTCCCACTGCGGTGCACCCGCTGCACAGGCAAGACCGGCTGCAGCCGCCACGATCTGCCAGACCTGCGGCGCGGCCGTTGACAACGGATATACGTTCTGCCCGAACTGCGGTTCGCCGGTTACGCGGTACGCGCCGACCAGCTGGGTCTGCCCGACCTGCGGCGCAACTCTGGACGCGAACACGCGCTTCTGCCCGACGTGCGGCCACCCGAAGATCTGAACTGCATAAAACGCCGGAGCCGCGATACTGCGGCTCCGGCGTTTTTCAGCTTTGGGAAACAGGCGGGTCATTTCAGCTTGAATCGGATGTCGTCGCCGTAGAATTGGAAGAGACAATACGTACCCAACAGGCGTGAGGTAATCTGTGGCGTATAACGGGCGGCCAGCTCGCTCGGTGCAAGATTCGTAGACAGGATCACAGGCTTTTTCTCCATCAGACGGGTATTCAGAAGCTGATAAAGCACTGAAATAGTAAACTGCGTGGTCATCTCTGTACCGAGATCATCGAGGACCAGCAGATCGCTGATGAAAAACGCCTCTGTCCGAGATATATCCGGCCGCGGGCGGAATTTATCGTCTTCAAATGCGGAGAACAGCTGCCCAACGGGCGCATAGCAGACGGAAAAGCCACGGTCCGCAACGACGCGCGCGATGCAGGCAGATAAATAGGTCTTTCCTAGCCCGGTCGCACCAGAAAACAGTAGAGACTGTCCTTCTGCCGGAAAGCACTGTGCATAGCTCTGCGCCCGCCGGTACGTTGCACGCATCAGCTCGCGCGGGCTGCTGTGGCATTTTGCGTCATATTGGTCAGAATAGAGTTCCAATCGAAATTTTTCAAAGCTGTCCGTGCCGAACAGTGCAGCCAGCTCCTTCTTCTGCTCCTGCCGGCAAAGCTCCCGGGAGGCATTCGCACATCTGCGCGCCCACATAGCCCGTTCCGCCGCACTTCGGGCAGAGCGGCTGGACGGTCAGATCGTCCGGCTCCAGTCCCTCGGCCTGTAAGATCCAATCCCGCTCCTGCTGAAGGGCCAGATTGTCCTTTTTCAGCTGCTGCATGGCGGCCACGGGGTCGCCCTGCCGGCGGAACGTCGCGGCAAGCACGTGCGCGGCGGTCCTGCGCAGCTCCCGCTCGATCTCGCCCAGACGCGGCTGCTTTTCATTAGATCGCCGCGATGCGGGCGCGGGAGGACTGCTCGTTCTGCTCGTTTTCGCTTTGCAGGCGCTGCATGGCGCGCTGCACAATGGCCTGAGAATATGCCACGGTCAATCCTCCTTGTTATTCAACATCCGGTCAATAGCAGCAAGCTGGAAGTCGCTGAGCGTGTCGTTGTGCTGCTGGACGCCCTGCGAGAGCTTTGCACCCGCGTAGCTACGCTGCGGGGCACGGTCGCCGGATTCGATCTGGCTGAGGGTGGTGAAGCCCTGCTCGTGCCAGCTGCGCAGGATGGAGTTGCAGTAGGGCCATTTCAGCCCGCCGGTCGCCATGCAGGTCTTTTCATAGGCAAGGCCGATTTCCTGTTCGCCGAAGCCCCACGAGAGCCACGTCAGGATATAATTCTCCTCGCCCGTCGTCAGCCTGCGGCCCGTAATGCCGAACAGCTCCCGGATCTTGCCCAGCTGCGACTGCCGCAGAAGCTGGTTCTGCATATAGACCGCCGCCTGCTCCATCGTGTCGATGCCGTGGTCGGCCCAGTAATACGCTTCCTTTTCGATTGACCGCAGCGACGGCATCCGCGAAATGCCGCGCGAACGCTGCCGCTGGATGCAGTAGTTGACGAGGATCGAAATGACCTCGCTGGGAAGCCCCAGATAGCGGTAGATCGACAGCAGGATTTTTAATTCTTCATTGGACAGGACCCGTCCCAGCCGCCGCTGCGTCTCGCCGGTGATGGCTTCAAACTCGCGGCTGGTGCGCGTCTCGCGAATGACGTCCTGCTCGGTATAGACCGGGGCCTGCAACGCGTCGAGGTGTGTTCTTGCCTCCTGCGGCCAGAGCCCCAGCTGCTGGAGCGTCGCGCAGGCCAGATCGTACCGGGCCTGCGTCATGCGCAGCGCCGTCTGCGCGCCCGAAAGCGGGCGGTTCTCAAAAAGATAGAGATACAGCAGCGCAGCGTCGCCGTTGGCGGCGGCCAGCAGCCGCTGCGCGGCGTCGGCGGGGATGAGAAGCGGTTCCGCCAAGGCGAGCGCCCCCTTTCCATAAAACCGGAATCATCCGAAATCAAACGCCAGATAGACATCCGGCATACGTGCATCCGAAAGCCATTTGCACATGGCAAATGGTGCGCTGCCGCCCACGGTGCGTACGCGGCACTGCTTTGCCGGAAGCTGCTTCAAAAGCGCGGGCAGGACAGAGCAGTCCGGCAGAATTTCGTCCACGACGAGTGTCTCGCCGTCCGGATGTGCGCAGGCGCAGCCGAAGTGGCTGCCGAGTTCCAGCCGGTAAAAGCCGGACATGGAGGCCTGATACCGAAGATCGGACAGGCCATAGCGCACATGCGGCAGATCATAGAGGACCGTCTCACGCAATCCGGCATATTCAGCGGGCGTCAGCACTTCGCACACGCCGCGTGCCTCCGGCGCGTCGCCTTCATCGAAAAAAGCCGCGTTCTGCGAGACGAAGCCCAGCGTCTCATAATACGCGCGCAGCGCGTCCGTCGCCGGGACGAGCGTCAGGCAGTCGAAATACCGCTTTTTCAGCTCCTTTTCCGCGTATGCCAGCAGCTTCGCGCAGATCCCGCGCCGCCGGAAGTCCGGGTGCGTAGTCACGGCATACAGATAGGCCGAGCGGCAGCTTTTTTCGCCCCACGCAAGCTCCTGCGGCAGGGCGTAGGCGGCGGCGATGAGCCTGCCGTCCTCCTCCGCGCAGAAGCCGGCCACCGTGGGATAGGAAATGGCGAAAAACGCCTCGATCTCCTGTTCCGTGTCGCCGAAGCCAAGCGCCCAGAGCGACTTCAGCTGCGGCAGATCGCCGGGGTTCGTTTTGCGCAGGCGCATGGTTCAGCTCTCCTTCCAGTCGGCTGTGTATTTTTCCAGCAGCACCGTCGGCTGGTACGATTCCTTCGCGCGGCGCAGGCCCTCGGAGCCCATGTCGTCCTCGCGGTTGAGAAAGCGCACCTCGGGATATTTTTCCGCGATCATGCGGGAAAACTCGCGGTTGATCATGGCGTAGGCACCGTTCACGTCCGGGAACGCCTTTTCAAAGCCGACGTCATAATAGTCCCGGTTCATGCGGCTGCCCATGGAAAAGGCGATGATGCGTTCGCCGTCGGACAGCAGCAAGCCGTCCATCTCCAGCTCGTCAAAATGGTCGAACGCGCGCTGCAGCGCGGCCTTTTCCAGCTGCAGCTGGTCAAGCTCCTGCGCGTTCACGGCAGGTTCATGCGTCTCATACCAGATGCGCAGCATCTCATGGCACTGCGGAAGATTCTCATCGGTAATGGGAGCCGTGAACCAGTCGGGGAATTCGTCTTCAAAGCGGTTGCAGTGGTTGCGCTTGGACTGGAGCTTTTTGCCGTGCAGTTCGGAGAGTTCTTCAACGGTATAGATATAGTCGTAGGAATTGCGGCAGGCGGTAAACTCAAATTTGCCCGGATAGAGCGCTTCGAGTTCCGCGCGCGTTTCGTTCGTCAGACTGCGCAGGCGCATGGGATTGCCGCGTTCGGCCGCGTCGGCACGGATGGCCTCAATGGCCTCGCGCAGATCGCCGGTCCCGGCGGGGTAGAGATAGACCTCGCGGCCGCGCCACGGCGCGTGCTGGGTCAGGCGCTCCCCCGCCCGTCCAAGCTCGCCGAAATAATCTGACCAGAGATACATACAGCTGAACGCGTACTCCGCACCGGGATAGGCGCAGCGTTTCAGGATTTCATGCGCCCACGCGCGGTCGGCGGCCTCCGCCTTGTGAAAAGAGATCATAGAAAAATCGGAACTCCTGTCTGTATTATGATAAAAAATTGATTCATTGTCAGTATACCACGAATGTCAAATATTTCGCAACAGCGTTGACAAAAATACGGGAAAAGGATACAGTATAGAGTAACAGCCCCTCTTTCATTCGGAGCGGGCAGAAAAGAGGAAAAATATATGTGCGAAGTATGCAAGAAACCGTTTTATATCACCACGCCGATCTATTATCCGTCGGATAAGCTCCACATCGGCCACACCTACTGCACCGTCGCGACCGACGCCATGGCGCGGTACAAGCGCCTGCAGGGCTGCGACGTCATGTTCCTGACCGGCACGGACGAGCACGGCCAGAAAATCGAGGACAAGGCGAAGGCCGCAGGCGTCACGCCGCAGCAGTTCGTCGACAACATCGTCGCCGGGCCGAAGGGCATTCTCGATCTGTGGAAGCTCATGAATATCTCCAACGACCGCTTCATCCGCACCACGGACGATTATCATGTGGAGGCCATTCAGAAGATCTTCCGGAAGATGTATGAAAATGGCGATATCTATAAGGGCGAATACAAGGGCAAATACTGCACGCCCTGCGAAAGCTTCTGGACGGAGAGCCAGCTGGTGGACGGCAAGTGCCCCGACTGCGGCCGTGAGGTGCACGACGCGTCGGAGGAGGCCTATTTCTTCCGCCTGTCCAAATACGCGGGCCGCGTGCGCGAGCTGCTGACGACGACGGACTATCTGCAGCCGAAGTCCCGCGTCAACGAAATGGTCAACAACTTCATCGATCCGGGCCTCGAAGACCTCTGCGTCTCCCGCACCAGCTTCAGCTGGGGCGTGCCGGTCGATTTTGATCCGGGCCATGTGGTCTACGTCTGGGTCGACGCGCTGTTCAACTACACCACAGCGCTCGGCTTCATGAACGAAAAATACCACGATTATGAGAAATACTGGCCCGCGGACGTGCACTTTGTCGGCAAGGAGATCGTGCGCTTCCACTCCATCATCTGGCCCGCCATGCTCATGAGCATGGGTATGCCGCTTCCGAAGCACGTCTACGGCCACGGCTGGCTCGTCATGGACGGCGGCAAGATGTCCAAATCCAAGGGCAACGTGGTTGACCCCTATATTCTGGCGGAAAAATTCGGCGTCGATGCGCTGCGCTTCTTCCTGCTGCGCACGTTCCCCTTCGGCTCCGACGGCAATTTCTCCAACGAGCTGCTCATCAACACCATCAACATCGATCTGGCCAACGATCTCGGCAACCTCGTCTCCCGCACGACGGCGATGGTCGAAAAATATTTCGGCGGGACGCTCCCCGAGGCGCGCGAAGCGGGCGAGGCCGACGAGAGCCTGATCTCCATGCTCTCCGGCCTTCGCGACCGCTATGAGGCGCAGATGGAGAAGTTCCAGTTCCAGAACGGACTGGACGAGATCTTCAAGTGCATCCAGCGCGCGAACAAGTATATCGACGAGACGATGCCCTGGGCGCTTGCCAAGGACGAGGCAAACAAGCCGCGTCTGGCCTCCGTCATGTATAACCTGCTCGAAACCATCCGCATCTGCACGACGCTCCTGCTGCCGTTCATCCCGGCCTCCTGCGAGAAAATTTTCGCGCAGATCGGCGCGGACGCAGCTGTCCAGACCTGGGACAAGGCCAACGTCTGGGGCGCGCTTTCGCAGACCGCCTGCGTGCACAAGGGCGAGGCGATCTTCCCCCGCATTGACGCGGCCAAGGCCCTTGCCGAGCTGGCCGAGCTCGAGGCCGAGCAGAAAAAGGCCCTCCTGCCCGCCGTTGAGGTCGAGCCGCAGCTGGAGGAAAAGGTCGACTTCGACACCTTCTGCAAATCCGACCTCCGCGCCGTCAAGGTCAAGTCCTGCGAGCGCGTGAAAAAATCCGACAAGCTCCTGCGCTTCACGCTCGACGACGGCAGCGGCACGGACCGTCAGATCCTCTCCGGCATCGCGAAGTTCTATGAGCCGGAGGCGCTCGTCGGCAAGACGCTTGCCGCGATCATCAACCTGCCGCCCAGAAAGATGATGGGGCAGGAATCGTGCGGGATGCTCCTGTCCGCCGTCCACAAGGAAAAGGGCGAGGAAAAGCTGAACCTTCTCATGCTGAACGACGCCATCCCCGCCGGCGCGAAGCTCTGCTGAGGCCCCCTGTACAGCCAAAAACCGTGAAGCTCCAACGCCGGGGCTTCACGGCTTTTTTATCAGACGCTTCCGCGTGGAAATGCCCAAGGTTAGCCCCTTTCTTTATGTTCTGTTTCTAGGGTGTATCTGAAAACTCATGATGTGACCGGCAGCGAGGGATTTTTGCGTTGCGCAAGACATTTTTTCGCAGGAATACTGACGTATTTCAAGGAAAATGACGCGGCGCACCGCAAAAAGG
>ENA-OQCO01000567-OQCO01000567.1-human-gut-metagenome-genome-assembly--contig:-NODE-567-length-19583-cov-2.457802_pt1 | contig 19583 bp, 15 predicted proteins | sample MGYA00242500_ERZ504582 | MGnify/ENA primary metagenome ERZ504582 (study PRJEB26092, sample SAMD00036346) | human gut metagenome | host: Homo sapiens | study: EMG produced TPA metagenomics assembly of...
TCGAAGAACTCGGTTTGATTAATTACACCGTATTCTGCAGAGTTGGTAAGAACCTCGGTGATGTTTCCATCAAGATTTTTTTCTGTCACCTTATCGGCAATCTCGCCCAACTTACGCTGTTCCCAAGGGTCAGTAAAACCAGCAAAGCGAATCGCAGGAACTTTCGCCTGTTCAGTCATCATTCGCCTCCCAACAGGGTCTTCAGCTCAGCAATACCGGCCATGTCGAACTCATTTCCGGTCAGCTGACCAAGCATATTGCCAAGTTCTGCCTCAGCCTGCTCGATTTGCTCGCATACATCGGAGTAGGTAGTCGAGTACTTATCGTTCAACGCATTCACCGATGCAATCAACTCATCAACAGCCGTCTGAGGAAGCTCCTCAAGTTTGTGCTGCAATGGTTCCACCCACTTGGCAGCGAGCAAGTCATCAGCTTGCTCATCGCTTAATCCTTCAATAACGGCCCGGGTCTTTTCATCAAGCGCTGAGCGGAGATTCTTAACGTTCTTTTTGACTTCACGCTCCTCATCAAACAACCGTTGCGCATTCACAAGGGCACGGTCAAAATCAGTCTCAGGATCCCTCCCAATCGATTTCACCGCTTTCTTCAACTCAGTGGCAACGAAAGAATCTCCATCCTCGCTGACAGCATCGGTCGAATTCTTGTCGTCTTCATCCAGATTTTCAAGAATGTCAGCGATTTCGCTGCTAATCTCAGTCAATCGGGATTCATATGTGCCGATTTCTGCAAGGTCAGCACTCAGCAGTTTTTCTTGTACAAGGTCGAACGGCAGAATATGTCCGGCCCAGCCGTCCTGCACTTCGACATCCTTGCCGCTTTTCTTTTTGACGACCATGTTGGCGTCAACCTTGCGAACGGCGTCATGGCCTTCGCTCTGTATGGTTTCAAGGTCGTTGGCGATGGTCTTCTGCCAGCTGTCATCAAGCACCTGATATGCCGTATAGGCATCTACGAGTGGTACGTCGGCCAAACGATGCAGCAGGTCATTTGCCAGAACTTCCTCCTCGGCGGCAATGCTCACGTTGACGGCATTACCGACCAGTTCGCCACGTAGATATGAGGGATAATCGGTGAAACCTCACGATAACGCTGGATATAGGCACTCACACCAGAATCAGCATTCACCGCCTCACGAACATCTTGCACAGCGAGCTTAGCCGAATGACCATTCTCCTCCGCGAAGAGACGTTGGCGCAATCCCGGAAACACATTCCAATACTTGTTGAGCGCATCGATGTCCTGCTTGGGGATACCGCCAAACATAGTGGAATACACGTCCCAACTTTCGGCGGTTTCGGAGGAATCCACATATCGAGGAATGTTGAGGTTGTAATCGTTCTGCCGAATCTCGTCAAGGCTGACCAAACGACTGAACTTATCGACATCACGATTCTCCGACACCGTATCCACGATGCGTTTGATATCGCTCGCACGCAGCTTGTTGTTCTTACCGTCCTTAGCGAAATACTTGGAGGCATCCACAACAAGCACATGGTCATCGTTGCGGTGCTTGCGCAGCACCATCACGATAGTGGGAATGCCCGTGCCAAAGAAGATGTTCGCTGGCAGTCCGATGATGGCCTGAATATGGTGGTTCTCCACTAGATTCCGGCGAATAGTGCCCTCTTCACCACCACGGAACAGCACGCCGTGCGGCAACACGATGGTCATAATGCCGTCGTCGCGCAGATGGTAGAGATCGTGCAGCAAGAAGGCATAATCAGCCTTGGACTTGGGAGCGATGCCATATTCGAAGCGGATATCTTCACCCGGTTCCGGCGGCTCCCAGTTCTGGGAGTAAGGAGGATTCGAAACCACGGCATCTACAAACAGCGGCTCATAGGTTTCGTCCTTGGTCTCGTCGGTATCGAACCACGGCCAGTCGCTCTTTAATGTGTCACCGTTGCGGGTCACGATATTGTCCGGCAGTATACCGCGCATGACGAGGTTCATGCGTGTGAGGTTGTAGGTATTCTCCTTGAGTTCCTGCGCATAATATTTGATGTCATTCGGATTGCCATTGCGGCGGGCCACAGCTTGACCAATATGAATCAACAACGAGCCTGAGCCACTTGTGGGGTCATAAATGTTGATTTCTTCACGACCAGCAAGATGCCAGGCCACTATTTCGCTCATGAGCTGAGAAACTTCGCTCGGCGTGTAGAACTCACCGGCCTTCTTACCCGCATTGGAAGCGAAGTTGCTAATCAGATATTCGTAAATGAAGCCGAGGGTATCGTAATCCTGCCGGCTGTCCATCGGAATGTCCTTGATGAGGTAGATGAGGTCGCGAGCGGCCTTGCTACGGCTTTTCTCATCGGTACCGAGCTTGGATAGACCAGTCTGCAACGTGTCGAAGATGCCGGCGAACACACGCTTGCGGGCTGGATCGATGTTGCGTTCAAAAGCGGAAAGCGCATCACGTACGTCGGCGATGGTGAAATCGCTTTGGCTGGCAATCCATGTGGAGAACAGGTTGTCGTAGGAGATAAAGTAGCCGCACAGATCACGTACATACTGCACGGTCTCGGCATCATTCTCATCCAAGCCCTTGAGATCTTCATCTCCCCAGTCTTCAGCACGAAGACGCGCAACTTCCGTCTCTGAAAGGAACTTATAGAAGATAAAGCCAAGGATATAGTCTTTGTATTCATTCGCCTCGATCTTGGAACGCATCTTGTTGGCAGATTCCCAGATTTTGGCGGCAAGCTGCTGCTTATTCATTCATATGCTCCTTGTGCCCTAAGCTCTTTCATTACTCTTCATCAACGTATTCATTGAAAACGTCACTGTCCACGGCTTTGATTTCGTAAATCTTCCGCGTGCTGACACCGAATCCATGTTCAATCATCAGTTGCGCAAGCTTATGCCCATCAATAAGAATGATGTGCTGCCTCTTCGCATAGGTAATCGCCTTTTCCGTGAATCTTGCAGTGGTGACAAACAGCCCTTTGCCTCCGCGCCCAGTAATAGCACCTACGAATGCTTGAATATCTGGTCTGCCAACGGATTTATCTTCGGCATAACGTTTGGCCTGAACATAAATCAGATCAAAACCAAGCTTGTCTTCCATGATGATTCCATCTATGCCTTCGTCCCCCGAGATTGGCGTCATCTGGCTTGCGGAGTCGAAAGCTCCATACCCCATTTTTGCCATCAGATCAAGAACAAACCGTTCAAACGCAATCGGAGAGAGCTTGAGCACCTCTGAGAGCAAGTCATCGGCAAGCCGCATGTTGATTGATGAGAATGCACGGTCAAGTGCCTCATCTGGAGTTTCCTCGGACGAATAAGCTTCGCTTTTCTTCTCCAGGCCGCCATCGACCGTCGTATGCGTCGAAGAATCACCATTCAGATTCTTGAAAGACCGGAATGACTCATAACGTTCCAGATAATCATTATCTATCTGCGCACCCGAAGCAAGGGCCTCTTTGCCGGGTCTCGTTATGCGATATGTACCACGTTTGGGACTTTCTATGAGTCCGGCTTTCTTAAGGTACGTTCTAGCCCAACTAATGCGGCCATTGAGGACACGCGAACGGCCGCTAGGTAGCAGACGGCTGCGTTCTCCTTCTGTCACTGCAAACTCATCAGCAAGTAACGTTAGCATCTCACCAGATGCATGAATCTTGCCATCAGCGAGGATGCGAAGCACCGGAACGAAAAACTCGTCATATCTGGGAATTGTCATTGTCCGCCTTCGTTCCGTTACAGTCGTTTATCAATGATACGGCAAACATCACGGAAATACGCCTCCGCTTGGGAACAGCGTAAGTTAATCATGGTTGCACCGTTGCAAAGGGGTTTTGACCTTCCCGCTGAAAAAATCATTCCTGGCGTATATCCGGTTATGATGTCAAACGGCATCGGAGCTTACCATAACGAATACAAAGTTAAGGGTCCCGGCGTTGTTACTGGTAGATCGGGCACAATCGGGAATCTTCAGTATGTAGAGTCAGCGTTTTGGCCTCATAACACTACTTTGTGGGTAACCAAATTTTATGGCAATCACCCTAAGTTCATTTATTACTTATACGAAAAAATAGACTTGAAACGGTATAAGGCCGGTAGTGGGGTGCCAACTCTTAACAGAAACGATGTGCATGACACCATGGTATTTTTCCCCGCGTCAAGGAAAGAACAGGAATTAATAAGTGCAGTTCTGACCTACCTTGACGACCTCATCACCCTTCATCAGCGTAAGCGTCTGTGGTTTGCTAAATAAGGGTGGATAGGGCTCTCATCACGATGTCAACGTCTTTGTTCTCCAATTCACGGATGACATGCAGATATGTTTCCTGCGTTGTGTTCATGCTTGCATGCCCCAGTCTCTTGGACACGCTCGCAATTGAAACGCCAGCAAACAGCAGCAATGAGGCATGGGTATGTCTCAAGCCGTGAATCGAGATCACGGGTACTCCGGCTTGTTTGCAATGCCGGGCCAGAATACCGTTTGCGGTCGAGTTGTACACCTTACCGTTCACGAAGATAGGCTTGTCGTCAGGCAAGTTCTTCAGCAGGACGGACAATTGCATGATGAGTTGCCAATCAAGTTGTACTTTACGCACCGAAGAAGCATTTTTTGTTGGAACAAAGCCACCTCCGTTCTTGTAATTCCAAGTCTTATTGACAGACAAAGTCTGGTGGACGAAATCAAAGTCATCAGGAGTAAGACCCAATGCTTCGGAGAAACGTAAACCGGTTTTTGCCACCAGCAATATCAGCCAGTCCCAGTTAGGTATCGGGTCAAGCTTCAAGTCAGCAAGGACAGCATGAAGTTCGAATTGGTTAAGATATTTCGTCTTCTTTTGTCTCGGCTGCTTCCCTTTGATGATTGCTTTTCGAGTGGGATCTCTTTGAATTAGGCCCTCATCAACAGCATCAAGAATGGCCCCTTTCAGTTGGTGATGAAAATCCATCGTTGTTTGATGTTCATGATGTTCGGCGTATCCATTGATGAGTTTCTGATAACTCACACGATCGAACTCAGAAAGCTTAAGATCAGGGATAAGCTTTCTCAGCCACGCCTGTGTGAGTTTGTATTTCTTCATCGTCACCTCCCGAATCGCGCCTTCCTTGTAGACGTCGACCCATTGCGAGTAGTAATCGCAGAATGACATTTCTTCGTTTATTGTGTTTATGACCACACGGGGCTCCTTTGCCGAATAGATAGACGCTTACGCTGATGAAGGGTGATGAGGTCGTCGAGACGGGAAAAGAAGGAGCCTATAGCATGTTGTTCACTTGAAGATGGAACTGGGATTGGCATTTCAAAGAATGTCGCATCACCGATTGAGAACCTATCTGATCTGGCTCCCGAATTACCTTCCAGCTTCATGAAACCATGCCAGCCATTTGTCTTGAAGAAGTGGCTGAGATAAGTTCCATCGACTGCATCTGTAAGCCTGAATACAGTGTAGAGAGGAGACATAACTCCGTGTATTCCCAACGTATTCCTACGGATTGGGCCAACAGGCGCTGTTGCGGAGATGCGAGGGTTGTACACGAAATCCCCTGGAGCAATGACATAATAACCAGCAATGTTGGATTCCTTGGCGACAGCGTGGTCGAAGAACTCGGTTTGATTAATTACACCGTATTCTGCAGAGTTGGTAAGAACCTCGGTGATGTTTCCATCAAGATTTTTTTCTGTCACCTTATCGGCAATCTCGCCCAACTTACGCTGTTCCCAAGCGGGCATCGGCACTAGATGAAGCAGGGTAGACGGGATACGAGTGGCTGGCCGAACATACGCAATACATCTACCGGCGACTTGGACACTACCATTTCCGCTGTTAGCCACACTTATCGCGATAAGTGTAGCTAACGACGATTGGAGCGACACCTTACAAGCCATGAGAGGTATAACCGTTCCCTTCTATTTTGAAAAACTTGAATAAGTTAGATTTTTTCAAATAGGGATGCGTCGAAAAGACGCATAAACGCACGAAAAATGCGGGCATCCGACATGCAGTGTTCATTGAATCACTGTATATCGGATGCCCGCAATCGTTTCAAGCCGATTGAAGAGCCTTAGCTCAGCCGCCCATCAGCATCACGCCTTAACAACCTCTACGATCAGCTCGGCACCTTCCTTCACCTCGAAGGAGGTCGCCAGCGTCTCGTGGGCGATCAGGTCGCGGAACTGCTCGACCTTGGCCACGTCGTCAGCAGGCACGGTCAGCACCAGGGCGATACGGTCCGCGATGTCCAGATCGGCAGCCTTACGTGCGTCCTGCACAGAACGAATTACGTCGCGGGCGTAGCCTTCAGCCAGCAGGTCGTCATCCAGCGCGGTGTCGAGGATCACGAAGCCACCGGTCGGCAGAGCGGCGGAGACCGAAGCGGCGGCCACGGTGGCGTTCTCCTCCTCCACACGGTTGATCAGCTCGTACTCGCCTTCGACCAGCGCAAGGTCGCCGGACGGCGTGGAGACCACCGGCGCACCGGACGCAGCATCGACATGCCAGTCGCCGGACTTGGAGGCCTTGATGGCGAACTGCACCTGCTTGCCGAGGCGCGGACCCGCAACACGGGCGTTCACACGCAGCTCGTGCACGATCTTCAGACCGTGGGCGGCGGCGTCTTCCAGAGTCGAGAACTCAATGTTCTTAATATTTAATTCAGACTTCAGCAACTCGTCGTATGCCTTGACGGCGTCCACGTTCTCGACCACCACGGTGAGCTTGGAAAGCGGCTGGCGCACGCGGATCTTGGCGGCCTTGCGCAGGGACAGGGTGCCGGAAACAACCTCGCGCACCTTCTCCATCGCATCCACCAGAGCCGGGTCGTCGACCAGCACGCGGCCGAGTTCGGTGTCTTCACCGGTCTTCTCGTCCACCACGAACGGCCAATCGGCCAGGTGCACGGACTCGCCGCCGGTCAGGCCGCGCCACACGGACTCGGCTTCCATCGGGGCCAGCGGCGCAAGCACGCGCATGAACGCTTCAAGCACGGTGTACAGCGTGTTGAACGCGGACGCATCCTCGTTCCAGAAGCGGTCACGGGTGTTGCGGATGTACCAGTTGGTGAGCACGTCGATGAAGTCGGAGACCGCATCGCAGGCGTCGGAAATCGCGAACTCGTTCAGCGACTTCTCGGCGGCCAGCACCAGGCGGCGGGTACGGGCCAGCAGGTAGCGGTCCATCTCCGGCAGACCGGCGACCTCGTCCGCGCGCAGCTGGCGGGCGTCGAATCCGGCCCCGCCGTTGGCCGCGTTGGCGTACAAGGTGAAGAAGTAGTAGGAGCTCCACACCGGCAACATGACCTGGCGCACGGTGTCGCGGATGCCATCGGCGGTGACGATCAGGTTGCCGCCGCGCAGAATCGGCGAAGACATAAGGAACCAGCGCATGGCGTCGGAACCGTACTTGTCAAACACGCCGTTCACGTCCGGGTAGTTGCGCAAGTGCTTAGACATCTTCTGGCCGTCGGAGCCGAGCACGATGCCGTGGCAGATCACGTTCTTGAACGCCGGGCGGTCGAACAGGGCGGTCGCCATGACGTGCAGCAGGTAGAACCAGCCGCGGGTCTGGCCGATGTATTCCACGATGTAGTCGGCCGGGAAGTGCTGCTCGAACTTCTCCTTGTTCTCGAACGGGTAGTGGAACTGCGCGAACGACATGGAACCGGACTCGAACCAGCAGTCGAGCACATCGGAAATACGGTGCATGTGCGACTTGCCGGTCGGGTCGTCCGGGTTGACGCGGACCAGGTTGTCGATCCACGGACGGTGCATGTTGATGTTGCCGTCCTTGTCGCGCGGGTAGTCACCGAAGTCGGCCTTGAGCTCTTCGAGAGAACCGTAAACGTCCACACGCGGGTACTTCGGATCGTCACTCACCCACACCGGAATCGGGGAACCCCAGAAGCGGTTGCGGGAGATGGACCAGTCGCGCGCGTTGGCGAGCCACTTGCCGAACTGGCCGTCCTTGACGTTGCCCGGGATCCAGTTGATCTGCTGGTTCAATTCCAGCAGACGCGGCTTGATCTTGGTCACGGACACGAACCAGGAGGAGACCGGCTTGTAGATCAGCGGGGTGGCGCAGCGCCAGCAGTGCGGGTAGGAGTGCACGTAGCTCTTCTCCTGGAAGAGGATCGCGCGGCGCTCTTCCGGGATGGAAGCGAGCGGGCCGTCGCCGGCGCGCAGGTTGCGCAGGATCGGCAGGTTGGCGTCGAACACGAAATCGCCCTCGTAGTCGGGGCACTGCGCGGTGAAGCGGCAGCCATCGTCGAGCACGTCGGTGCTCTTGATGCCCTTGGCATTCAGCGTGTTCATATCGTCTTCACCGTAGGGGGCCTGGTGAACCAGACCGGTACCTTCGACGGTGTCGACGTAGTCGGCAGTGAAGATCGTGTAGCCGTTCGGGCCGGGCACATGGCCTCGGATTCGGCCGTCTCGCCCGCGAAGTACGGGAAGACCGGGTAGTAGCGGCGGCCTTCCAGCTCGGAGCCCTTGAGTTCGCGCACGACCTCGTAGTTCTCGCCGAGTTCCTTCTCGTAGTGCGGCAGCAGGTCCTTGCCGAGGTAGAACTTCTTGCCAGCGAACTTGCCTTCGGTCGGGCGGACCTCGACGTAGTCGATGTCGGCGCCGACCACGATGGCGAAGTTGGTGGGCACGGTCCACGGGGTGGTGGTCCAGAAGACGGCGTAGGCGTCGTCTTCATCGCGCATCTTCACGGCCACGGACACGGTGGTGTCCTGGCGGTCCTGGTACACGTCGGCGTCCATGCGCAGCTCGTGCGCGCTCAGCGGCGTGCGGTCCTTCGGGCAGTACGGCAGCACGCGGTAGCCCTGGTAGGCCAGGCCCTTGTCGTAGAGCTGCTTGAAGGCCCACATCACGGATTCCATGTACGGGATGTTCAGGGTCTTGTAGCCGTGCTCGAAGTCCACCCAACGGGCCTGACGATGCACGTAGTTCTGCCATTCGTTGGTGTACTTCAGCACGGAAGCGCGGCAGGCGTCGTTGAACTTGTCGATGCCCATCTTCTCGATCTGGTCGACCGAGTCGATGCCGAGTTCCTTCTGCGCCTCAAGCTCGGCGGGCAGGCCGTGGGTGTCCCAGCCGAACACGCGGTTGACCTTGCGGCCCTTCATGGTCTGGTAGCGCGGGATCACGTCCTTGGCGTAGCCGGTCAGCAGGTGGCCGTAGTGCGGAAGACCGTTCGCAAAAGGCGGGCCATCGAAGAACACGAATCGTTCTGGCTGTGGTCGCCGGAAGGGTTGCGTTCAACGGACTTCTGGAAGGTGTCGTCCTTGTCCCAGTAGTCGAGAACGGTCTCCTCCATGTCGGGGAAGCTGGGGTTCGGCGCGACGTGCGCGGTCTCGCCGCCCTCGTTCGCCTTGGGATATACGTTTTCGCTCACCGTAAATCTCCTGTTAGTACTGTGCACTGGTCCTACAGGAGCGTCATTGATGGCGATTGCCGGGCGCCGACGTGTGCCGGCTGGGTTCACGAATGTCACGTACCGAACCGTGGGGCCGATCGCGTCAATCGCCTCGCAGCCGGAACTGACTGTGTTCCGCCCGGAACAGCCCTGTCTGCCGTTCCTGCCTACGAGGACGATGACGGGCGCTGGTATGCGCTCCGCACCGCGGTACCACCTCGCTTATCGCACCGGTTGCGCCGCTCCGAACTGTTGCACTCGGAGCCGCGAGCCTGCGCGACCGCTTGTGTTCGGCTGTCTCGGGCCGATCCCGTCGGTTCTACTGGGCGATTGCCGCCGTTCTTCCGAAGACTCCCCGCTGATAACGGATCACTGCCTCACAACGGTGCATATCCTAACACGCCACGCGGTCAAATCGCCGCCCACGGCCACGGCACCGTCAGGAGCCCGATTTAGATTGGGACCGGCCACCACGGACCGAGAAAGGATTGTCGGACAATGACGTATGATTTCACGTCTATCATGAACAGGCATGGCATGGATTCGATCGCGGTCGACGGACTGGGCACCGACCCGGGATTCGCGCCGGACCCGCCACGCGAGGGTTTCGACGTCATCCCCATGTGGGTGGCGGACATGAACTTCCCGACCGTGCCCACGATCCCGCAGGCCATCATCGAACGGGCGAAGCATCCCGCCTACGGGTACTTCTCCCCCACCGACGACTATTACAGCTCCATCATCGACTGGCAGTCCACGCGCAACGGGGTCACCGGATTGACCCGGGAGGCGATCGGCTACGAGAACGGGGTCCTGGGCGGTGTGATCAGTGCGCTGACCGCGTTCGCCGCCCCCGGCGACGGCGTGCTGCTGCACAGCCCGACCTACATCGGGTTCACCCGGAGCATCGAAAACAACGGCTACCGCATCGTCCACAGTCCGCTCACGCTGGACGAGCGCGGCGTATGGCGCATGGATTACGAGGATATGGACAGGAAGCTCAAGGAGCATCACATCCACGTGGCCGTGTTCTGCAGCCCTCACAATCCTTGCGGGCGCGTGTGGGAACGTTGGGAAATCGAGAAGGCCATGGAAGTGTACAAGGCCAACGATTGCGTGGTCATTTCCGACGAGATTTGGTCCGATTTGACTCTGGGGAACCACCAGCACATCCCCACCCAATCGGTCAGCGAGGACGCACGCAACAGGACCGTGGCGTTCTACGCGCCCAGCAAGACCTTCAATCTCGCCGGACTGGTGGGAAGCTACCACATCATCTACAATCCCACACTCCGGGACCGCATCGTGGCCAAAAGCTCGAAATGCCACTACAACGACATGAACGTGCTTTCCATGCACGCGCTGATCGGCGCCTACCGGCCCGAAGGCCATGAGTGGCTCGACGAACTGAAGGCGGTGCTCACTGGCAACGTCGATTACGCCTACGACTACATCACCAAGCATTTCCAAGGAGTGAGTCTGGCCAAACCGGAAGGCACCTACATGCTGCTGCTCGACTGCGAGCAGTGGTGCGAACGCCACGGCCTGAGCCTGCCCGAGTTGGAGAAACGCGGCTGGGATGTGGGCGTCGCATGGCAGGACGGCAGCATGTTCCAGGCCCCCTACAGCATCCGCGTCAATCTCGCATTGCCCTTGAGCCGCGTCAAGGAGGCCATGCGCCGCCTTGACCAATACGTATTCAACGCGTAAACGGCATGCATCCGCGATTGCGGTGTCCTGGAAAGACGAATGCCGTCAACGAGGTTGGTGCCCGTTGACGGCATTCGTCATACGTTGGCCGAACCGGGCGAAACCCAAGTTGCCGTGCGCTATGAGGTGGATGCCGCCAGCGGACGTGTACATCTGACCGCCCGATATGCCGGTGCCACCGATGCGCCGACGTTGCCGGCATTCGGATTGGAATGGACACTTCCCAAGTAGTACGAGAACCTGCGCTTCTACGGCCTTGGCCCCGAGGAAACCTATCACGACCGTCTGCACGGTGGCAAGCTCGGCATTTTCGAGCGCACCGCGGCCGAAGACAATGCACCGTATCTGGTGCCGCAGGAGACCGGCAACCATGAAGACTTGCGTTGGGCCGAAGTGCTTGACGCCCAAGGACACGGCATGCGTATCAGCCAGGCCGGCAGCGAACATTTCGCGGCGAGCCTGTTGCCGTACAGCTCGCTCATGCTGGAAGAGGCGACCCACCAGAACGAGTTGCCGCCGGTCCGTCACACGTTCCTGCGCCTGTTGGCCGCGCAAATGGGCGTGGGCGGAGACGATTCATGGGGCGCGCCCGTCCATGAGCAGTACCAGCTGCCCGCCGATCGCGCCTACACGCTCGACGTGAATCTGGAACTGTTCTAACAGCGATAAAGAAGCTCCCCCTGACGAGGGAGCTTCTTTATCGCACAGAGGGAGCTTCTTTATCGTGCTGGTACGAAACTGTCACGCACTACTAGGGTGGTGGAGATGAAGGTGTGGTGGTGCAGCGTGCGCCGACTGGAGATGGCCTCGGCAAGCATCGTAATCGCAGTATCGGCCAGCTCATTCTGATCGATATCGTAACTGGTCAATGTCGGCGAAGTGTACTGGGCGATGGCCTGGTTATTGATACTGATCACACTGGTATCGCGAGGCACCAGCACTCCCGCAGCGGTAAACGCCTGCAGTACGCCGACTGCAATCGTGTCCGCAGCCACGATGAACGCATCCGGCATGTCATCTCGATGATCGTTAGCCGCTTTCTCCCCTAGAGTGCGCCCGGTGTCCACAGTGAACGCGCCTTGCGCGTAAATCAGGCCTTCCGCATCCAGCCCCAAACGCTCGGTCCAATTGCGGAATGCGGTTAATCGGCTGTCTTCCGGGTATTCGTGCAAACCCATCGTGAAGCCAGTACCGCCGATATAGCCGATGCGTCGTTTGCCCGAGGACACCAACACATCCAATGCGTCCAAAATGGTTTGGCTTAAATCCGGTTGCACCGAATCGAACAGGCTGGGCGCAGGATTGATGTCGATGAATACGCCATAGGGCAATACCAGATGGAGCTTCAACAGTCTATCCGAAGAGAGTACGGACGGTCCGATGGAGATGAAGCCGTCGAAATCACCGGCGTCGGCAATCAGATCGTCGATATGGGAAAACGACGTGAGTTCCATGTGCTGGGCTCTGGCATTGTCGCCAAGCACGGACCGCAGTTCATCGAAATAGGCGTCCGCCAGTTCTTCCTCGCGGGTGGCGTTGTCGAGTACGGCCACACGGCGTGGCAATGCGATACGGCGTGATCCGGTAGCGTAGCCAAGCTGCTCGCTGACCTCGATGATGCGACGTCGCGTCTCCTCTTTGACAGACAATGTCGGGTCCCCATTGAGCAGCCGGGATACCGTGGCCTGCGAGAAGCCTGATTTCTGCGCGATTTCCTTCATCGTGACCATAGTTGAGCCTCCCCCGCCCCAATACGCAATACTACGTAGTATTTCAGTAAATATCTTTACTACATAGTGTAACTCACGTCATGCGGGTATGACGACGCATGGTTGCAGCATCGTCGACCCGCAGCGCTGTGTGCGCCTCCTCAGTCATTGACCCGCATAGCTCATCAGACACGAGAGCAGCACAGAGGAGACGTTCCGGGATGGCATTGTTCCGACGCTGAATGTTCCCGGGGAGCTCATTATCAGAGACTCGGCCGCTCCTGCGCAATGCTGACGATTGTTCACTGTTGACGATTGTTCACTGTTAGCCGCTCTTCTCCGCTCAGTCCAGCCGGTATCACATCCGTATCGCGCCCACTAGCGATATGTTCCTTATATCAGTAAGGGCTTCTCCTATACAAGGAGAAAGCCCTTACGATGATCAGCGCATACCGATTATGAACTCGTTACTCCAGTTCCACCGCGCCGGTGTAGAGCTGATAGTACTCGCCCTTTTGCGCGATCAGCTCGTCATGCGAACCACGCTCGATGATGTTGCCGTGGTCGAGCACCATGATCACATCGGAATTGCGCACGGTGGACAGGCGGTGGGCGATGACGAAGACCGTACGGCCCTTCATCAGGTTATCCATGCCGGCCTGCACGACCTCCTCGGTACGGGTATCGATGGAGGACGTGGCCTCGTCAAGGATCAGCGCGGGCGGATCGGCCACCGCCGCGCGAGCGATGGAGATCAGCTGGCGCTGGCCCTGGGACAGGCCGGAACCGTCGCCTTCGAGCACCGTGTTGTATCCCCCGGGCAGCATACGGATGAAGCTGTCCGCATTGACCAGACGCGCGGCCTCGATGCATTCCTCATCGGTGGCGTTCAGGCGGCCGTAACGGATGTTGTCCATCACGGTGCCGGTGAACAGGTTCACGTCCTGCAGCACGATGCCCAAAGACCTGCGCAGGTCAGGCTTCTTGATGCCGGCCACGGAGATACCATCATACAGAATCTGGCCTTCCTGAATGTCGTAGAACCGGTTGATGAGGTTGGTCACGGTGGTCTTGCCGGCACCGGTGGCGCCGACGAGCGCGATCTTCTGGCCGGGCTTGGCGAACCAGGTGATGTCGTGCAGCACCGGCTTGTCCGGGTTGTAGCCGAAGGTCACGTTGGTGAAGCGCACGTCGCCGCGCAGCAGCGTATAACGCCCGTCGGGCGAGGTGATCGCCTGCTCCTTGGCCTTCATCGCCACCTCGCGGGCCGAGCCCTTGAGCTTTTCTGCGGCCTTCAGAGACCTCGTACCGTCGTCGCCGACCTCGCGCTTCCATGCCCAGTGGCCGGTCTCGTGGTCGACTTCGGTCATGGTGCGGCCATCCTCGCCAAGTTCCACGTTCACGAGCGTCACGGTGCCCTTGTCTTCCTCGATGGGCTCATCCATCAGCTTGAAGATACGGGAGGCACCGGCGAGCGCCATCATCACCATGGTCAGCTGCTGAGAGACCTGACCGATCGGGTTGATGAACGAGCGGGACAGGGTCAGCAGGGAGACGAGCGTGCCGAGGGTGAGCGGCTTGACGCCGGTCAGACCGATGTCGTTGACGCCGGCCAGCGAGACGGCGGCGCCGACGATGGCAAGCAGGATGTAGAGCAGGTAGCCCATGTTGCCGACGACCGGCATGGTGACGTTGCCCCAGGTGTTCGCTTCGGCGGACGCCTCGAAGAGTTCCTCGTTCTTCTCGTCGAAGGTCTTCTGGGTGGCGTCTTCATGGTTGAAGACCTTGATGACCTTCTGGCCGTTGACGGATTCCTCCACGAAGGCGTTCACGTCGCCGATCCACTGCTGCTGCTTGACAAAGTAGCGGCCGGAGCGGCTCACGATCTTGCGCACGATGAAGTAGAGCAGAACGGTGAACACGATTACGAACGCGGTGAATGGAATGGACAGCCACAGCATGGACAGCAGCGCCGCGACCGCGGAGATAATCGAGGAGAACATCTGCGGGAACGACTGCGAGATGGCCTGGCGCAGCGTATCGGTGTCGTTGGTGTAGTGGCTCATGATGTCGCCGTGCTCGTGGCTGTCGAAGTAGCGGATCGGCAGCTTCTGCTGGTGGGCGAACATGTCGTCACGAATCTTCTTGAGCGTGCCCTGCTCGACGGTGACGATCAGCCACTGCCACAGCCAGGACGCCACGATGCCGGCCACATACAGGCCCGCCATCAGGCTGATGGCCCGCAGCAGCGGGGCCCAGTCGGAGTTCGACTCCCCCACCATCGGCAGGATGTACGTGTCGATGAGCGACTGGAGGAACAGCGCGGAACCGGCCTGCGCGGCGGCACCGACCAAGATGCACACCACGATGGCGATGACACGCCACTTGTACTGGAAGATGTAGCTGAAGATGCGCTTGATGGTGCCAGGCTCGGCTTTGCCCATGGCGGGCTTGCGGTTCTTGAAACTCTGGTCGTTGCTCATCGTGCTTCTCCTTCCTTGGTATCGGCTGCATTGGCATCAGCTGCGCTGGTATCGGCCGTGGGCATGGTCACTGTCACCGTCACGGTTTCGGACGGCTCAGCGGTAGATGACTCAGCAGCCTGTTCGGCAGCGGCCAGTTCTTCGGGCTGGGCCTGGTTCTTGGTCTGGGATTCGTAGATGGAACGGTATTCATCGCAGGTGGCGAGCAGTTCGTCGTGTGTGCCGGACGCCATGATGCGGCCGGAATCCATCACCAGAATCATGTCGGATTCCTGCACGGAGGCCACGCGCTGGGCGATGATGATCTTCGTGGTGTCCGGAATCTCGTTGTGGAACGCGGAACGGATCAGCTTGTCCGTCTTGGTATCGACGGCGCTGGTCGAATCGTCGAGAATCAGAATCTTCGGCTTCTTCAGCAGCGCACGGGCGATGCACAGGCGCTGGCGCTGTCCGCCGGACACATTGGTACCGCCCTGCTCGATGTACGTGTCGTACTTATCGGGGAATTCCTGAACGAATCCATCGGCCTGCGCGAGCTGCGCAGCATGGCGAATCTCTTCATCGGTGGCGTTCGGGTTGCCCCACCTGAGGTTTTCGGCAATAGTGCCGGAGAACAGCACGTTCTTCTGCAACACCATGGCCACCTGATCGCGCAGCGCCTCGAGATCGTAGTCGCGTACATCCACGCCGCCGACCTTCAGCGAACCGGAGCTCACGTCGTACAGTCGCGGCACGAGCTGTACCAGAGACGACTTTGCCGAACCAGTACCGCCGACGATGCCGACGGTCATGCCGGAGCGGATCTTCAGGTTGATGTCGTCAAGCACGGGCTTTTCGGAACTGTCGGAGTAGCGGAAGGTGACATGGTCGAATTCGATGGAGCCGTCGGCCATGTCAGTCACCGGCTGTGCCGGGTTCTGCACCGTGCTTTCCTCCTGCAGCACCTGGCAGATACGCTCGGCAGAAGCCTGAGAAATAATCACCATGACGAAGATCATGGACAGCATCATCATGGCCATAAGGATCTGCATGGCGTAGGTGACCAGTGCGGTCAGGTCGCCGGTGGTCAGGCCCACGGCGGGGTTGTTGCCGGAGGCGACGATCTGCTGCGCGCCCATCCATGCGATGAGGATCATCGAACCGTAGATGCAGATCATCATCAGCGGGCTGTTGAAGCTCATGATGCGCTCAGCCTTGGTGAAGTCCTTGAAGATGCGCTGGGAGATGCGGCCGAACTTGGAGACCTCGAAGGATTCGCGGTTATAGGACTTGACCACGCGGATGCCCTGCAGGTTCTCGTCGACCACGTTGTTCAACGCATCGTAGGTGTGAAACACGCGCTCGAACACCGGATGCACGAGCACGGCCAGACCGCACAGGCCGATGGCCAGAATCGGGATGCAGGCCAGGAACACCATGGAAATCGACGGGGAGATACGGAACGAGAACAGCCAGGATACGACCACCATAATCGGGGCACGCACGCCCAGACGAATGATCATCATGTAGGCGTTCTGCAGGTTCGTCACGTCGGTGGTCAGTCGGGTCACGATCGAACCGGTGGAGAACCGGTCAATATTGGTGAAGCTGAAGCCCTGCACCTTCTCGAACTGGTCCTTGCGCAGGTTCTTGGCGAAGCCCGCGCCGGCCACGGCCGCGTACTTTCCGGACAGGAAGCCGGCACCCAGCGAAACCATCGAGCACACCAGCAGAATCACGCCGAACTTGACGGTGGCCGGCATGCTGCCACCGGTGATACCCTCATCGATCAGCGAAGCCATGATGGTCGGGATCAGGATCTCCAGGATGCCTTCGACCGTCACGAACACCGGAGCCAGGATGCTGGCTTTCTTGTATTCACGAATCGACTGGCCCAACGTGCGCAGTACATGTTTGGGCTTGTCCGGTTCGACGGCTTTGCGCGCCTGCGCGATTGCCTCTGCGGTATCGCTCATTCGTTCTCCTCCTTCGTGTTAGCAACCTCTGCTCCGTCTTGATCGGGAGCCATCACCACAGGTGACTGAGGGAGTGTTTGATGTTCAAATTCGCGTTGTGCGCGCTCGATGTTCGCACGCATGCGTGCGACGTAGTCGCGCAGAGCGGCCTTCTCTCCATCGGAGAAGCCGCCGACCAGCAACCGTTCGACCCGATCGCCGTTCGCCTTGAGATCGGCGACGATCGCGTCCGCCTTGTCGGTCAGGACGATGCGCTTGCAGCGCGCGTCATGCTCCACCGATTCACGGGCGATCAGGCCCTTCTTCTCCATCAGGGCCAGCACACGCGAGGCGGTGGACCGGGTGATGCAGAATTTCTGTTCGATGGTGTGCTGGTATATCTCACGGCCGCGGTTACGCGCCAAGAACATGATGATATGCGCGTTGCCGCCGGTGGTTTCCCTGGCGGTTTGCGGCATGCTCTCGCCCAAATAGCGGTCGACGGCTTTGGTTACCGCGCGCATTTCGATGCTGAGAATATGCTGATCCATTGTCCTCCGTACCATGCGGGGGCCGTGTGCGTTTGTACCTTCACCCCACATTGTTGTATACGCAACAATTCATGATAAAGAGACCTATATACAACAGTTGCACATACAACAATCGGCGTGTTGTAGTATCTCCAAACAACTGTTGAGCCTAAACAAAGCTGGCTCCCCTCAGGAGAGGGAAGCCAGCTGTATTACGCCGTGCGATTGCCTCGCTTCAGCCCTTACTTCGCGAGCTTGGCGTACTCGTCAACCATGAACTGGGCGATCTTCTTGCCGCCTTCGCCCAGCAGGGTGGGCAGCGAGTTGATCGGCATGGGGTTGAGGAACATGCGCATCATGGCGTTGTCGGGCAGCTTCGTCAGCTCGCCGGCCTCGCCGGCGGCGGCCACGGCGGCCACGATCTTGGCGCCGAACGGATCGGCCTCCCACTCGCCGTAGGTGGACCATTCGGTGAGCGGCTGGGTCTTGCCGTCGCCATCGAGGGCCACGGCAACGGTGTCGGCAATGTCGCGGGAGCTCACGCCCACTTCGATGGCATATTCGCCGGCCTCCACGTGCCAGTCGTTGTATTTTTCGGACCAGTAGGCGAACGCGCGCTCGTCGAGGTCGATGGTCACGGTCTTGGATTCGCCGGCCTTGAGGAACACCTTGGTGAAGCCCTTGAGCTCGTGCTTCGGGCGGGCCACGTCGGCCTTGCCCGGAGCCACGTACACCTGCACGGTTTCGGCGGCATCCACATCGGAGGTGTTGGTCACGGTGGCGGTCACGGTGGCGGTGTTCGCGCCGGTCTTGGCGGCGGCGACGTCATCGATCTCGAATGTGGCGTAGCTCAGGCCGTAGCCGAACGGGTAGTCCACAACCTTGCCGTAGGTGTCGTAGTAGCGATAGCCGACGAACACGCCCTCGCCGTAGTCGACGTGGCCTTCCTCGCCCGGCCAGTTCAGCGTGCTCGGGTCATCGCTGATGTCCAGCGGAATCGACTGGGCGAGCTTGCCGGACGGGCTGACCTGGCCGAAGATCACATCGGCGAGCGCAGGGCCGCCGGCCTGGCCGAGCAGACAGGATTCGAGAATGCCCTTGGCGTTCTTGGCCCACGGGGCCACGGAGACGACGGAGCCGTTGGACAGCACGACCACGACGTTCTGGTTCGCGGCGGCGACCTGTTCGAGCAGGGCGATCTGCTTGGCGGGCATGTCGAGGGTTTCGCGATCGAAGCCCTCGATTCAAAGCATCCGGCGCACGACTATTTCGCGGACCGCGAGCGCCGCAGCGTGACGAACGCGCTCAACATCAACTGGTCAGTACCCGACGGCGCGAACGTGGAGCACGTGCTTCAGGCGGGCCTGTCGATGATGGACGGCATTCAGCTGCGCTGGCTGCGCTCTCCCGGTCGCGATCTCAACGCCATGTGGGTCGACTGCGAGGATGTGCTGTTCCCCTCCCCCTTATGGGACGGATACCGCTGACCCTTCCGTAAATCGCGCGTCTCGCACATCACCTCCGCCACCGCGTCATCAATCACCGTCATCCCGAACCATCACCCCATCCATCCCGCATGCCAGACATGCCGCAGATCCCAAGGGTCGAGGCGCGTGTCGTCCATCACGGCGGCGTCCCCGTCACCCATACCGGGCGCGGGAGGCGCGAGACGGTCAAACTCGCCGCGACCGCCGCGCAGTCGATAGCTCCAGTAGACCTGACCGGCGGAGACGTTCCACGCGTCGAGCTGCATGGCGGCGACGCGGAGGTAGACGGCGCGGCGGCGCGCGGCGGCGACGGGACGCCGTCG
>ENA-OQCO01000569-OQCO01000569.1-human-gut-metagenome-genome-assembly--contig:-NODE-569-length-19565-cov-2.661076_pt1 | contig 19565 bp, 17 predicted proteins | sample MGYA00242500_ERZ504582 | MGnify/ENA primary metagenome ERZ504582 (study PRJEB26092, sample SAMD00036346) | human gut metagenome | host: Homo sapiens | study: EMG produced TPA metagenomics assembly of...
TGTAAAAGAGTCTGAAATTTGCTATAATCTACCTAATTAAATAAGTCCTTTAATTACTGTCCAGAGAGGCAGGCAAGGAGCTATGAGAAGTGCGCAGGTGAACTGTGCCATGTTTTTGTGTATCTCCTTGTTTCAAGGGGATTTTTTGTATTTAGAAAGGTTTTTTTATGAAGAAAAAAGAAATCGTCGATGACGTAACCATGAAACGTGCCATTACACGTATCACTTATGAGATTATTGAGCGAAACAAGAATCTCGACAAGATTGTCTTGGCTGGTATTAAGACACGTGGTGTTTACATTGCTCAGCGTATTCAAGAGCGCTTGAAACAATTGGAAAACCTTGATGTACCATTGATTGAGCTTGATACTAAGGCTTACCGTGATGATGTTAAATCTGAACAGGACACATCCCTTATTCCTATCGAAATTGATGGTACGGATGTTATCCTTGTAGATGATGTGCTCTACACAGGTCGTACTATCCGTGCTGCGATTGATAATATCGTTAGTCATGGACGTCCAGCGCGTGTTGGATTGGCTGTCTTGGTTGACCGTGGTCACCGTGAATTGCCAATCCGTGCGGACTATGTTGGTAAAAATATCCCAACAAGTCAGTCAGAAGAAATTGAAGTATTGGTGACAGAAGTTGATGGTAAGGATAGTGTCAACATTATTGATCCAAACTAGATTTTAGTCTTTAGATAGGTGAGTTTACGATCCTACAATGATTCTTTCGCTGTGGTGGGAGAGTTGAGATGTTGGTTTAAATAAACACGGGACTCATTTCTTAGGAAAAAGATAAGTCCCCTACCCCTAGCACACTTTGGAGTGCATTGTCGACTTTCTATTTTTCTACAGAAATGTTTGGCTTAGCCAAAACGTCCCTTAGTGTCTTGTTAATTGAACACGCCCTAAGCCTTGTGTAAAAAAGATAAATAATCTTTGGAGCCATCGGCTCCGTCATCGTATTTCCTATTTTTGCTTTAGGTTTTAGACGGGCTTTGTATCGTGTTTTTAAGGAGTATTTTGATATCGTGAATAACGTAAAATATGATGTGAATGATATGCCTAAAGTTGGTTTATTGGTGGGTTTGTCATTCCAGCACTTGTTTGCAATGTTTGGTGCGACGGTTCTTGTACCGATTTTGGTTGGGATTGATCCCGCTATTGCTCTTTTCTCATCTGGTTTGGGAACTTTGGCTCACTTGACGGTGACTAAGTACAAGATTCCAGCTTACATGGGGTCTAGTTTTGCCTATATTGCGGCTATGCAAATGCTTATGAAGACTGACGGTATCGGAGCGGTGGCTCAAGGTGCCATGGCTGGAGGTTTGGTCTACTTGATTGTTGCCTTGGTTGTTAGGTATGTGGGAAATGCTTGGATTGATAGAGTCCTACCGCCAATTGTGGTTGGTCCAATTATCATCGTAATCGGTTTGAGTCTTGCGGCAAATGCAGTCAGGATGCGACAATGGTTAATGATACCTATAGTATCTTTAGTCTTGTGATTTCTATGGTAACTCTCTTTTCCGTCATCCTCTTTAATATGTATGGTAAGAAAATCATCGGTGTTATCCCAATTTTACTTGGTTTAATCGTGGGTTACATTTTCTCAGTGGTTCTTGGTTGGTTAACGGGCCATGAGTTTGTCCAATTTTCAAAAGTTGCGGCTGCTCATTGGTTCCAAGTTCCAAGTTTTGATATTCCGTTTGTGAATTATGATTTCAAACTCTATCCAAGTGCGATTTTGACAATGGCTCCGATTGCCTTTGTGACAATGACCGAACACTTTGGGCATGTTATGGTTTTGAATAGTTTAACTGGACGTGATTACTTTAAAGATCCAGGTCTTGATCGTACTCTAACAGGTGATGGTTTGGCACAGATTATCGCTGGTTTCTTTGGAGCTCCGCCAGTAACTTCTTATGGTGAAAATATTGGAGTTATGGCCCTCAGTAAGGTCTACTCAGTTTACGTTATTGCGGGTGCAGCAGTGATTGCGGTCTTGATGAGTTTTATTGGTAAGGTGTCTGCTCTCTTGAGTTCCATACCAACAGCTGTTTTGGGTGGAATTTCAATTGCCCTCTTTGGGGTTATCGCTGCTAGCGGTTTGAAAATTTTAGTTGAACATAAGATTGATTTTGATAATAAAAAGAATATCTTGATTGCTAGTGTTATCTTGGTATCTGGTATTGGTGGTTTGATGATTGATCTTGGTGGTTTTCAAATCACGGGTGTGGCAAGCTCAACCATTCTTGGAATATTGCTTTACCAAATCTTGCCAGATCCTAATAAAGGTAGCAAGAACTAATCAATCATTAAAAAAGGAAAAACTATGGCGATTGCAGATGGGAAAGTGTCACTAAAACATTTGGTGACTATGGAAACCCTCACGAATGAAGAGGTCTTGGGCATGATTCGTCGAGGTGGAGATTTTAAAAACGGTAGAGCTGATTTCCAGCTGGATCGACAGTATTTCGCTGCCAATCTCTTTTTTGAAAATTCAACACGAACACATAAGTCCTTTGAAGTAGCTGAGAAAAAACTTGGATTGGACGTGATTGAGTTTGATGCTGGGACTAGCTCAGTAAATAAGGGTGAAACCCTCTATGATACGATTTTGACGATGTCTGCTTTGGGTGTTGATATCTGTGTGGTTCGCCACTCGGAAGTCGATTACTACAAGCAGTTGATTGACAGTAGGACTATTCAGACTTCTATTGTTAATGGTGGTGACGGTTCTGGGCAACACCCAAGTCAGTGTTTGCTTGATTTGATGACAATTTATGAAGAGTTCGGAACTTTTGGAAATCTAAAGATTTGTATTGCAGGCGATATTACGCATTCGCGTGTAGCTAAGTCAAATATGCGAATTCTCAAGCGTTTGGGAGCACAGATTTATTTTGCTGGCCCTACAGAGTGGTATTCAAGTGAGTTTGATGTTTATGGTCAGCATGTGGCCATTGACGACGTCATTGAGGACTTGAATGTACTCATGTTGCTTCGTGTTCAGCACGAACGTCATAGGAATGACAAAGGATTTTCAAAAGAAGAGTACCATACTCTCTATGGTTTGACTGAAGAACGTTATGCCAAGTTAGCAGATCAAGCAATCATTATGCACCCAGCTCCGGTTAATCGTGATGTGGAAATTGCTGACAGCTTGGTTGAGGCACCTAAGGCACGTATCGTTACTCAGATGCAAAATGGAGTCTTTGTCCGTATGGCGATTATCGAAGCTATTTTAAATGGCAAAGCGTAAACAACGTTAACAGATTCCTGAGAGAATCAGACGAAAAAGAACACGCCCTAAGCCTTGTGCAAACGAATTACTTTTTGGCTCAGCTGCATTATTGTTGTTTGCTTTAGACTTGAGACGGGCCTTGTTCTAAGTGAAAGGAACAATTTACTATAATGGCAAAACGTTTACTTATTTTAGAAGACGGCACTATTTTTGAAGGTCAGGCCTTCGGTGCTGATGTGGATGTGACGGGTGAAATCGTCTTTAATACTGGTATGACGGGTTATCAAGAATCTATCACTGACCAGTCTTACAACGGTCAAATTTTGACTTTTACTTATCCACTGGTTGGAAACTATGGGGTTAACCGTGATGACTATGAGTCAATCACGCCAACAACTAAGGGAGTGGTTGTTTCAGAGGCTAGCCGTCGTGCCAGCAATTGGCGTAACCAAATGACCTTGGATGAGTTTTTGAAAGCTAAAAACATCCCGGGTGTTTCTGGTATTGATACACGTGCTTTGACTAAGATTATCCGTCAACATGGTACCATGAAGGCGACTTTGGCTAAACCTGGAGACAGCATTGAGCACTTGCAAGATCAATTGCGTGCTACTGTTTTGCCAACCAACAATATTGAGCAGGTATCGACTAAGACAGCCTACCCAGCACCTGGTATTGGTAAAAATATTGTTTTGGTTGACTTTGGTCTGAAGCACTCAATCTTACGTGAATTCTCAAAACGTGATTGTAATGTGACGGTTGTTCCTCATGACATCACAGCTGAAGAAATTCTCCATCTCGATCCAGATGGTGTGATGTTATCTAATGGTCCAGGTAACCCTGAAGATGTGCCTCATGCACTTGATATGATTCGTGGCATCCAAGGCAAAATCCCAATTTTTGGTATTTGTATGGGTCACCAGTTGTTTAGTTTGGCGAATGGTGCCAAGGCCTACAAGATGAAGTTTGGTCACCGTGGATTTAACCATGCGGTTCGTGAAATTGCGACTGGTCGTGTTGATTTCACCAGCCAAAACCATGGTTATGCCATTGACCGTGACACACTTCCAGAGTGCCTCATGGTAACGCACGAAGAGATTAACGATAAATCAGTTGAAGGTGTTCGTCACCGTGACTTCCCTGCCTTCTCAGTGCAATTCCACCCAGATGCAGCGCCTGGTCCACACGATGCGAGCTATCTCTTTGATGAGTTCTTAGAATTGATTGATGCTTTCCAAGCTGAAAATGCACGTCGTTAATTGCAACTGTCTAGTGACTATAATGGGGTGTGACCCTTGTTTTCCCCAGTCTACTACCTTATTTAATGACAGCCAGAGAGTTGTCAAATAGAAAGGAGAATTAAGGACTTGTATTCAGTTAAAGAGACTAATTAAACTGTATTGTTTTCAATTTTAGTGATGCTTGCTTTGATTACAAGGAGTTACAGATTCCTTATCAAGTTAAAAGCGTCATGTTAAAAATATTATCTTAAACTGAACACGGACGGAAAGCTCGGAATTTAGAACAATCGTTTTGGATGCGGGCATCCTGCAACGATTGCCTAAAATCCTAGCGCTTTCTGGTCGTCCTTTGTATCTTAAATATGCCTAAACGTTCTGATATTAAAAAAATTATGGTTATCGGGTCTGGTCCTATTATCATTGGTCAGGCTGCTGAGTTCGACTACGCTGGTACGCAAGCTTGCTTGGCTTTGAAAGAAGAAGGCTACAGTGTTGTTCTTGTTAACTCTAACCCTGCGACTATCATGACTGATAAGGAAATCGCAGACAAGGTTTACATTGAACCTATTACGCTTGAGTTTGTCACACGTATTCTTCGTAAAGAGCGTCCTGATGCCCTCTTGCCAACACTTGGTGGACAGACTGGTTTGAATATGGCCATGGAATTGTCAAAAGCTGGTATTCTTGATGAGCTTGGAGTAGAGCTTTTGGGAACAAAATTGTCTGCCATTGACCAAGCCGAAGACCGTGACCTTTTCAAACAATTGATGGAAGAGTTGGAACAACCAATTCCAGAATCAGAAATTGTAAATACGGTTGAAGAAGCAGTTGCCTTTGCGATAGAGATTGGCTACCCAGTTATCGTTCGTCCAGCCTTTACCCTTGGTGGTACTGGTGGTGGTATGTGTGCTAACGAAGAAGAACTCCGTGAAATCGCTGAAAATGGATTGAAATTGTCACCAGTAACCCAATGTTTGATTGAGCGTTCGATCGCTGGTTTCAAAGAAATCGAATACGAAGTTATGCGTGATGCCGAAGACAATGCTCTTGTGGTATGTAACATGGAAAACTTTGACCCAGTTGGTATCCACACAGGGGACTCAATCGTATTTGCCCCAACGCAAACCTTATCAGATATTGAAAACCAAATGCTTCGTGATGCCAGCTTGAAGATTATCCGTGCCCTTAAAATTGAGGGTGGCTGTAACGTCCAGTTGGCGCTTGACCCACATAGCTTCAAATACTATGTTATCGAAGTAAACCCTCGTGTATCACGTTCATCAGCCCTTGCCTCAAAGGCCACTGGTTATCCAATCGCTAAATTGCAGCTAAGATTGCTGTTGGTTTGACACTTGATGAAATGATTAACCCAGTCACTGGTACAACTTATGCCATGTTTGAACCAGCCCTTGACTATGTGGTTGCTAAGATTCCACGTTTCCCATTTGATAAATTTGAACACGGTGAACGTCGTCTCGGTACTCAGATGAAAGCGACAGGTGAAGTTATGGCTATCGGTCGTAACATTGAAGAGTCACTTCTTAAAGCATGCCGTTCACTTGAAATCGGAGTTTACCACAATGAAATGTCTGAGCTTGCCGAAGTAACAGACGATGCCTTGGTTGAAAAAGTTGTTAAAGCTCAAGACGACCGCCTCTTCTATATTTCTGAGGCCATTCGTCGTGGTTACACTATTGAAGAATTATCAGAGTTGACTAAGATTGATATCTTTTTCCTTGATAAATTGCTCCACATCTTCGAATTGGAACAAGAATTGGCTACTCACGTAGGCGATGTTGATGTTTTGAAAGAAGCTAAACGTAACGGTTTCTCTGATCGTAAGATTGCTGATCTTTGGAATCAAACAGCTAACCAAGTACGTGCGACACGTTTGGAAAATAACATTGTTCCTGTTTACAAGATGGTTGATACTTGTGCGGCTGAGTTTGAATCATCAACACCATATTTTTACTCAACTTACGAGTGGGAAAATGAGTCAATCAAATCTGATAAAGAATCGGTCATCGTTCTTGGTTCAGGTCCTATCCGTATCGGACAAGGGGTTGAGTTCGACTATGCGACAGTTCACTCTGTAAAAGCTATCCAAGCTGCTGGCTACGAAGCCATCATCATGAACTCTAACCCTGAGACAGTTTCAACAGACTTCTCAGTGTCAGACAAACTCTACTTTGAACCATTGACCTTCGAAGACGTGATGAACGTTATTGAATTGGAACAACCTAAGGGTGTGGTGGTTCAGTTTGGTGGACAAACAGCCATCAACTTGGCAGAGCCATTGTCTAAAGCAGGTGTGAAAATCTTGGGTACACAGGTTGCTGACCTTGACCGTGCAGAAGACCGTGACCTCTTCGAACAGGCTCTTAAAGATCTTGACATTCCACAACCACCAGGACAAACAGCGACAAATGAAGAAGAAGCAGTTGAAGCGGCTCGTAAGATTGGTTTCCCAGTTCTTGTTCGTCCATCATACGTTTTGGGTGGACGTGCTATGGAAATCGTTGAAAATGAAGATGACCTTCGTTCTTACATGCGCACAGCCGTTAAGGCTAGTCCAGACCACCCAGTCCTTGTTGATAGCTATATCATAGGACGTGAGTGTGAAGTGGATGCCATCTCTGATGGTAAGGATGTCTTAATTCCAGGTATTATGGAACACATCGAACGTGCGGGGGTTCACTCAGGGGACTCAATGGCGGTTTACCCACCACAAACTCTTTCTAAGAAAATCCAAGAGACTATCGCTGATTACACGAAGCGTTTGGCTATCGGTCTTAACTGTATCGGTATGATGAACATCCAGTTCGTTATTAAGGACGAAACGGTCTATGTTATCGAGGTTAACCCACGTGCCAGCCGTACAGTACCATTCTTGTCTAAGGTGACTGATATCCCAATGGCTCAAGTTGCTACAAACTTGATTCTTGGTAAATCATTGGCTGAGCAAGGTTACAAAGATGGTCTTTATCCAGAAAGTAACCATGTCCATGTCAAAGCACCAGTCTTTTCATTCACAAAATTGGCTCAGGTAGATAGTCTCCTTGGACCTGAAATGAAATCAACTGGTGAAGTTATGGGTACAGATGTGACTCTTGAAAAAGCGCTCTATAAAGCCTTTGAAGCATCTTACCTCCACTTGCCAACCTTTGGTAACGTCATCTTTACTATTCATGACGATACCAAAGAAGAAGCCCTTGACTTGGCTCGTCGTTTCGATGCTATCGGTTATGGTATCTACGCAACTGAAGGAACAGCTAAGTTCTTGAATGAACATGGGGTTCACGCAACGCTTGTTAACAAGTTGGGTGAAAACGATGACAATGACATTCCAGCCCTCGTTCGTACAGGTAAAGCACAAGCTATTATCAATACAGTTGGTAACAAACGTACTTATGACGAAGATGGAGCAGCTATCCGTAGTTCAGCTATTGAAGCAGGAATTCCACTCTTCACAGCCCTTGATACAGCAGATGCTATGGTGCGTGTGCTTGAAAGCCGCAGCTTTACAACAGAAGCTATCTAAACACAATATTGAGTCTCAGCTTTTCTGGGGCTTTTTTCTTACACGAATGTAAGCTAAGAAGTTAAAAATGAAAGCTTAGGCTATAGTTTTGTTTCCTAAGATTCTGCTATACTAGAAACATGATTATTACGACATCTTTACGTGAAAACGAGTCCTTAATTGCACGTGCTCAAGAATTAGCTAGCGAACTAGGAGCTGACTATCAGCCACGACGCAAGTTGTCTTTATCCAAATGTCTGGAACGATTTGGCCCCTTTTATCTTCTATATAAGGACAGATTGTCTTTTGTCAATGCAGATGCCAGTGAGTTGACCTTTCATCCAGATACGGCTGTCCTTCGGCTTAAGGCTCCACATGATGCTTTAATTAGTCTTTTGGGGCAATCTCCCAAGTCTATTCTTGACACGACCATGGGGTTGGCTTCAGATAGTCTAGTGATGGCAGCAGTGGGAAATAGAGTGACAGCCCTTGAGAGTCAAGAAGTGATTTTTCAGGTGGTTTCTCGTGGTCTGGCAACTTATCAGACGGATAATAAGCAGATTGAAAAGGCCATGCGGTCTATTAAGGCTGTTAAGAGTGATAGTTTAACCTTTTTAAAATCTCAGACTGATCATTCTTTTGATATTATCTATGCTGATCCTATGTTTTCAGAGACCATAAAGGAATCAGAAAATCTAAATGCTATCAAACCTCTGGCCAATGGCAGTCGCTTAACGCGAGAATGGCTCGATGAGGCTAAACGTGTTGGCCGAGAACGAATTATCATCAAGGCACATTTTCGTGACTCTGTTTTTGAGGAACTTGGTTTTGAACGTCAGGTTCGTCCCAATCAAAAGTTGCACTATGGTGTGATGGAACTCATTGACACGGAATATTAAAAACATCACAATTTCTATATCTATAGAACACAATCAGAATGAGAGACTTATGTGAAAGAAAATCAGTCCAAAGTTATTAAAAAATCAAAAAGAGTTTGGATTATTGAAGGTAAAAAAGGAACAACTTGCCTAGTCCGCTCTTCTAATTGGTATGGTGAGGGCAAAATCGGAACAGTACGTTTATTTTGACAATACTATTGGACGAAATGCATCTGTGACAGTCTATGTTGGTGAGAAAATTAGTGTTGCTCAGCAATTGATCCAATATGACAGCACATCAGCCTAAGCAGCCTATGATATAGATAGTCGTGCTTATAATATGGCAAGATCGTGACTGAAATTTTTTCCAACAGTATGGAACAGTTCCTTTGGTTTCAACGCAAACAAATAGTGATTCGTATGAGGATGATTCAACGCCTACAGTCAGACCTCAACAGCGTCAGCAAACTGAGGCAAGTAATTACAAAACCTTGCAAGGTTATAATGATGCCGTTGCTAATGCAGCATCAGATCTAGAAAAGGCGCAAGATGTCCTCAACCAAACCATCATTGTTTCAGATGTTAATGGAACAGTCGTAGAGGTTGCGGACTCTGTGGGCCCTATTTCAAAAGAGAGCTAAACTCTAGTTCGTGTGCAAGTGAAGGCCAATTTGAGATTCAAGGGACCTTAACAGAATATGACATTCCAAATATTTCAGTAGGTCAAAAGGTCAAGATTGCTTCCAAAGTATACCCAGATCAAACTTGGACAGGTAAAGTCAGCTACGTTTCCAATTATCCTAAGCAAAATGCCAGTCAGTCAGATGGGACATCTGGCAATTCAGGTCAGTCGGGTTCCCAGTATGAATATAAGGTTCAATTGACTAGCTCCATCGGCAAACTTAAGCAAGGTTTTAATGTATATCTTAAAGTGACAAATGATGATGTCTTGTTGGTTCCTGTAACTGCTGTGAGCAAGAAAGGAACTGACAACTATGTCTGGCTTTACGATGATGAGACTCAGAAAATCAAGCAAGTTAGGGTCAAACTTGGTAATGCCGATGCCAAGCAACAAAAAATTGCATCAGGGCTGAAAGAAGTTCAAAAAAGTTATTACCAAGGCTGAAAAATCCTTTAAGGATGGCGAGACACTGAAGGCTGAGGAGCTAGATCCTGCTTATGCAGATTTGGCAAAACCTACCAAACTGGTTAAAGAAGTTTGGCTAGAGCAAGTGGCTAGGCAGACGCCTGGTATTGATAGTTATTTTGTGACTAACAGCCTAACTTCCTCTATTTCCCTCCAAAAAAAGACCGTAAAGAATGTTAATATCACAGGTGCCAGTCAGGGCTACTTTAAAGCTAAAAAGTTAGAGATGTTGACAGGACGTTCCTTGCAAGACAATGATTATAAAAACTTTTCACGAGTTATTGTCATTGATTAGATGGTGGCTAAAAAACTCTTTGAGACCAATGAGGATGCCCTTAACCAAGTGGTTACTATTGGGAACAATGATTGTCGTGTGATTGGTGTCTATAAGAAACACTGACACAGCGATTGGTTCCTCTGGTGAAATTGGGACAGCTCTTGTGGCCAATATCCAGTTAGCAGCTGAGAATAATACTGATCCTAATGGTCAGATTTGTTTCCATGTGACCGATGTGAAAAATAGTAGCAGTGTCGCTAAGGATGTCGCTAAACGCTTGACCCACTTGTCCCAAGGTGACAATAGAGAGTACAAGTCAGCAGATATGAGTTCAGCCTTAGATCAGGTGAACACGATCTTTGGAACCATTACCACCGTTGTCGGAGCTATTGCTGGGATTTCATTATTAGTTGGCGGAATCGGTGTTATGAATATCATGTTGGTTTCGGTAACTGAGCGGACACGAGAGATTGGTCTTCGTAAGGCTTTAGGCGCCACATGTCGTAAAATCTTGACTCGTTTTTGATTGAATCGATGGTCCTTACCATCCTGGATGGCCTGATTGGTCTAGGTTTTGCGGCCCTTGTAGTTGGAACAATTGGGAATGCCATGGACCTTAAAGCGACGGTTTCTCTTGGTGTAGCCATGGGAAGCATAGCCTTCTCAGCAGGCGTAGGAATCCTGCCGGCAAATAAGGCATCAAAACTCGATCCTTTCGAAGCTCTTAGATATGATTAGAAAAGACCTCTTGAATCTTTGGATTTTGAGAGGCTTTATGATGTTCAAAAAAGATAGAGAAAAATCCAAAAAAGTTGTATTTTTCTCTTGACGTCTGATTCAGGTAATGGTATTCTATATAAGGTTTGAAAAAAACTGACCTAAGACAGTTGGGGAGCTAGACTCGTAAACATCCAACCGAGGCACAAAACGTAACTATTTTTTTTGTGACGTATTGTACTTTCGTGTCTAGGTTTAGGTACGGTTTTTTTGTGCCTAGCCCAAAAATAAAAACGGAGGTAAAACTACTAATGAGTGAAGCTATTATTGCTAAGAAAGCTGAACAAGTTGCTATTGTCGCTGATAAAATGAAAGCAGCAGCATCTATCGTTGTTGTTGACTCTCGTGGACTTACAGTTGACCAAGATACAGTTCTTCGTCGTAATCTTCGTGAATCAGGCGTTGAATTTAAAGTTATCAAAAACTCTATCTTGAGCCGTGCAGCTGAAAAAGCAGGTCTTGAAGACCTTAAAAAACTTTTCGTTGGTCCATCTGCAGTAGCATTCTCGAACGAAGATGTTATCGCACCAGCAAAAGTTATTAGCGAATTTGCTAAAGGCGCTGAAGCTCTTGAAATCAAAGGTGGTGTTGTTGACGGTGCGATCACTTCAGTCGAAGAAATCAACGCTCTTGCATCACTTCCAAACAAAGAAGGTATGCTTTCTATGCTCCTTTCTGTACTTCAAGCGCCAGTGCGCAACGTTGCATACGCTGTCAAAGCTGTTGCAGAAAGCAAAGAAGACGGTGCTGCGTAAGCTCATCTTCACAACTCGTAGCCTAAGCTACGTTTAAAATACTATATTAAAAAACACATTTGGAGGAAATCATAATGGCATTGAACATTGAAAACATTATTGCTGAAATTAAAGAAGCTTCAATCCTTGAATTGAACGACCTTGTAAAAGCTATCGAGGAAGAGTTTGGCGTAACTGCTGCTGCTCCTGTAGCTGCTGCTGCAGATGGTGCTGCTGACGCTGGTGCTGCTAAAGATTCATTCGACGTTGAATTGACATCTGCAGGCGACAAAAAAGTTGGCGTTATCAAAGTTGTACGTGAAATCACAGGCGAAGGTCTTAAAGAAGCTAAAGCTATCGTTGATGGTGCACCATCAGTTATTAAAGAAGGTGTTGCTGCAGCTGAAGCTGAAGAAATCAAAGCTAAACTTGAAGAAGCTGGAGCTTCAGTTACTCTTAAATAATAGTCATATAGCTATTTAATTGCGGAATCCTACTATACCGGTTTTTATTGCGATAAGCGATTATGAGAAACTGTTTGAATTAATAGGTTCCCTACTCAAAAACTGCCAAATTTATTTTTGGTAGTTTTTTTGTTTTTCTATTTTAGACTGCTTTTTTTATCATATCCTTTACTATGAGATTGAAATATGAACGATTTTTTGATTTATTATTTTTTGCTTGAAACAATTAAAGTGTATATGAATAGACTAGGTCATTATGGATCCAAACGAGTATGATAGTTTTTTACTTTATCTATGAAAGGAATATGTGCACATTGAACTAAAGGAAGTATATGTAGTTTAATTGAAATAAATTATACTAATTTATTTTGGTAAAATACAAAATATATAATCTCTTCAGGAAACTAAACTGAAAATTGAATTCTTAATTTATTATAATAAATATCATATATTGAGTGTAATTGGGATGGCTATAAACCTTATAAAAAGCTTCTCAACGCCTATGAAACACTTTAAAAAGTTGAAATATGGAAATTAGTATTCTAAGTAGCAAGCAAAGATGGTTGCTGGATTGCGTAAAATTGATTTAGACGATGTAACTTTAGAAGTATTAACTAATTGGCGTGAGTTCAAGTGTAAAATGACGAAGATGATTATGTTTTAGCTCGATTTGGCAATCCCTTATTTAAATCAATTATTTGCCGTATTATTAAACGACAGGCTGAGATTGTGGATGTTCCAAGGATTCCTAGAAAAGGTTTGAGTTATAGTCATTCATCTTATCTTCTTAATGTTCCTAAGATGTGTCCCCTATATGTTTCACATAGACCAGGTCACACTGATAAATCAGTGACTTAAAATGCTTATAGTCTTTGGTATCATAATGATATAATCGGTATTCTGGAAAGATCACTCAAAATATTTTACAATCAAATATTCTTTAGTATCCTTCCAAAAAATTGTCAAAATGTAAATTCATTAAATAAATTCAGCAATATCAGTAATTAGAATCAGTCTGCTTCAGTTACTCTTAAAATAATAAGGTGACGACTCAAGTCGCTTAATAAAGAAAACCAGGGTGTAAGTCCTGCTTTTTTCTATTGCTTTTAATATTTTCATTTGTTAGAATGTAGGTAATTTGCGTGCTTGTCACGCCCTTTTTATGTGCTTTTTAAGGTTTCGGAAGTTAGTATCGATTCTTGTGAACCTAAAAGTATAGCTAAATGAAGAAGAAAAGGGGGGAAAATTTATGTCTTATATTTGGTCTTATCTCAGGCGTTACCCTAAGTGGCTAGCGATGAATTTTACAGCAGCCATTTTATTTGTTATTGCTAACCTGGGTATGCCGACGGTTCTTGCTAGAATGATTGATGAGGGAATTAACCGTGGGGATGCTGACAAGCTTTATACCTATGCTTGGGTCATGTTTGGTGTGGTCTTAACTGGTATTGTTGGTCGTGTGCTTTTGGCCTATGCGGTTGGTAAGTTGACGACTACTATGGTGCAGGTCATGCGTAATGATATCTACGCCAAACTTCAGGAGTATTCACACCATGAGTACGAACAAATTGGGGTATCTTCTTTGGTGACTCGTATCACGTCGGATGCTTTTGTTCTCATGCAGTTTGCAGATCAAGTCCTCAAGGTGGGTGTTATCACTCCTTTGATGATGGTTTCCAGTGTCTTTTTAATTTTGACGACAAGTCCATCTTTGGCTTGGATTGTGGCAATCTCCTTGCCTTTACTAGCTGTAGTTGTCTGGTATGTGGCGGTAAAAACGCGTCCGCTTTCTGAAAAGCAACAGGCAACTCTCGACAAGATTAACCAGTATGCTCGTGAAAATCTGACTGGACTTCGTGTCATCCGTGCTTTCGCTAGAGAAGATTTCCAAGAGAAGAAGTTTGCCTCTGAAAATGCTGTCTATGCGGATAATTCAAGCAAGCTCTTTAAATTGACTGGTTTAACAGAGCCACTTTTTGTACAAATTATCATCGCTATGATTGTGGCTATTGTTTGGTTTGCCCTAAATCCATTAGGTTCTGGAACTCTGGCAATCGGGGACTTGGTTGCCTTCATTGAGTACAGTTTCCATGCACTATTATCCTTCCTCTTTCTAGCTAATCTCTTTACTATGTATCCTCGTACAGCGGTATCTAGTGAACGTCTGCAGGAAATTATGGATATGCCTATTTCTATCAACCCAAATGAAGATGGGGTGACAGAGACTGATACTAAGGGATATTTGGAATTTGATAATGTGACCTTTGCCTATCCTGGTGAAACTGAGAGTCCTGTTCTACACAATATTTCTTTTAAGGCTAAGGCAGGTGAAACTATTGCCTTTATTGGGTCTACGGGCTCAGGAAAATCATCACTTGTACAGTTGATTCCACGCTTTTATGATGTCACACTTGGACGTATTCTTGTGGATGGTGTGGATGTACGTGACTACAATCTTAAGGCTCTTCGTCGTAAGATTGGCTTTATTCCACAAAAAGCTCTACTCTTTACTGGAACTATCGGTGAAAATATCCGTTATGGTAAGGAAAATGCTAGTCATGAAGAATTGAATCAAGCTACGGACGTGGCTCAGGCTAAGGAATTTATTGAAAGCAAGGAAGAACGCTATGATTCTCACTTGGCTGAGGGTGGTAGCAACCTTTCTGGGGGACAGAAGCAGCGTTTGTCAATTGCACGTGCGGTGGTTAAACGTCCTGATCTCTATATCTTTGATGATTCCTTCTCTGCCTTGGACTACAAGACTGATGCGACTTTGCGCCGTCGTCTAAAAGAAGTGACTCAGGATGCGACGGTCTTGATCGTGGCTCAACGTGTGGGAACCATTATGGATGCAGATCAGATTATCGTTCTTGATAAGGGTGAAATTGTTGGTCGTGGCCGTCACGAAGAGCTCATGGAAAGTAATGAGATTTACCGTGAGATTGCTAATTCACAATTGAATCAAAAGAGTCTTACAGAAGACTAGAAGGAGGTCAAAATGAAGGATAATAAAAAGAAAACAACTCATTCCTCAAGTTTTGGCCGCCTTTGGTCATACTTGCAGGTTTATCGTTTCCCACTTTACTTAGCTATTTTCCTGAAAATTATTAGTGTCATCATGAGTGTTATTGAGCCGGTGGTCATTGGTTTAGCCATTACGGAACTGACTAAAAACACACTGGACATCATTAAGGGGGTAGCAGGTGCTCATATCAACGTGTCCTACGTTGGTTTAGTTTTGGTCTTTTACCTCTTGCGTGGTCTCATCTATGAGTTGGCTTCTTACTATTCCAACTATTTTATGACCAATGCCGTGCAAGCAACGGTTCAGGATATGCGAAATGAGATGATTGAGAAAATCAATCGTACCTCAGTGTCATACTTTGATAAGCAACAATTTGGAGACCTTTTGGGTCGCTTTACTAGTGACGTCGAGACAGTTTCAAATGCCTTGCAGCAGTCATTCTTGCAGGTTGTCAACGCCATCTTTACTCTAGCCTTGGTTATTGGGACAGTGCTTTACCTTAATCTTCAGTTGGGAGCTGTGGTTGTTATCACTATTCCGATTTCTTACTTTGGTGCTCGCTTCATTATGAGTAAGTCTCAACCTTACTTTAAGCAGCAGGCTGATGCCCTAGGTACTCTTAACGGTTTTGTTCAGGAAAATCTGACTGGTTTCAATGTGATTAAACTTTTTGGACGTGAGGGTAGATCTTTAGACGACTTTAAAGAAATTACGGAAGATCTTCAAAAGGTAGGTTTTAAGGCCAATTTCATTTCAGGCCTCATGATGCCTTTCCTTAATGGTTTATCTGACTTGACCTATCTAATTATTGCCGTCCTAGGTGGTTTGCAAGTCTTGGCTGGTCGCTTGACGATTGGTAATATGCAGGCTTTCGTTCAGTACGTTTGGCAGATTAATCAACCTATTCAGAACTTGACTCAGTTGGCTGGACAATTGCAGAGTGCTAAATCTTCCTTGGACCGTATTTTCCAACTGATGGATGAACCAGACGAGGCTAATGATGCTACTGAGGTGCTTGAAGGAGATTTAACTGGTCAAGTTATCTTTAATCATGTGGACTTCCAGTATGTAGCTGATAAACCTTTGATTCGTGACTTTAATCTTGAGGTTAATCCTGGTGAAATGGTGGCTATTGTCGGTCCTACCGGTGCTGGAAAATCAACTATTATCAATCTTCTCATGCGTTTCTATGATGTTACTGCAGGTTCTATCTCGGTTGATGGTCATGATATACGCAACTTGTCGCGTAAAGATTATCGTAAACAGTTTGGTATGGTGCTTCAGGATGCTTGGCTCTTTGAAGGAACTATCAAGGAAAATCTTCGTTTTGGTAATCTTGAGGCAACTGATGAAGAAATTGTTGAAGCAGCGAAGGCTGCCAATGTGGATCACTTTATCCGTACGCTGCCTGGTGGCTACAACATGGAAATAAACCAGGAATCAAGTAACATTTCACTGGGACAAAAGCAACTTTTGACCATAGCCCGTGCACTTTTGGCTGACCCTAAAATCTTGATTTTGGACGAGGCAACCTCATCAGTTGATACCCGTCTGGAACTCTTGATTCAAAAAGCCATGAAGACACTTATGCAAGGTCGAACAAGTTTTGTCATCGCTCACCGTTTATCAACAATCCAAGAAGCAGACAAGATTTTGGTCCTTAAAGATGGACAAATCATCGAACAAGGGAACCATGAATCCCTCCTTGCAGATAAAGGTTTCTATTACGATTTGTATAATAGTCAATTTGCAGAGAAATAAACAAAATAATCCATCAGTTCATAACTGGTGGATTTTTTCTGAATGTGATGTGCAGTAAGAGAGACTTCCCCTGTAAGAGAAGTCTCAACATCACTATTTATTTTTCCGAAGGTCGTCTTACGAACATGGCATCTCCGAAACTGAAGAAGCGGTAGCGTTCTTGGATGGCGTGTTTGTAGGCTTCTAGGACGAATTCACGACCAGCAAAGGCTGAAACCAACATCACCAAGGTTGACTTTGGAAGGTGGAAGTTGGTTGAAAAGGCATCCACGACTGTGAATTGATAACCTGGTTTGATAAAGATATTGGTCCAGCCCGAGTCGGCTTGGAGTTGGCCATCATATTTATTTCCGATTGTTTCCAGTGTTCGGATTGAGGTTGTCCCTACTGCAACAATGCGACCTCCAGCAGCTTTGACACTATTGAGGGTATCGGCCGCTTCTTGGCTGAGGGTGTAAAATTCTGAGTGCATTTCATGCTCGTCGACATTATCAACAGAAACAGGTCGGAAGGTTCCCAGTCCAACGTGGAGGGTGAGGTAGACCAATTTTACGCCTTTAGCTTCAATTTTTTGAAGTAACTCAGGTGTGAAATGGAGTCCAGCTGTTGGAGCAGCGGCAGAGCCATTTTCCTTGGCATAGACCGTTTGATAACGATCGCGGTCTTCCAATTTTTCATGGATATAAGGTGGCAGTGGCATCTCGCCTAAGCTTTCCAAAACCTCAAGGAAGATACCGTTGTAGCTAAATTCTACGATACGTCCGCCGTGATCCAGTTCTTCAGTGACAGTGGCAGTCAAGCGACCATCACCAAAACTGACTTTAGCACCTACTTTAAGGCGTTTGGCTGGTTTGGCCAAAACTTCCCATTGGTCACCTTGGGTATTTTTCAAAAGGAGAAATTCTACATGGCCGTGTGTATCAGTTTTTTCACCATAGAGGCGGGCAGGAAGCACGCGCGTATTGTTCATGACTAAGGCATCTCCAGGGTTAAGCTGGTCAATGATGTGGTCGAAGTGGGTATCAGTCATTTCCCTAGTTACAGGATCAATGACTAAGAGTTTAGAGGCGTCACGTTGTTCCAATGGGGTTTGGGCAATTAGTTCTTCTGGTAGTTCAAAATCAAAATCGTTTGTATTCATTTGTTTCCTCGTTTAAAAATTTTCAGCCTTTTTATTATAGCACGATATAGGGCGACAGTCATTAAACTTATCAAGTGAAAACGCTTGACAGGAAGGTTAAAAAAGAGATAATAAAGAAAATGGTATATACCAATATTGAGGTGAATAGAATGAAAAAGATTTTAGTTAAGAATCAAGTTGAGGGAGGCAAAGTTGCCTTTGAACTTCTAAAAGAGAGCCTTGCAGCGGGTGCTCAAACATTTGGATTGGCGACAGGTAGTTCCCCTATCGCCCTTTACCAAGAGATGGTTGAGAGTGACGTGGATTTTTCGGAATTTTATAGCATCAATTTGGATGAATACGTCGGACTATCACCAGAGCATGATCAGAGCTATCATGCCTTTATGAAGGCTCAACTCTTTGATACCAAGCCATTTAAGGAGAGCTTCTTACCTGACGGTATGGCTGAAGATTTGGAGAAGGCGGCTAAGGATTATGATGACGTCTTGGCACACCATATCATTGATCTGCAAATCTTAGGAATCGGAAGTAATGGGCATATTGGTTTTAATGAGCCAGGTACGCCTTTTGATAGTCAAACCCATGTGGTCGACTTGACGGATAGCACCATTGAAGCTAATAGCCGTTTCTTTGCCAGTCGAGGCCAAGTCCCTACAAAGGCTATTTCAATGGGAATTGCTTCTATTATGGCTGCCAAGAAGATAATCTTGTTTGCCTATGGTGACAAGAAGGCAGATGCCATTTTCAAGATGCTTAAGGGGCCGGTGACAGAGGAAGTGCCAGCTAGTGTCTTACAAAATCATCCAGACGTGACTCTTATCTTGGATCAAGCAGCTGCTGCGAAATTGTAGGAGAAAACATGAGTCGAGCAGATGCGAGTTAGGTAATCAGAAAGTTATAGAAAAAAACAGGTTGAGCTAGTGCTACTCCACCTGTTTATTAATGAATAAACATAATATAGATTTTGACTTCAAATATTTACGTTACCTAATTATTACTCATTTTTCATCAATTACCTAAAATTCTTTAGTCGGAATAGTCCCTATTTTTATTGGTAATAAAATCTCTATTTGATATTGTCCATCTTTTATAAAGTGTTTGATATTACCTTGATATTCTTGAACAAGAGCATCAATATTTCGCAACCCCCAGCCATCTTTTTGACGGGATTTACGAGTAGATTTTTCTTTCTCATCAAAATTATTTCTAATATTGATAAAAAGATTTTGTTGAAAGTATCGGATATTAAGTGATAAGTTTCTTTCTTTATTTGGTAGTCTGAGACAAGTCTGTAATACTATTGTCTAGGCAGTTTCCTAATATAACAGCTAAAATATCTGGTGAAATATATTAA
>ENA-OQCO01000570-OQCO01000570.1-human-gut-metagenome-genome-assembly--contig:-NODE-570-length-19531-cov-3.136776_pt1 | contig 19531 bp, 23 predicted proteins | sample MGYA00242500_ERZ504582 | MGnify/ENA primary metagenome ERZ504582 (study PRJEB26092, sample SAMD00036346) | human gut metagenome | host: Homo sapiens | study: EMG produced TPA metagenomics assembly of...
TGAAGGTACATGGAGAGAAAAGAGAGAAAGAGAATGATCCTCCATAGCTCAGTCGGTAGAGCATGCGGCTGTTAACCGCAGTGTCGTTGGTTCGAGTCCAACTGGGGGAGCTTTTTTATGCCAGGAAGGGCAGAGAAGGCTCCGGGAGGAATGAGATAGAATAGACCTGTAAGATACAAATGAATGTATCCTGCAGGTTTTTTGCAGCTCACGAAAAGCCTTTTTCAGACACGCTCTAGCGCGCTGCTTGTGTAAATAAAAGGTGGTGTGTTCAATTGTTTGACGTGACAATGAACATACCACCTTTTGATATTTTACGGATTTCAATTTTGGAAGTGCAAAAATAAGAAAACTATCGCAGAAACATCCGTAAAAGTTTTTCTTTCCATCCCACATACTCCTGATACCGGATCGGAAGATCCATCCAGGTTTTTTTGTCGACAATGCTGCGGGTGTGACTGAAGGTTTTGAAGCCTTCCATGCCGTGGTATCCACCCATACCGCTCTCACCGACACCGCCAAATGGCATGGCACTGGTAGCAAGATGGATAATGGTGTCGTTGATGCAGCCGCCGCCGAAGTGACACAGATCCAGTACTTTTTTCTGCGCTTTTTTGTCTTCGCTGAAGAAATATAATGCCAGGGGATGGGGGTGAGATTCTACGGTGCGGATCGCCTCATCCAGAGAGGAATATGTCAGCACCGGAAGGAGCGGTCCGAAGATCTCTTCCCCCATGACCGGATCGTCCCAGGAAACATCGGTGAGGACGGTTGGGGCGATGCGAAGAGTAGAAGAATCTGATTCGCCACCACAGATTATTTTTTCTTTTGCAATTAGACCGAGGATCCGTTCAAAATGTTTTTCGTTGATAATTTTTCCGTAATCCGGATTGTCCAACGGACGATCTCCAAACTGTCTGGTAATTTCTTTCTGAATTGCAGCAAGCAAGGCATCTTTGATGGAAACATCACAGAGGATATAATCCGGAGCTACACAGGTCTGCCCGCAGTTTAGGTATTTTCCAAAGACGATGCGTCTGGCAGCTAATGGAATCTTTGCGGTGGAATCTACGATACACGGACTTTTCCCACCGAGTTCCAGGGTGACAGGGGTTAGATACTCTGCAGCATAGCGGAGTACTTCACGGCCGACGGTTTTGCCGCCGGTAAAAAAGATTTTATCAAAACGCTGTGTAAGCAGGGCCTGGTTTTCCTGACGGCCGCCAGTGATCATACGGACATATTCCGGAGGGTAAGTCTCTTTTATAATCATTTCCATTACAGCACTTGTAGCTGGTGCGTAGGCACTTGGTTTGACGATGACAGTATTGCCGGCGGCCAGTGCGTCAATCAGAGGTTCCAGTGTCAGGAGTACCGGATAATTCCAGGGACTCATGATCAGAACCGTGCCGTACGGTGTCGGGGACTGAAAACTTCTTGCGGCGAACTGTGCCAGTGGGGTTGGAACCCGTTTTTCACGGGTCAGCCTGCGGATATGCTTTTCCATCCAGGTCAGTTCAGAAAGGGTCAGTCCGATCTCACACATATAACTTTCCATCCGGCTTTTTCCCAGATCTTTTTCAATGCTCCGTACAGATCCTCTCCGTGGCGAAGCATAGAAGCTCTTAATTTCTTCAGCTGTTCGAGACGCCAGGAGACCGGCAGAGTTTTTCCGGTGGCGAAGAACTTACGCTGAGATGCCAGTATAGTCTCGATGTCCTGTTTCTGCATGGCTGTTATTCTCCTTTTCTTTTTTCTCCTGTACCAGATGATACATCAAAGCAAGCTGTTTGTCATCCCAAAGAATCGGAACTGGATAAAGCGGATTCGCCTCTTTATCGGCATAGCGGGCCAGTTTCGGGATATCTTCGTTACGGATACCGGCGAGGGTCGTCGGGATGTTCATGGAAGCGTTCATTTTTCGGATATGTGCGATAAAAGCATTGGCTGCGGTGGTATCGTCCGGGGAAGATGAAAGTTTGGTGATCCGGGCGAGGTGAGCCAGTTTTTTGTGCGCGGCGCTTCCGTACGCTTCGAGAACGATCGGAAGAAGAACGGAGTTTGCCAGTCCATGCGGGATGCCGTACTGACCGCCCAGACTGTGTGCTACGGCGTGTACATATCCGACATAACTTTTGGTAAATGCAGTACCGGCCAGATAAGAGGCGCGGAGCATTTCTTTTCTTGCTGTCCGGTTTTTGCCATTTTTATAGGCGACCGGGAGATACTGGAAGATCAGCTGGATCGCTTCGATCGCGGCTTCTCGGGTCTGCTTCGTGGTGGAGCGGCCGATATATGCTTCAATCGCATGTGTCAGGGCATCCATGCCGGTCGTAGCGGTAAGCTGTGGCGGCAGACCGACGGTAATTTCCGGTTCCAGAACGGCGTAGTGCGGGATCAGGCTGAAATCGTTGATCGCGTATTTGTGATGGGTATCGGCATCGGTGATGACAGCGGCCAGTGTTGTTTCACTTCCGGTTCCGGCTGTGGTGGGAACGGCGATCAGCAGGGGCAGCTTGTGCATGACATGAAGGATGCCTTCCATCTTGGCCAGTGATTTGTTCGGACGGGCGAGTCTGGCACCGACTCCTTTGGCACAGTCCATGGAAGAGCCGCCGCCGAAAGCGAGAAGCGCCTGACAGTGTTTTTTCAGATACAGGTTTTTGGCATCTTCCACGTTGGCAGAAGTAGGATTGGCCACCGTATCTTTGTAGACGATACAGGTGATCCCGGCTTTTTTCAAAATCTGTTCCAGCGGTGTAGTCAGTCCAAGAGAATACACACCCGGATCCGTGACAAGAAGAAGCCTGGTAATGTTATGTTTCCGCAAAACTTTCGAAACACCGGAAAATCCATCGATCAGCTTCGGTTCTCGGTACGGCATCAGCGGCAGGGCAGCGCGAAAACTGATCTGAAAACAACGACAGTAAAGTTTCTTTAATGTATGCATGATATTTCAACTCCATTATTATAAAATCCCCTGAAATCAGGGTGTTGTGCATTTTTATCCTGTGATAGAATAAAGCTGGGTGTAACCCCCATGTCAAGAATGCAAATGTTACAAAAGATAACGAATAACAGCAGGAACGGGGAGTATACAAAAAAGAAGAAAACTGTAACAATACAAATTCGGAACCGGATTACAACATAGAAATATCGAAAAAAATAGGAGGAAAAACATGGCGGGAGAGGAATATTGTATCAGCGCGGGAGTATTTGCCAGGATGTGTCAGACGACGAGAGACACGCTGCGCTATTATGAAAAACAGGGGATCCTGGTGCCGAAGAAAAGTGAGAAAAACGGGTATCACTATTACAGCTATGCGCAGATCAGCTCCTTTTATTTTATCAGTACCTTTCGTGGACTGGGATGTTCGGTGGAGGATATAAAAGAATATCTGCTTGGCGGGGAAGAAGTGCGCTTTGACGGTTTTGTTGACCGGCAGTACGCGGTGCTTCTGAAGCAGCAAAGAGAGCTGGAGCGGCGGATCGGAATTATCGGAAATACAAGAAAACTGCTGGAACAGATCCGGAAGAATGATACAGGAAAGCCGGAACTGTATGAGCAGCCGGAGATTTTTCGATTAAAGGTAACAAAAGTACTCTCAGATCCGGCGACCTCTTTCAGCGAGATTTCCACAGACATTCACAGACATCTGAAAGAATGTGCTCATCCCGGAATACAGGCCTTTCCTATGGGAGCATCGATCGGACGGGAGGATTTCCAGAAAGAACAGTATGTGTATAGGGAAGTTTTCAGCTTTGCAGACGCACAGGCATCCGGCCCGGGCATCCGCGAGCTTTCTGGCAGACTTACGGTTGTGATGGTCTGCCGGGAGAAAGACGGAGATATCCGGATCGCTTACCAGAAAATCCGAAATTATCTGAAAGAGCAGGCACTGCAGCTTAGTTCGGATCTTTACAGCCTCAGTATTGTGAATGTCATCGATCCGAATGCGGAACGAAAATACCTGAAATATATCATCGCCTGCGTCGAACCGGTAAAATCAATGTCTGAAAGGCATAGAGGGTTGAAAATAACCCGAAAATAATCCATAAAATTTTGTGTAGATATTATATGTAAATATAGATAATATATCCGGGGATAGGGATACTGGGACAAAAGGGAATTCATGTTCCGGCATGGGGATCTTTTTAGGACAGTTGCGCTTAAGAAGCATGGATCGGGCAGTCAGTATCATAATATCAAAAATCAATTTGACAATCTGACTTTCTGTGGTATAATTTTCATGCTGTGAAAACAGCCGACAGTTCATTTGTACCTTCCTGTCGAAAAATAAAACCGGGGCTAATCATGAGGATTTCAGGCTCTGCGTGCGAAGAAGTACGCAGAGCTTTTTGTATATTAGATATGGATTTTCTGATATATAAAAACTGCTCTATTTAGAATGCATAGCTCTTAACAGGTACATACATTTCACATACAGGAGAGTTGAAATATGTATTATTTACAAACAAAAGCCAGCTTTGATGCAGCACATTTTCTTTGGAAATACGAGGGAAAATGTAGAAACATCCACGGACATCGTTGGAATGTTGTTGCAAAAATCAAGAGTCAGGAGTTAGAACAAGAAGGACAGACACGAGGAATGGTAGTGGATTTTGGTAATCTGAAAAAAGACCTGAAGGTACTTTGTGATTACTTTGACCATAGCCTGATCTACGAGACGGGATCTCTGAAAGCAGAGACCGTAGCTGCACTTCAGAACGAAGATTTTCATTTGGAGGAAGTTTCGTTTCGTCCTACAGCAGAAAATTTCGCATATTATTTCTACAAAGAATTAACAGATTTAGGGTATGGAGTTCATTATGTGGAAGTATATGAGACACCTAATAATTGTGCAGTCTATGAGGAAGAGTAGATGAAGGTAGTAGAAAAGTTTACCAGTATTAATGGGGAAGGCACGCGTGCAGGAGAACTTGCAGTTTTTATCCGTTTTAAAGGGTGCAACCTGCGATGCAGTTATTGTGATACTATGTGGGCTAATACATCTGAGTGCCCATATAAAGAAGAAACCCCGGAAGAAATACTAAATTATGTTCTTGGAACAGGAATTCACAATGTGACACTTACAGGCGGAGAACCGCTGTTGCAAAAAGATATCAGGGATCTCATCCATCTTCTTTTACAAGCAGGACTGCAGGTTGAAATTGAGACAAATGGAGCAGTCGATCTGGCTGCATTTTGTGAAGAACGTCCGGTATTTACAATGGACTATAAGTTACCATCAAGCGGGTGCGAAGACCATATGATAACAGAGAACATGGAACTGCTTGAAAAGAATGATACTGTAAAATTTGTATCCGGCAGTCAGGAAGATTTGCTGAAAGCACTGGAATTGATTCGGACTTATGATCTGACCAACAGATGTCATGTTTATCTTAGCCCTGTTTTTGGCTCAATAGAACCGGTGCAAATAGTAGAATTCATGTTGAAGCATCGGTTGAATGGTGTGCGGTTGCAGATACAGATGCATAAAGTGATCTGGGATCCTGACAAGCGGGGAGTATAAATAGTGAGGTGATAGAGATGAAAGCATTAGTTCTTTTTAGCGGAGGAATCGACTCAACAACGGCATTGGGACTGGCAATCCAAAAGTATGGGAAAGACCAGGTGATTGCCCTTTCGGTTTCCTACGGACAAAAACATGATAAAGAAATTAAAGCTGCAATAGCAGTTGCCCAATATTATGGTGTGGAGCATTTGTTCCTGGATTTGAGTAAGATATTTCAATATAGTAACTGTTCACTGCTTCAACAGTCTACGGAAGACATCCCGGAGGAAAGTTACGCAGAACAGATTTCAAAAACCAATGGCGATAAGCCGGTAAGCACATATGTACCGTTCCGAAACGGATTATTTCTTTCTTCTGCGGCAAGTATCGCACTGAGCAAGGACTGCGAAGTAATTTATTATGGAGCTCATGCAGATGATTCTGCAGGCTTTGCGTATCCGGACTGCTCGCCGGTATTCAATCAGGCTATGAATGAAGCAATATGGGAAGGTTCCGGACATCAGCTTAAAATAGAAGCACCTTTTGTTAATGTATCCAAAGCTGAAGTAGTAAGGATTGGATTAGAACTGGGAGTTCCTTACGAGTTGACCTGGTCCTGCTACGAAGGAGGCGAGAAGCCTTGCGGAAAATGCGGAACATGCATTGACCGTGCAGCGGCATTTCAGGCAAACCATATGGAAGATCCGGCATTGAGGTAGAGGAGAAAACGATGAGAGAAAAAGAAAATTTAACATTATTGGGAAATCAGCAAACAGAGTACAGTATGGATTACAATCCATCTGTATTAGAGGCATTTCAGAATAAACATCCTGAAAATGATTATTTTGTCAAGTTTAACTGCCCCGAATTTACAAGTCTTTGTCCGATTACCGGACAGCCGGACTTTGCAACGATCACAATTTCTTATGTTCCGGATGAACGTCTTGTGGAGAGTAAATCCTTGAAATTATATTTGTTCTCGTTTAGAAATCATGGAGACTTTCACGAAGATGTGATCAACATAATCATGAAGGATCTGGTCAGTCTTCTTGAACCGAAATATATAGAAGTCTGGGGTAAATTTCTCCCAAGAGGAGGATTGTCCATTGATCCGTATTGTAATTACGGAAAGCCGGGTACGGATTGGGAAAAGGTTGCCTGGAACCGCATGAGTAATCATGATATGTTCCCGGAGAAGGTTGACAATCGGTGAGAGTAGTTTTGCGGACGATATTATGCGAAAATAAACCAGGTTATGCCAGAAAGCAAAAATTCACAAAGGCTTACAAAGTCCGAAAAACCAAGAAAAACTAAGAAATATAAAAGTGCTTTTTTATCTGCCACAGCAATATCTGAATAATACCAGGATAGAGCGTATGTGTCTGCTGCTGGATAAGACAGACTATCAGATTCCAGGGACGTTGGAATTTGGTAATTTGTTTTGGGTTTTCGCGACGTTTAAAAATACAGCAGGGAGATCAGAGGTATTACCGGGAGCAACATAAAAAGAAGACCGGGAGAGTACTTTGAATGACTTTCCCCAGCTTTTACTTGCATTACATAAAATGCTGTGATATACTCAAAACTACATGAAGCAAACCATGTTTTCATGCAAATATTTATTATTAGCCCACCAAGCATATTGGTTAAGCCCATACGGACAGGCGGGGCAGCTGCCGAGAGCGGTGAGAGACCGCATTATTGATTTAGTTAAAAGCTAAATTTTATAAGTTTCAACCGGAAGAAAGCGAAGAAATCCGGTTGAGGTATCACTTGTGAAATGGTCAATAAAGAGTAGTTAGCTTGTGGCTGTGGGCGGATACAGTTACGGAATAGCAAATATTTGCTGGCAAAGATGCCAACGACAAACTCTGAGAACATAGTTTTTGCGGATGTAGAGAAAATACAAAGTAGAACTATAGAATGACAATGCGGACAGGTGATTTCACCTGTCCTTTTTTGTTGCATTACCTATCAATAATTGGTCCGGTGGATCAATTTTGATTCACGCGAACAACGAGGCAAAGTCCATGCTTGCATGCGATTTTGGTGACTGTCGCGATAACGAGTAAAATTCGCGAAGCGTATTTTATCTCGTTATATAAATATAACGGGTCAGTACTTTCACAGTCATATATAAACAATATTTGATCTGTGGACAGGAAAAAGACAACAGGGAGAAGATATGGATAAGAAAAAACAGATGCATGCGCCGGTCTATGAGGCGCTGGAAAAACTGAAGAAACGAAGGGTCGTTCCCTTCGATGTGCCCGGGCATAAGAGAGGGCGGGGGAATCCGGAACTGGTGGAACTTCTGGGTGAAAAATGTGTCAGTCTGGATGTGAATTCCATGAAACCGCTGGACAATCTCTGCCATCCGGTATCGGTGATCAAAGAGGCAGAGGAGCTGGCGGCGGAAGCATTCCGTGCGGATCATGCTTTTTTCATGGTAGGAGGAACTACCTCTTCCGTACAGGGAATGGTACTTTCCTGCTGTAAGGCGGGGGATAAGATCATCCTTCCAAGAAATGTACACAAGAGTGTAATCAATGCCCTGGTATTGTGTGGAGCAATACCGGTTTATGTAAACCCGGAGGTGGATAACCGTCTCGGAATTTCCCTGGGAATGGAAGTGTCTGAAGTGGAAAAAGCGATTGTCGCGAATCCGGATGCCGTGGCGGTGCTGGTGAACAATCCTACCTATTATGGAATCTGTTCGGATCTTCGATCCATTGTAAAGATTGCTCATGCACACAATATGCTGGTTCTGGTGGATGAAGCCCACGGAACCCATCTGTATTTTGGTGAGAACCTTCCGGTCTGTGCCATGGACGCAGGAGCGGATATGGCATCGGTTTCCATGCATAAGTCCGGGGGAAGCCTGACCCAGAGTTCCCTGTTGCTGACGGGGAAAAATGTGAACTGGGAATATGTGAGTCAGATTATCAATCTGACCCAGACCACCAGTGCATCTTACCTTCTGATGTCCAGTCTGGATATTTCCAGAAGAAATCTGGCTCTCAGGGGAAAAGAATCCTTTGCAAAAGTGAGCCGGATGGCAGAGTATGCAAGGGAAGAGATCAATGCCATCGGTGGATTCTATGCGTATGGAAAAGACATGATCAATGGGAGCAGTGTATACGATTTTGATGTGACTAAACTGTCTGTCTATACCAGAGATATCGGTCTTGCGGGTATCGAAGTGTATGATCTTTTGCGGGATGAATATGATATCCAGATTGAACTGGGAGATATTGCCAATATTCTGGCGTATATTTCCATTGGTGACCGGATTCAGGATATTGAACGCCTGGTAGGGGCTCTTTCGGATATCCAGAGGCTGTACGCCAGAGATCCGGAGCAGATGCCGAATACCGAATATATCAATCCGACCGTTATGGTATCTCCGCAGACGGCATTTTATGCGGAGAAAAAGGCTGTTCCGATCCGGGAGACAGAAGGGATGATCTGTGGTGAATTTGCCATGTGTTATCCACCGGGGATTCCAATTCTGGCCCCGGGAGAGATGATCACAAAAGAAATTATTGATTATATTATTTATGCGAAAGAAAAAGGCTGTTCCATGCAGGGAACGCAGGATCCGGCGGTGGAATATCTGTATGTGATGGAAGCTCCGACCGGTGCGGTAAGAAGATAAGGGGGGAGAAAAGAATGGAATTATGGTTTTCGGATTACCATACAGAAAAAGTAAAAGTTTCTGTAAAGGTACAAAAGCAGCTGTTCGGGCTGCAGACGGAATTTCAGCGGATCGATGTATTTGATTCGGATGAATTTGGCCGTTTTTTAAGTGCAGACGGAAGCATTGTATTTTCAGAGAAGGATGAATTTATCTACGATGAAATGGTCGTACATATTCCAATGGCTGTTCATCCGAATGTGAAACATGTGCTGGTGATCGGTGGCGGTGACGGCGGTGTGGCAAGAGAACTGGGACATTACAAAGAAATTGAGACCATTGATGTGGTGGAACCGGATCGGGTGTTTGTGGAAGTCTGTAAAGAATACTTTCCGGATAATGCCTGCGGACTGTCAGATCCACGGGTAACGGTCTATTATGAAGACGGATTGCGATTTCTGCGAAGCAAACAAAATATGTACGATCTGATCATCAATGACGCAATCGATCCACTGGGGCATAATGCAGGATTATTTACCAAAGAATTCTACGGAACTGTTACCGGGCGCTAAAGGAAGACGGGATCATGGTTTATCAGCATGGCAGTCCGTTTTATGATGAGGACGAAGAATCCTGCCGGGTCATGCACAGGAAGGCCAGTCACAGCTTTCCCGTCAGCAGAGTGTATCAGGCACATATACCAACCTGCTCTTCCGGATACTGGCTGTTTGGATTTGCTTCCAAAAAATATCATCCTCTGGATGATCTGAATGTAAAACGATGGAAAGAACGGAAAATTAAGACCTGGTATTATACCACCAATCTTCATAAGGGAGCTTTTATGCTTCCGAAGTATGTGGAAGATATGCTGGAAGAAGAAGAAAAGTAGCAACTGTGAAGGTACGGAACAATCAGGAAAAGTAACTGGGTCAGGAAGACCCTAAGAGTACATAATAGAAAACAGGAGGAAAAAAGAATGGGAAGATTACTGATTATCGGATGCGGAGGCGTAGCAGGAGTAGCGATTCATAAGTGCTGTCAGAACAGCAAGACGTTTTCAGAGATCTGCATCGCCAGCAGAACGAAAGCAAAATGTGATGCGTTAAAGGAAAAACTGGAAGGTACCACAGATACGAAGATCACAACGGCACAGGTGAATGCGGATAAAGTAGAAGAACTGGTTGCCCTGATCCGGTCGTATCAGCCGGATGCGGTTCTGAATGTGGCGCTGCCGTATCAGGATCTGACGATCATGGAGGCCTGCCTGGAGTGTAAGGTGGATTATATCGATACCGCGAATTACGAACCGGAAGATACCGATGATCCGGAGTGGAGAGCCATCTATGAAAAACGATGCAAAGAGGCTGGATTTACTGCATATTTTGATTATTCCTGGCAGTGGGCGTATCGTGAAAGATTCAAAGAAGCGGGGATTACAGCTCTCTTGGGAAGCGGATTTGATCCGGGTGTAACCAGCGTATTTACCGCATATGCAATGAAACATTATTTTGATCAGATCGACACCATTGATATCCTGGACTGCAATGGCGGAGACCACGGATATCCATTTGCAACCAACTTTAATCCGGAGATCAACCTCGTGAAGTATCTGCCAATGGTTCCTACTGGGAGAACGGTCACTGGGTAGAGACAGAACCGATGGAGATCAAGAGAGAATATAATTTCCCGCAGGTAGGAGAAAAAGATATGTATCTGCTTCACCATGAGGAGATAGAATCACTGGCGAAGAATGTACCTGGTGTAAAAAGAATCCGTTTCTTTATGACATTCGGACAGAGTTACCTGACACATATGAAATGTCTGGAAAATGTAGGAATGCTTTCCACTTCTCCAATCAATTATGAAGGAAGAGAAATCGTTCCGATTCAGTTTCTGAAAGCACTGCTTCCGGATCCGGCATCTCTTGGTCCGCGTACTGTGGGAAAGACGAATATCGGCTGTATCTTCACCGGAAAGAAAGACGGAAAAGAAAAGACGATTTATATTTATAATGTGTGTGATCACCAGGAATGCTACAAAGAAGTTGGCTCCCAGGCAATCTCTTATACGACAGGTGTTCCTGCAATGATCGGTGCGGCGCTGGTTGTGGATAAAGTATGGGATAAAGACGGCGTCTTCAATATCGAAGAATTTGATCCGGATCCGTTTATGGATATGCTGAATCAGTATGGCCTGCCGTGGGTTGTGGATGAAGATCCACAGATCGTAGAATGATGTGGAAAGATCTGCCAACTCCCTGTTACGTGGCAGATGAGAAAAAGTTAAAAGAAAATCTCAGGATTCTTCAGAAACTGGAGAAGGACACGGGCTGTCATGTGTTGCTGGCACAGAAGGCGTTTTCCATGTTTTCTCTGTACCCGATGATTGGAACCTTTATCAGCGGAACCACGGCCAGCGGGCTTTATGAAGCCCGCCTGGGCCGGGAAGAGATGGGAAAAGAAAATCATGTGTTTGCGCCGGCGTATAAGGAAGCCGATATGAAAGAACTGGTGAAAATCTGTGATCATATCGTGTTCAATTCCTTCCGACAGTATGAAAAATATAAAGAGTTATGTAAACAAAGCGCACAGATCCGGGAAGATGGAAAACCGGTCAGCGTGGGAATCCGGGTGAATCCGGAATGTTCCACACAGGAAGGTCATGAGATTTATGATCCATGCGGACCGGGATCACGGCTTGGTGTGACGAAGGCAGAGTTTCGGGAAGATCTGCTGGAAGGTGTGGAAGGGCTTCATTTTCATACGCTCTGTGAGCAGGATGCCGATGATCTGGTGATTACGTTTCGGGCTTTTGAAGAAAAGTTTGGTAAGTATCTGAAAAAGATGAAATGGCTGAATCTGGGAGGAGGCCACCATATCACAAGACCGGGTTATCAGCTGAAACAGTTAAAACAGTTGATTGCCTATATTCGGGCAACCTATCAGGTAGAAGTATATCTGGAACCCGGGGAGGCTATAGCTTTAAATGCCGGATATCTGGTGACAGAAGTGCAGGATATCGTGAAAAATGGAATGGAGATCCTGATTTTGGATGCGTCCGCGGCCTGTCATATGCCGGATGTACTGGAAATGCCCTATCGTCCGCCTCTGCGGGGTGGGTACGAACCGGGAGAAAAAACATATACGTACCGGTTATCCAGCATGACCTGTCTTGCCGGGGATGTGATTGGGGATTACAGTTTTGAACATCCGGTAGCGATCGGAGATCGTCTGGTCTTTGAAGATATGGCGATTTATTCTATGGTGAAAAATAATACCTTTAACGGTATGCCGCTTCCGGGAATCGCTTTGTTGAAGGAAGATGGAACGGTGGAGATGATAAAGACCTTCGGGTATGAGGATTTTAAAGAGAGACTGTCATAACATCACAGAATATCCTGAGAGATCATCAGATTCTTCAGAGAGTATTTGATATTTGCAGAAACACCAGGAGAAAAACAGGAGACAGGAAGACATGGACAGCGGAAAAAAGACAATAAATCATGTAGAAATAAGAAAGATTCTGCCGGTGCAGGACGGGTACCGTATGCCAGGAGAATATGAGCCGCACCGGGGCTGTATTCTGATTTGGCCGGAACGGCCGGGATCCTGGCGAAATGGTGCACGGGAGGCAAAAAAAGCATTTGCAGACGTAATCCGGGCAATTGCAAAAAGTGAAGAAGTTTATCTTGCGGCAAGTGGGAAGACATTTTCAGAGGCGGAAAAGCTGGCACAGCGTCTGCAGACAGATGAAGCATTGTATCCGATAAGGGTTTTTGCGGCAGAGACCGATGATGCCTGGGCCAGAGATGTGGGACCAACCTTTGTGACGGATGGACAGGAAGTAAGGGGAATCAACTGGGAGTTTAACGCCTGGGGCGGAACCGAAGACGGACTGTACGCTTCATGGGAAAAAGACAATCGTTTTGCTCCCTTCTTTTGCGAGAAAGAGGGATACACCTGGTATGACGCAAGGCCGTTTGTGCTGGAAGGCGGTTCTGTCCACAGCGATGGAGAGGGAACCGTGATGGTGACCGAATCCTGTCTGCTCAGTAAGGGCAGAAATCCGGATCTTACCAAAGAGGAGATTACAGAAAAACTGAAAGCCTATCTGGGGGCCGAAAAAGTGCTGTGGCTGCCCCGGGGAATCTATATGGATGAGACCAACGAGCATGTGGACAATGTCTGTGCATTCTTAAAACCGGGTGAGGTGATTCTTGCCTGGACAGACAACAGGGAAGATCCTCAGTATCCGTTATCCATGGCGTGTCTGGGATATCTGGAAGGAGAGACAGATGCAAAGGGAAGAAAAATCACTGTGCATAAACTTCCGATCCCGGATCACCCGGTCTGCGTGACCGGGGAGGAACTGGAAGGATATGTATTTGAAGAAGGCGAGGATGTCCGGGAAGAGGGAGAACGTCTGGCAGCTTCTTATGTAAACTTCTATTTTTCCAACGGTGCTGTGATACTGCCGGCATTTGGCGGGGAAAATGAAGAAAGCGACCGGAGAGCAGCACAGATTCTGGGAAAACTTTGTCCGGATCGTGAGATTATCCCGGTATATGCCAGAGATATCCTGACAGGGGGAGGAAATATCCACTGTATTACGCAGCAGATTCCGGCAGGGAAAAGACGAAACGAACAGAATCGGTGAGAAAAGCTGGTAAAAGTCCCATGAAAAGGACAAAGGTACCGGGGTGACAGGAGGAAAGAGAACATGGGAAAAAGACAGGTGACGGTGGCAGCAGTGCAGATGCAGTGTACCAATCATCCGCAGGAAAACCTTAAAAAAGCAGAAAAAATGGTACGTCAGGCAGCCGCCGCCGGTGCACAGATCATTTTGCTCTCGGAACTTTTTGAGAGAGAATATTTCTGTCAGCAGAGGAGATATGATTTTTACAGCTATGCGAAGCCTGTGGAAGAAAATGAAGCAGTGTGCTGGGGACGGAAGCTGGCGAAGGAACTGAAAGTGGTTTTACCGATCAGTTTTTATGAAAAAGAGGTCAATAATCTCTATAATTCGGTAGCCTGCATCGATGCGGATGGAGAACTACTCGGGGTATATCGGAAAACACATATTCCCGATGATCATTATTATCAGGAGAAATTCTATTTTACACCGGGAGACACCGGTTTCCGGGTGTTTGACACCAGATATGGAAAGATCGGTGTGGGAATCTGCTGGGATCAGTGGTTCCCGGAAACGGCACGGTGTATGGCTTTAGAAGGAGCAGAACTGCTCTTTTATCCTACGGCGATCGGTTCCGAACCAATTCTTGCATGTGACAGTATGCCGCACTGGCGTCGTTGTATGCAGGGACATGCAGCGATGAATCTGATGCCGGTGATCGCGGCCAACCGGATCGGCAAAGAGGAAGTAAAACCCTGTGCGGAAAATGGCGGGCAGGAATCATCACTGATTTTTTACGGTTCCTCTTTTATCACGGATGAAACAGGAGAACTCTTACAGACAGCTTCCCGGGATCAGGAAGAGATACTGACAGAGACATTTGATCTGGACGAACTGGCAGCAAAACGTCTGGAATGGGGACTGTTCCGCGACAGGAGACCGAAGTGCTACGGGAAAATTACAGAGTAGACGAGAGAGCAGAAAAACTATGAGAAACACGCTTTGCAAGTTTCTTGAGTTATCGCGGCAGTCGCCAAGGTCTAATACAAGCATGGACTTTGGTGCATCGCTCGCGTAAATAAAAAATCCGGGAAAGTGGTATCTCTTAACACCACTTTCTCGGATTTTGTGCTGTGTCACGCCAGTACCTTGCCTTCCGGGAATGCAGAACGGAAGATGAAACGAACCAGAGGTCCGGCTACGATCAGCTGAAAAGGAAGAGCCATGATAAAGTTCTTGGGGATGTTGGTCAGCCAGATCATCAGCAGCTGGGACCATGCACCGGAGCGCACACATCCTTCCACAGCACCGTACATGGACATGATGAGTACCATCGGTACGACCATGGAACAGGATACGCAGATCACTTTTTTCAGGACACTGTCTTCCGGTTTTACCAGATAAGTAAATGCGAATTTTTTCGCCAGACCGGATACCATGAACCAGTCACAGCACATGGCAAATACATAGGCGATCGGGAAGCCCAGCCATCCTTCTTTTAGTACTTCCATGGAAAAGCCACCCATATGCAGGGTGACATTATACATACTCATCCAGAGCACCATGCAAAAACACATCAGGACGGTGTAGATTAAACTTTCTCTTTTATTTTGTGGCATATTTGTTACTCCTTTTTCTCTTTCAAATCTTACTTGGTTTTTTACAGCGTTGATTATTATAACGTAGTCTTTGGTGTTTCGTAAGTGTTATTTTTCTGACAAATCCGGTGCATCAGAGCCAATTGTCAGGGTATCTGTTGTAAATTACCTGCTACCGGCGAATGTAATAGGAGACTTTCCACAAAGTTTTCCTCCACCGGGGACGGAGTTCCGTGGATATCACGGATGAATCCACTGGAGCCTGTGGAAAACTGTGAGAAAAATCTACCGAGAAAACTGGAAGTTCTGAGAGAAGTATGATAAAATGTATCAGTAAGTGTGATTGGAAACAGTCGCGAAAACAGTATGAAGGAGGACCCAATCATGAAGGTTACGAAAGAAACCACTATGGGCGAAATGCTGGAACTGGATGGCGGAATCGCTGTGATCCTGATGCAGGCTGGTATGCACTGTGTAGGATGCCCGTCTTCTATCGGAGAATCTCTGGAAGAAGCATGCATGGTGCATGGTCTGGATGCAGACGTTGTTCTGGCAAATATTAACGAATATCTGAGCAGCAGAAACGCGTAAGTCGTAGAAGCGGTTCAAATCTTAAGATCCTCAGTTTCCGGTTGGTGTAAGAAGCACCTGTCGGAACTGAGGATTTTTAAGTTTTGGCAGAGTATACAAAAAGCATATGGCAAATTTGGACTTGTTGCCATATTATCAACAAGTCTATTATTTCTTATAATCAGTAAAAAGGAAACTATTTTAACAGAAAAAGAGGATAAAAATGAATAAAGACAATTATATCCACACGCCATACAACGATGAATGGATCGCGCAGCGGGCGGATCCGTTTGTGTACCGCCACACGGACGGAACCTGCTATTTTACCGCATCCGTACCGGCTTATGACCGGATTATTCTGCGTGCTGCGAACGATCTGGGTGGTCTGGTACATGCGGAGGAGAAAACCCTCTGGGTGAGACATGAAAGCGGACCGCAGAGCATCCATATCTGGGCACCGGAGATTCACTATCTGTTTGGCGGATGGTATATCTACTATGCAGCCGGGGATAAAGATGACATCTGGAACATCCGTCCGTATGTCCTGCATTGCAAGGGGCAGAATCCGATGAAAGATGAATGGGAAGAACTTGGCATGATGCAGGCGGCAGACAGCGATGAATTTTCGTTCCATGCCTTTTCTCTGGACGCGACGGTGTTTGAACACCGAGGAGAATGGTATTATATCTGGGCGGAAAAACGGGTGTCGGTCGCCAGATTTCCAATCTGTATATCGGAAAAATGGCAGCAGCCAACAAACTCTGCACGGATCAGGTATTGTTGACAACACCGGATTATGACTGGGAGCGGGTGGATTTCTGGGTAAATGAAGGACCGGCGATCTTAAAACATGGCGGAAAGATTTTTCTGACTTTTTCCGCAAGCGCGACGGGAGCATGCTACTGCATGGGAATGATGTATATCGATGAAAATGCAGATCTGCTGGATCCGCATGCATGGACGAAACTGCGGCATTCGGTACTGAAAACCAACGAAGAAAAGGGGATTTACGGACCGGGGCACAACTGCTTTGTGAAGGCAGAAGATGGTGTGACGGATCTTTGTGTCTATCATGCCCGCCCGTATGACGAGATCATTGGAGATCCACTGTACGACCCGAACCGCCATGCGAGAATCATGAAAGTGACGTATGACGAAAAAGGATTCCCGGTATTTGTGTACCAGAAGGTGGAAGAAACAGAGTATTTGTAAACGGATATTTGAAAATATACTTTATACATAAAAATATGGAGGAACAACATGGCAAAATTAGTAATCAATGCAGAACGAAAACTTTCCCATATCAATAAAGAACTGCAGGGACATTTTTCCGAGCATCTGGGAAGGTGTATCTATGAGGGACTGTATGTGGGAGAAAATTCTGAAATCCCGAACGTCAACGGGATGCGTACCGATGTGGTGGAAGCCTTAAAACAGATCCGTATCCCGGTACTTCGCTGGCCGGGTGGATGTTTCGCTGACGAATATCACTGGAAAGACGGCATCGGACCGAAAGAAGGAAGAAAGAAAATCGTCAACACCCACTGGGGCGGCGTGGTAGAAGACAACAGCTTCGGAACGCACGAATTCTTCGAGCTGTGCCGTCAGCTGGGCTGTGAGACTTATATCAACGGCAACATGGGAAGCGGAACCGTACAGGAAATGTCTGAGTGGGTAGAATACATGACCTCGAGGGCGTATCCCCGATGGCAGACCTGAGAACGAAAAACGGTCACAAAGAAGCGTGGACGGTAGATTACTTTGGTGTGGGAAATGAAAACTGGGGCTGTGGCGGTAACATGAACCCGGATTTTTATGGAAATATGTACCGCAGATACCAGACATATGTGCGGAACTATGCCGGAAACAAACCGATCAAAAAGATCGCCTGCGGAGCCAATGTGGACGATTATGAATGGACAGAAGAAGTGATGAAGACCACTTTCCGCCGGAACGAACCGGGTCAGCACGGATTCATGGACGGGCTGTCTCTGCACTACTACACCCATCCGGGCGGATGGTTAAACAAAGGAAGCGCTACCGAATTTGATGAGAAAAAATGGTACCAGACCATGAAAAAGACCTGGTACATGGACGAACTGATCACCCGTCATGGAGCTATCATGGACAAATACGACCCGAAAAAAGAAGTTGGAATGATCGTCGATGAATGGGGAACCTGGTTTGAAGTAGAACCGGGAACCAACCCGGGCTTCCTGTATCAGCAGAATACCATGCGCGATGCCCTGGTAGCAGGTATCAACCTGAATATCTTTAATAAACACAGTGATCGTGTAAAAATGGCAAATATCGCCCAGATGATAAACGTCTTGCAGGCCGTAATCCTGACCGAAGGCAGCAAAATGATCAAGACCCCGACCTATCATGTATTTGATATGTACAAATACCATCAGGACGCAGATCTCTTGGACAGCACCTTGGAGACAGAAACCGTCGGACTCGAAGAAGAAAACATGGTACCAAACCTGTCCGAGTCGGTATCCATTGATGCAGACGGCGTGATGCACATCACCATGACCAACCTGGATCTGGAACACGCCTACCCGATCGAGACAACGATCCTCGGCAAAAAAGTAGAATCCATCAAAGCCCAGATCGTAACCCAGGAAATGCACGCCAAAAACACCTTCGAAGACCCGGAAAACGTAACCGTCCAGTCCTTCGAGGGCGTAGAAAAAGTACACGCCGGAATCAAATTCACCATTCCGGCCTGCAGTGTACTGCACATTGCACTGAAATAAAGTCCGCGTGAAAATCGCGGAGCAATCCCTGCGATACCAAAAGGGTGGCCTGTTATACAGGCTGCCCTTTTCCGGTAAAATGACACGATATAAAAAACAGAGAAAGAAAAAACAATGGACACATTCACAAGAATCTGCAAAAAATGTCTGCTTCGTGAAATGAGCGAAGCAGACACCTACAAAACCATGTACGAATACATCGCCAACCTGAACCCCGACGACAAAACCCCGGATCAGGAATACGAAACCCGCCTGTCCCAGTGCAAAACCTGCGACCACCTGCTCTCCGGTATGTGCCGCATCTGCGGCTGCTATGTAGAAATGCGCGCCGCCATAACCCACCGCCACTGCCCGGATATTCATCCGAGATGGTGAAAATTGATCCAAATGGAGAAAACTGTTTTGCCGCGCTGCGGACAGTCTGTTTAAGCAAAAACTAATGCGAAAACAGGCTGTCTTTTTTACTAAGCAGTTATAATAAAAAACAATTTAAAGAGTAAACAGTTTCCAAGGGAACTGTTCAATACCCTAAAAGTTACAAGCCATATGTCACTTATTGAACAGTAACTTCCGAAATTCAAACATAAATAATCCAATCAGACCAATTCGGAAACAATTATAATAGAGGAATGTCTAAGATCATTCAAAACACTATACTCATAAGTTATTCAAACTTCCAAAATCAAAAACAATATAGTAAAGGAAAAATAAGTAATAAGTTTCATCGAACAAACCAGTCTCAACGAAAGCCAGAAGCGGGAGGGCGGGGAGTGCCGGGCAGACAGCCTTTTTGCTGGTGCTTTTAGCAAAGATGAG